>Ga0208903_1001309_pt1 | contig 14656 bp, 9 predicted proteins | sample AntAceMetag02UKJ_FD_184769 | JGI IMG/M metagenome (GOLD analysis project Ga0208903, IMG submission 184769) | Saline lake microbial communities from Ace Lake, Antarctica - Antarctic Ace Lake Metagenome 02UKJ (SPAdes) (version 2) | ecosystem: Environmental > Aquatic > Non-marine Saline and Alkaline...
AACTTAACTGGCAACATTGCTGCAAGCGGCATTGCTAATGTAACAGGTAACCTAATAGCTGGTAATATCAGTACCGCGGGCACAGTAGTTGCAACTGGAAATATATCAGGTGGTAACCTAACAGGTGGAAACATTGATACTGCAGGCACAGTAGTTGCAACTGGCAATATTTCAGGTGGTAACATTATCACTAATGGTATTGCTAGTATAACAGGCAATTTAACAGCTGGAAATATTGGCACAGCTGGAACTGTTGATGCAACTGGCAACATAACAGGTGGTAACTTGATTACTGCCGGTCAAATATCAGCAACGGGTAATGCAACTGCTGGTAATTTAAGTACAACAACATTGGTTGCCACAACTGGCAATATCACAACAATAAACGCTGCTGATGCTAACCTAACTGGTAATGTTGCAGCAGGCGGTACAGCCAACGTAACAGGTAATTTAGTAGCAGGCAATATTAATTCAATTGGCAATATCACTGGTAGTCACTTTATTGGTAACGGTAGCCAACTAACTGGACTGCCTGCAACCTATTCAAATGCTGATGTATCGACTTATCTAGCCAGCGGCACTAACGCTGCTAATATTGTAACAACTGCTAATATCAGTGGTAGTTACTTGTTAGGCAACGGTTCACTTATATCAGGATTGCCTGCCAATTACGGCAACACTCAAGTTGCAGCATACTTGCCTACCTACACTGGCAACCTGGTTAGTCTAACTGGCAACGTGACAACCACTGCCAATATCAACAGCGGCAATGTTATTGCAACTGGCAACCTCACCGGTAGTTACTTTATCGGTAATGGTAGTCAACTAACCGGCAGCTACAGTAATTCAGATGTAGCAGCGTACTTGCCCACCTACACTGGTAATTTAAACAGCTTGACTGGTAATGTAACAACCACTGCCAATGTCAACGGCGGCAACTTGAGCATAACAGGTGCAGTTGCTGCTGGTACAATCAGTGCCACAGGTAACGCAGCATCTGGCAATTTGTCAGTTACTAACAATATTAGTTCTGCTACACTAAACACAACTGGTAACGCAACCGTTGGCGGCGACTTGATTGTAAACGGAAACGTATCGTATGTCAACGTTTCAAATCTAAGTATAGAAGATCCGGTAATTTCAATTGGTCGTGGTGCAAATAATGCTCCATTGGTCACAAACGACAACAAGGACCGTGGCGAACAACTTTGGTATTTTACTGACGCTGAAAAATCGGCTTTTATAGGTTACGATAATTCTGAAGCAAAGATTATTGTTGCAGCCAACGTGTCAATTACTGGCGAAATAGTCACAGTTAACAATTACGGAAACACTGCAGTTGGTAACCTTGAAGCAACTAGTATAACTGCTACTGCTAACATTGCAGGTGGCAATATCAGCACAGCTGGGCTTGCAACTGTTACAGGCAACATCACTGGTGGTAACGTTAACACATCAGGTGATGTTGGTGCAACAGGAACAATTACCGGCGGAAACATCACCACCAGCGGCGCAGTTAGTGCAACCGGCAATATTACCAGCGGCAATGTTTCAACAGTTGGCATAATCACCGCAACAGGTAACGTTACTGGTGGCAATGTTATCACAGTTGGCAATATCACAGGCGGAAATATCACAGTATCTGGCTTGATTGCTGGCAGCAACTTAGAAATTTCCAACACTGTTACTGCAGTAACATTCCGGGGCGATTTAGAAGGATCAGTATTTTCTGATGATTCTACACTGATTATTGACTCAGTGGACAATGCATTGTATGTGAACAATGCAGTGATAGTCAGCAACATAGCTGCAGCAAATATTAATTCAGGCTTTATCAGTGCAACTGGAAACATCAACAGCTTGGCAATCAACACTGACAACGTCTATGCTGATTCAGTAACTGCAGTAGGTAATGTTAACAGCGGTAATATCAACACAGCTGGCCAAGTAGTGGCAACCGGCAACGTAACAGGCGGCAATGTAAGTACTACGCTGATTAGCGCAACCACTGCTAGCGTAACTGGAAACATCACAGGTGGCAATGTTTCAACTGCGGGGTTGATCACAGCCACTGGTAACATTGATAGCGGCAACATCAACACTGTTGGAGTAGTTGTTGCAACCGGCAACATCACAGGCAGCAATGTTAACACATCGGGTACTGTTGTTGCAACTGGCAACATCACTGGCGGAAATATTGTAACATCAAACACTATTTCTGCATTGAACTTTTTTGCCAGCAACACAGTCAGCGCAGTTGGAAATGTAAGCGTCGGAAACGTTGAAACTGGCGGATTAATAACAGCAACTGGCAACATTACTGGTGGCAACTTGCTGACAGCTGGAGAACTGATTGCTACTGGCGCAATTGTGTCGAGTGCAACAATTACTGGCGCAAACATAGTAGCTAACTCGCAGATAAGTGCAGCAGGCAACATCACTGCAGCAGGCAATGTAGTTGCTACTAACTTTGTTGGTAATTTGGTAGGTAGCTTAACTGCCCCGGGTGCAAATACTCAACTGATATTCAATGAAGATGGCGTGCTAGGTGGCACAACAGGATTGGTATTTGATTATGTCGGCAACTCACTGACTGTGGGCGGCAATATTTCAACTCAAAACGGTGGCAATGTCACTGTAGCAGGCGCACTGAGCACAGTTGGCAACATCACAGTTAGTACTGGTAATATAAACGGCAGTAATATACTTGGTACGTTTATAAGTGCAAGCGGCAACGTTGATGGCGGTAACATTAATACCGGTGCACAAGTAGCCGCAACTGGCAACATCACCGGCGGTAATATTAACACTGCTGGATTGATCACTGCTACTGGAAATATAACTTCTACTGCAAACGTAACTGCTGGCAATGTTAACACAGCTGGTCAAGTGATTGCAACTGGCAACATCACAGGCGGAAACGTCAACACAGCTGGCGAAGTTATTGCAACCGGAAACGTCACAGGCGGTAACTTGATCACAGCTGGTGCAATTACTGCTACTGGTGCAATTACTGCAACTGAAAATGTAACCGGTGGCAACTTGATCACAGGTGGTGCTGCTAGCGCAACTGGCAATGTAACCGGTGGCAACTTGATCACTGCCGGCAGTGTCAACGGCGGTAGTGTTAATACAAACAGTTTAAACGCTACATTAGGTTCAAACTTAATAATTGGCAGCAACAGTATTACAGGCGGACCGTCAAACAGAAGTTATATCAATGGTGCCAGCGGCGCCGGCACTAGCGACTTAGCGCTGTTTGGGTTAAGTGGCAATGTCACAATCAACACAGGTGTTGACGGTAGTATAGACAACACTTGGAAATTTGATGCTGCTGGCAATTTAACTACACCCAGCGGCGGCAACATCATTACAACCGGTAATGCTGTTAACGGAAACTTGATTACGTCTGGATTGGTTACAGTTACAGGCAATATTACTGGTGGCAACTTGATTACCGCCGGCAATATTTCTGCTAATAACATCACAGCTACAACCTCCATAAATATTAACGGAAACCAAGTAGCAACAATAGACGATGCAACAGCATTGGCAATAGCATTAGGATAATAGAATGGCAAATACTTTTACAAGAAAACTCAGCAGACTAGTTGGTAGCACTGCAGTAGACGTCGGCAGTTATACTGTAGGCGCTAGCACAACCACAATTGTGGTAGGACTATCTGTGACCAATCGAACAGGTGGTGCAATCACAGCCAACGTGTTTATTCAAGATGTAGGAGCTGCTAACACCTATATAGTGATGAATGCGCCTGTTAGTTCAGGTTCTAGTCTTGTAGTAGGTGGCGGCGATCAAAAATTGGTATTGATCGAAGGAGACACAGTGTATGTACAGAGCAGTGCAAGTTCGAGTCTTGACGCTGTGATGAGCATAATGGAAATTACCTAATGAGTTATATTGGACTTAACCCACAACAGCAGTTGCTGAATTCCAGCACTGAATTTTTCAGTGGTGATGCGTCAACTGTTGAGTTCTTTCTTTCACGAAGTGTATCGTCAGCTAGTGACTTAGATGTTATGGTTGGTACTGTTGCACAACGTCCGTTTGTAGACTATACTGCACAGAACCTTACTATACAGTTTATATCAGCGCCAGCTGCTGGAACCAACAACATTACAGTTACGTTCCGAGCAGGCGCACTAAACTCATTAAACTTAACTGCCAATGCGTTTGGAGCAGGCACTGTGGGAGAACCGGCAGTATACAGTGTAGCAGCCAACAACACAGGCATATACTGGCCCAATGCTACCACAATGAATGTGACAGTGGCTGGCAGCTCCAGAGTTCAATTCAGCAGCAATATTAATTCAACCAGCAACATCACAGGTGCACTTACAGTATCGGGGGGTGCAGGCATTACTGGCAACATAAACACCAGCGGTTTGGTAGCAATAACCAACACACTTAACAGTGCAAACATCAACTCGGGTGCACTCACTGTGTTAGGTGGCGCAGGGATTGTAGGAAACCTCAACATTGGCGGCGACATTACCTGTGTGGGTGACTTCACAGTTAACGGAACATTCACCACAACAGGAACCGATGCTTTGGTAGTTGAGGATCCTTTTGTGTTCTTGGCCAATGCTAACCCAGGTGACAGCTTTGATACTGGCATAGTATCACAATACACCGAAGCTGGCATCACTAGATACACTGGATATTTCCGAGATATCACAGACGGCAAATATAAATTGTTTGGCAACTTGACAGTCAAGCCAACCACAGTGGTTGACACCGGCAACGCCAGCTTTGAACTCAATCAGCTAGTAGTGTCTCAGTTAACTGCAACTGGCAACGTTACTGGTGCATTCTTTATTGGTGATGGATCAGCACTGACTGGAGTTTCATCTGACGCCACACAAATTTTCAACTCAGGCAGTTTGGTTAAAATTGCTGCACCAAACGGCAACGTTGTTTCTAATGTAAACAGTGCTACTATCAGCGTGATCAGCAGTGCTGGATTAGGCATTACTGGACTTATTACTGCTACTGCTAACATCAGCGCAGCAGGCAATGTGCTTGCTGGAAATTTAAGCACAGCAGGTCTAGTAACTGCAACTGGCAACATTGTGAGTGCTGCTAATGTGAGTGGTGGTAACTTGTTAACAGGTGGCGGCATAACTGCAACAGCCAACATTACTGGAGGTAACCTAACTACTGCAGGACAAGTCAGCTCAGGCAGCAATGTAACCGGCAGCAACTTAAAGACTGCAGGTATTGTGAGTGCCACTGGAGATGTGTTTGGCAACAATTTCTCAGCCACAACTGCTGTTAACGCATCAGGTAACATCACTGGTGGAAATATTATCAGTACTGGTACAATTGATGCAACAGGTTCAATTACATCTAGTGGGGGTGGGCTTAGTGTAACAGGCAACGTCACCGGCGGCAATGTTAATACAGGCATTTTGAGTCTGAGTGGAAACATTATTACTGCTGTAAACACAACAAGCAATATTACCACCACAGCCAACATTGCAGGCGGTAACATTGTTTCTTCGGGCTTGTTACAAGGTGCAACTTTAAATGCCAGCGGCGCTGTGACATTTTCTGGAACAGCTACAAACATCGCAGTTGGAACTAGCCAAACAACAGGCACTATAACGCTAGGCGGTACTTCCCAAACAGGAACTATTAACATTGGCAGATCTACTGGAACTCAATCGCTGATATTAGCCAATGGGGCAGTTGCTTCCGGTAACCTTAAAACTGTCAGTGTTGGTGAAGGCGGAGCTGCTGGTTCTACAACAACAATTGCAGTGGGACCAATCACCGGCGCCGGCACCGGAGCTGTGACTTTTAACACAGGCACAACTGTTACAATTGCTAGTACGTCAGGATCGGCACTGAGTGTAGCAGGCAACGTAACTGGCGGCAACCTAAAAACATCTGGAATCACAATTGGTGCTAGTGCAGTCACTGGGGTGGCTACTCTTTCTGCAACAGGCACAATAACAGGTGGCAACTTATCAACTGCTGGTACAGTAGGTGCAACAGGCACAATAACAGGTGGCAACTTATCAACTGCTGGTACAGTAGGTGCAACAGGCACAATAACAGGTGGCAACTTGTTAACCACTGGCTTGGTCAGCGCCGGCGGCACAGTACTTGCAATCGGCAATGTCACAGGCGGCAACTTTATCACTGCTGGATTGATAACTGCTACTGGGAACATCACTGCCACAGCCAACATTGCGGCTGGCAACATCGGCACTGCTAATTTGGTAAAAGGTGGCACAGTTAGTGCTACTGCTAACGTGATTGGTGCTAACATACAAGGCGGAACACTAAGCCTAAGTGGCAATGTGATCAGCAGCTTGAACATGACCACGCAGATTGTTAGTACTGCCAACATCACCGGCGGTAACTTGATTGGGTCTGCATTGGTCAGTGCAACTGGTAATGTTAACGGTGGTAACATTAACACAGCAGGACTTAGTACAGCCAGTAGATTTGTGTCCAACATAGCATCAGGTACAGCACCGCTCACAGTGGCATCCACCACAGTGGTTAGTAACCTTAACGCTGATTTGTTAGATGGTCAACAAGGTAGTTATTACCTAAGTGCCAGCAACTTGAACGCAGGCACAGTGCCCAGTGCGCGACTAGCAGGTTCTTATGCAATCAGTATATCAGGATTAGCTGCCACAGCAACTATATTAGCAACAACACGTGCAATTAACGGAGTTAACTTCAATGGTTCTGCTGCTATTACCGTGGACCCTTACATTGATAATGACGAAGCTACTAATGCTACACGTTATGTTACTTTTGTGGATAATTCAACTGCTGGTTACAAGCGATTGAACGAAGATTCTACTCTGACCTATAATCCAAGTACTGGTACACTGGCAGCAACTATTTTCAGCGGTACTGCGACCACTGCACGATACGCTGACTTGGCAGAAAAATACGTAGCTGATTCAATCTATGAACCAGGTACTGTGATGATATTTGGTGGAGACAACGAAGTAACTGAAAGTTTACTGCCTTACGAAACTGCAATCGCCGGAGTTGTATCTACTAATCCAGCTTATCTAATGAATAATGATCTCAACGAAGAAAACACGGTTAGTATCGCTCTTGTTGGTCGTGTTCCGTGTAAAGTAATGGGCCCAGTGACAAAAGGCCAAATATTAGTTACCAGTGAACATCCTGGCGTTGCAATGGCAATTGACAACGCTAAGTTTTTTCCCGGATGCATTATCGGAAGAGCAATGGTAGATTTTAATGCCATAGGAATTATTCAAATAATCGAAGTTGCAGTAGGCAGAAGCTAATTTAACTTTTCTTGGACTCGAAGTTTACTTCTGCTTTTTTCTAATTTGATAGTTCTGAATACACCTGGGTGCAACGGTTTTGGAAAATGATCCAACGGCACCCAGCAAAAACCTTTATGTTCTTTGTTGAGGGCAGGCACAAATTCTTCTTGTACTTTGATTAAAAATGTGTGGTAAACAAATTTTTTGTTGTCACTGATAAACTGTTCAATTGGTATTATTTTAGCCCCGCGAATTTCCCCGCCCATCTCTTCTTGTATTTCTCGAGTCAGACCTTGCATAATGGATTCACTTTTTTCTATTTTTCCGCCAACAAGCCCCCACGTGTCAGGGAATTTACCATCATTCCTCAGCAGGAACAAATATCGATTTGTGCTGGTGCAATAGATCATTGCACCACAACTTGATTTTATATCACTAGTTGCCATTTACCAGCCCCATAGTATCCTTCATAACTTTTTGCCCATGTTGCGCCATCCCATGCATATTGGATGCCAGTTGTCAAATTAGTTAAATGGTAAGTGTCGGGCATATCGATCGATTGGAATGCCACATACCAGTGACTGCCGTTATATTGTACAACGTCATTGGCATTTGCACTCAGCGGCGTTCCGTCTGCTCCTTGCCAATTATAAGTAGCGGCATTTGCAAATCCTGAAGTAGGACTCACATAATCGCTCACTAATAGATATCGTGTACCATTGGCAAGTTTCTGTAAGTCTCTTAACGGTCTTGCAGTCTGGGGGTCGACGATTGCGTTAATTGGATCTAAGTTATTAGAGGGTAACGTGTCGATATCTGGCGAATATATCAATACAGTTGGATCCAACGGATTATATGATACTGTCCCTACAATTTCCGCTCCACTGGCGAGTTCTAAGCGTACTTGACTAGTACCATTTGTTAAATTACCGTATACGTTTACAACATCTCTCCAATTTTCAGAAGCGCCTTCTTCTCGTGTTACTGCGGTAAACACAATCCTGTCGCCTATATTTCCGGTGACTAAGTCATCCGCAAGCACAGTCTGTCCGTTGACAGAAATCACAGTAGTGTTAGGAGTTGTTACATTGTTTAAAAAACTGTAAGAATTAGAAGACACATTGGCAGTTGCATTAGCAACTAATGTTACTTGCGTTGCACTATTCACATTGCTGATGATACCTAATACAGTGTTGTTGGGCCCATACATAGTTGATCCGGTGTATATATCAGATGAAAAATTAGTAACAGTTCCAGATACAATATTGCTTTCAATATTTGCATCAATGAAACCGGTTCCTCGTTGATTCAATCCAGTGATAATCATACCGCTAGTAATGCCATCTGCGTCAACCAGTGTTATGTTTGCATTTGCAGTCACATTAGCAGCAAATTCTTTAATCAACTGCGTACCAAATTGATCATCGACAGGGTCGCTATATTTTACTAACCGTAATTCGGTGTTCAACAATATAACTCCGTATTGCAGAGGAGTGATGTATTGTCTGCTTAATAAATTACCATCATCATAAATTGCTTCATCGATATTACCACGGGCATCAAACACGCTGGCAATAATTTTCTGCACAACACCCATGCTCTTAATCAGAGCAGGCGGGCTGATAAACATTGGCAATTCAAATGTTAAGGTGGCAATATCAATACTAGTGTTAGTGCCAACTGGTACGCTTCTGCTGCTCCAATTTACCTGCGATAACAACACGTAAGTGATACTAGTCCAATCGACATAATTGTCTGTGCTTTGTATTTCCAATGCTGGGTTAAACAGCGTAGTAAGTTGCTCTAATATTTGTAACTTTTGCTCAGTGTTGCTGGTCCAAATATCCAATTTTAATGTTAGTTTATACGGCACAGGCATTAACCGTTCTACTGTGTACGTATCTCCTTGTGTAGTTCCATACGCTCCGGTCTCAGAATCGTAATATCGTTCACGAATCTGCATCTTGTCTACGTAAGTTGGATTCATTACACGACTGCGATCATAATCTAAACCGTCAATGTATACCGCCATGGCAGGAACAGCATTTAAACTATTCTCGCTGTTATTTTTGATAATAGCCGCTGCTTGTCTGCTACTGTCACCATATATAACCGGGACTCTTTGCAATGCAGTGACCCCGTCTCGGTCTTTTCCAAATTCAACTTGAAAATTAGAAACCATACGGATAAACTGAGTGATATATCGTCTGATTTGTTTATCGTAGAAAAACTGTTGATAAGCCATTAATTATCCGCTTTCGGTGTAAGTGCCTTGCTAAGACCCTGGCGAGTAGGTAATGTCTCGCCTTCTTTGTTGGTATACGTACTCTCGTCGTTGACAAAAGTGCTACGGAGCGTATTATTTGTTGAGCCAGGAGTAAGATTAGCACGAACTGCATCTTCAACTTTGATCCAACGTGATCCGTCATATCTAAATAATCTGTCAGGCACATAGTCGGTGCGTAAAGCAAATTGCCCAACGGTGGGGTTGCTTGGGAAACTTGTGCCTGCTGTTACATTAAAGCCGTTTGGAGCATCCCCGTCGCCGCCTAAATAAGCAGGAATATTTGAATTTGGAGTTGTGACCTGTTCGTTAGTAAACACTTTGGTACTGTTTGCATATAGATTCGAAGATGATGATTGACCGGTTGGGTCGCCCAGGCTCCCGTCAGGGTTCAACGGTACAATATATAAACGGTCAGTGTTAGTTCCACTCTTGGGTACGTCGATTTCTGCCTGTGAAATAATTGCATCATTGATCTGAAACAATTTATCTAGTGTGCTTATAACCTGGCCCAATGGTGTGTTGGTATTCTCGCTGGCTGCAATATTATCCAGTATGTCTTTGTACTCTTGACCGTCTACCAGTGGTGTTAGTTTAATTCTCCACAAATGCGGCCACCACGTTTGGCTAAATCCGTCGGCGCTGAATGTACAGTCTTGTACGACATAAAAACGTTTAAGCACAGCGGGAATATCTGCATCTAAAGGATAATAATCTTTCTTATGCGGTAGTTCCAATACATCCCCATCCATTATTTTACGACCCACAGTTGAGATCATGTCATTTAAATGGAATGTCATGTATACTGTATCTGCATTTAAAAACAACCCAAACTGACTCAAGTCAAAATCACTGTCATTTACAGTATAGACTCCGCGAAGTCCGTATACGTTTTCTTCATACTTTCTATCTCTGTTTTCTAAAAACAACAAGTCCTGAATATTTTTTGCACTTTCGTTAGCATAGTACGGATTTTCAGCGTTCTTCCAATAGACGGTTATGGGAGTTGTGTTGGCAATTGTTTCTGTCACGTTGGAACTGATAGTAACTGTATTGGCAGTTAAATTTTTTGATAAAATAATAGTGTTGGCAGATATACCTACACCGCTGACATTTTGTCCTATATCGAACAACGTTACATTTCCAAACGACAAAACTGCGGTATTTGCAGTGACTGTAGACGTTATAGGATACGCAGTTGTTTGAGTGGTGGTGCCCAGATATTTGTGTAAGTAGACACCCACGCCGCCGATGGTAAATTCCTCGGAAATCCGTCTATCAAAAAATTTGTAATCGTTGCTGTGGTTTTCACGCCACATACTTAATCTAGGCATAGTAAGTTCTCAGTATTAGTGTATTTATGGAATTGTTGACAGTAAATACCAAATGCAATATAATAATAATATGGATGACACTGAACTAGGTGACCGAATGCACCAACTTAAATTAAGCATACATAAGCATCACGGCATAATATTTACAGATTTAAGCAAAATTTACAGTAATTTAATGAGTATAACTGCCGAACTAAGTAAGGAAGCGGTGGAATGTCGTCGACTACACAGGCCAACAAGTAAGTACACTGCATTACATACTGAATTTCAAGTAGTACTTGAGTTTGCAGAGCAACAGTTGACGTTTGCATCACTACTTGCATAAATTGCCTAATTGTGTTATAATTACATTTTACTGACAAGGACATATCATGGCAACATTTGCTGGCATCAAAGTACCAAAGAAAAAAGAACGTGCGCTAACCGGCGAAGAACACATGACAGGCGCTGAGCCAACATGGACAGGTGCAGAGACTGGATTTGAATTAGGGCAAGAGTACATTACCAAGTTACGCAGTGCCATGTTCTATTGCAATTATCATTTCAGTCTCAAGGATATGAAAAAAGACGTACTACGTTACGTAGAGACCATGGGGATTTTCAATAAAGAAGACATGCGCAGATTTGGCAGTGCATACGATTCTAAAACAGGTGTTAGTATTTCTACTGCTTGCAGCTTGTGTCGAGCTGGTTCTCGTGGTGCCCCGTTGATAGATAAACACAAATTGTTTATTACCACTACTTTTACTGAGCTCTTGAGCAAATGGATAGATATTAAAGCACCCGATTCAGCTGACGCTGGCCCGGTTGCTACCGAAGTGTACAAGCCCACTATCCAAGATCGGTTGCAGGAAAAAACGTCAGATATTATTGGTGAGCTTGAGGGCCATTACGATGACCTTATTGCTACAAATAACACTAAGTTTAAGCCGTACGATTTTCTGGTTGCCAATACCGTAGTACAAAGTCAATTGGGTAAATACGAGGACTTGTTCAACAATCGCAAAGCAGAGCTTGAGTTGGCACAAAGTAAAAAAGACGATCAATTAAAAGAAGGATACAGCCAGTATAAAGTTGCCGACTTCAAACGTGTGATAAAGTGGATTGACGAGCTGTTGGAAGCAGTTGAACAATATCGCGGAGTTAAGAAAGCCACTAAACAAGCTCGCGTTAAAAAAGCACCAAGCAAAGAAAAGTTGATTGCTAAACTCAAGTATATGACTGAGGAAAAAACTCTTAAACTGGTTAGTGTTAACCCGTCTGGTATTATCGGTGCTAGCGAATTGTGGATCTATAATGCAAAAACACGAAAGCTGGGCAAGTATGTTGCAGACGATTATGCCAAAACATTATCGGTTAAAGGCACTACGATTATCGGGTTTGACGAGCACAAAAGTGTGTGCAAGACACTGCGCAAGCCTGCGGAACAGTTGAAAGAGTTTGGTAAAGCGGGTAAGATACAATTGCGTAAATTCTTAGATGATATCAGAGCAACGGAAACAAAACTAAACGGTCGAATCAGCATAGACATAGTATTGCTTAAAGTCGCATAGCATCAAAGTCCTGCCAGGCTAAATAAGGATACTAGGACTTTTTATGGCTACAGATAACACAGTAATTGTTCCCGACTTACAAGCTGACGGAAGTGTAAGAACTCAAAATTTAGGCATGGCTGGCTTTATCAGCCAGGAAAGCGCCATTGCCGCCAATGAGCAGATTTACACACTAAACCAACTACGCAACGAGATGATCGATTACATCCGTTTGCGTTTAGGCGATCAGATTGTTGATGTTGAATTAGACAAAGAACACTACGAGTTGGCAATTAAACAATCGCTGACCAAGTATCGTCAAAAAGCACAAAACGCAGTTGAAGAAAGTTATGTATTTTTGGATTTGATTCCCAATGTACAAGAATACATCATGCCCAGCAATATTATGGAAGTGCGCCAAATTTTCCGTAGAGGCATCGGCAGTACCACAGGCACTACTGCTAGTCAATTTGAACCATTTGCCAGCGGGTATTTGAATACTTATATGTTGGTGGCGGGACGAGTTGGTGGGTTAACCAATTACGAACTGTTTACAGCATATCAAGAGTTGGCTATGAAGATGTTTGGCGGGTACATCAACTACAGTTGGAACCGCGTGACTAAGAAACTTACTCTTATGAGAAAGATTCCTTACGACGGCGGAACGCCAGTTGCTATGACTGCACTAACTGCCGCAAGCACAGCGATCAATTCAATAATCACAATCACACTACCCACACCCTCTACAGCTTTCCAAAGCAATTTAGAAGTTGGGTCCAGCATTTATATCCAAAATTGTAATGTGTCGGGCTATAGCGGTCAGTATAGGATTGCTACTATTGATGGCACAAAGACAGCAATAACTGTACTTGCAAACCAACCACTTGCCGCAACCAGTGTGACAGGTAATAACTTGGCCGGCGCCACTTTCTTTATTCCAGAACCGTTTTATGATGGTAATGCACTGGAAAGCGTATTGTTGTGGTGTTATAATCATAAGCCTGACAGCATGTTGTTAAGCGATCCACAAGTTTATCCTTGGTTGCAGGAATATGCGTTGGCATTTTGTAAAACCATTTTGGGACAAGCACGTGGTAAGTTTGCTAGTATTGCTGGGCCACAAGGCGGCACTACCCTGAATGGTTCCGCCTTGCTGGCAGAAGCAGATGCTGAAATGGCCAAACTGGAAGAAGAACTTAAAAACTATGTTGATGGGTCGGAACCATTGACATGGATTACAGGATAATGTATAATTAGGACTCTTAGGAGTCCTTTTTTATGATTATTGGTATTTGTGGTTTAATTGGCGCGGGCAAAGACACAGCCGCAGACTATTTGGTCAACTGGCACGAATTTCGAAGAGACAGCTTTGCAGCCACATTAAAAGATGCGGTTGCAGGTGTGTTCAATTGGGACAGAGAACTGTTGGAAGGCAGGACTAAGTCAGCTCGCGGATGGCGTGAACAACCTGATCATTGGTGGGCAGATAGACTAGGAATCTCGAATTTAACACCGCGTTGGGTATTACAACATTGGGGTACTGATGTTTTCCGAGATCATTTTCATCAGGACATATGGATCGCCAGTTTAGAAAACAAACTAAGAAAAACAGAAGATAACGTTGTAATTTCGGACTGCCGTTTTTCGAACGAAGTAGAGTCTATTAGGCGTGCAGGCGGCAGAGTAATCCGAATTGTTCGTGGCCCAGATCCAAAATGGTTTGAGTTGGCCAAACGAACTCCTGAATTAATGTCATCGGTGTTCCCAGCAGTGCATGCCAGTGAGTATAGTTGGGCTCCTACGGAATTCGACTTTATCATTGAAAACAACGGAACCATTGATGAACTCTACGCTGAACTTAAAAATCTGGTATAATTGGGCTTTCTCGCCATGATGATTTATCAATGCCAAGTCCAACTCTGCAATTTAAACAAACTGTTTTTAAGTTAAATTGGTCAATGTTTTTTTCATTGCCGTCTACATGAAACACTGACAATTGTTTAGCTGGATGTTTTGCCCTATAGCCGCATAATTCACATGCGGTTTTTTTACGATATCCTTTTTTGTACCATAATGGTGCCACAGGTCTTAATTTTTTCTTTTTTCTGTAACAGGAGTTGCAAACACTTCTATACCTCACTTTATTGTTGGAATAATAGTTGATTGCTACATTGTTAATGTTACATACAGCGCATAGTGGTCGGTCCATATAGATATTTATC
>Ga0208903_1001318_pt1 | contig 14610 bp, 18 predicted proteins | sample AntAceMetag02UKJ_FD_184769 | JGI IMG/M metagenome (GOLD analysis project Ga0208903, IMG submission 184769) | Saline lake microbial communities from Ace Lake, Antarctica - Antarctic Ace Lake Metagenome 02UKJ (SPAdes) (version 2) | ecosystem: Environmental > Aquatic > Non-marine Saline and...
GTATCCTTGCGCTTTGCGCAGTTTGCGGACCTGCTGCCCAAATATTATCAAAATGTCTGCTCGTTTTGCCATACGAGCATTTAACACTTGACAACGACGATAACACCACGGACCATAAGTATCATCATTAAGTGTAAACTTGGACAAATAGAATATAGCTACACAAAAGTATTCTTTACTGAAAGAGGAGAAATCAATGTTACAACCATCGGGTAAAAGAAACTGCGCCATCGAAAGCATCAGTCCGGTGAGTCAAATAATTGCATTTGTATGTGTGTTACCGCTGGCTCTCACACTTTCGGGATGTGGCGGCGACACAACAGCAAGTAACCTCCCTAAATACTCAAACCCCTCCAGTAAACCCTTGCCTGAAGAATATCGAGTGCTTGCTTCTCACCTCAGTATGAAGATGAAAACTGATCCAGATCAATTTCGAAATAATCGCGAGCTAGCGGAAATCATGGCGGAGTTACAGTCCGCGTTATTAGACTTACGTGAGATCAAGTCGAACGATAAAGAGATTATGTATCTTTCCAATCAAGTCCAAGATACGAATACCTTAATCTTGCAATGTATTAACAACTTGAACGCCCTGCCAAAGCCTCCCGATCAGGGAACACTGTTTGTAGGTTCGATGCTTGATGGATTTTTTGGTAATTTTTTGGGTAGCTATCACCGTGGCCTTGATGCAGAGGCGAAGCAAAATGCTTTAAATGTAGAATTACAATCAGCTATTGCCGCGGCCGATAAAATTGATGCAGCGCTACAATTGCTTCCCAAAGTAGCAAAAAAGTATTCGGCAACCTTATGTGACTCGACTGGCCGTATCGTAGTCGATTTTAATGAATCCTGGGGAGACTCCAGACCAGAGGATTGGCTTGTACTTCAGAACCGTGGGGAAACACTTGAAAATTGTACCATTTCGGTGCAATTAACTGGGGCGAGCGGAAAGGTTCGAAAAAACGTACATTTCTTGAAAACATGGCCTAAGGATACCAGCATGTGGGGGCGGTATCAAAGTGGGGAGAAACTCTTGGGACGAACAGTGGATAGAACCACTGTCACGAACGTGCAAAAATTGAACATTACAATCTATTCACCGCAATTCGCAACTCAAATCCATTATGTTTATCAGGGAGCGGAAAAAGACAAGGACATTACTTATATTTGTAAAGACCTGAGTTTTCAAGGTGCGTACCAGTCTTACGAATCTGGGATTCTCTGGGATAGACAGCGTGGTGCTCAATTCACCTTGAAAGGAGTTTCATTTCTTCCCAAGTGTCGCGTTGATGTTACGTTTCGAAAAGGAGACGAATCGAAAAGCTGGCACTGGAATCATGATTCCTGGATGAAAGGAGAAACAAAACAGTTTTCTTCACCGAAGGGAGGTTTGTCATTCGATCCAGACAGGGTTGATTTCGAGGTTTCTTTTCCCGATACGAATTATCAATACAAAACGACTCTCACTGTCGACGTTGAATCTGGGAAATGAATTGAACTCCAAAAAAAACATTTAAGCGATTTTGTAAGAAGTCTGGAATCCACCAGCAGACGTAGTACAAATGGTTTTGTTAATACGGTGGTCTGAGAATGGATAAGTGGGCTCCACGTTTCAGAGCCTTTAGTTTCAGACTGATTACCAAGAACACTTTTCAGATTGTCATTTTAAACCAGTGGAATCACCGGCCACCTAAATTTTGTCGAAAAACGCGTCATAGATGATTTTAAATTTCGTCTCTGTCGCCGTGCCAAATGCCGGTAACTTCAGGTCAACTAAGTAAAGGATAAACTACATACAGTCCAGATGCATGAGGAGAATGAAATCGCAAAGGCCCCAAATGTTTTGAGAAATCATTTCATATAAGGTGAGACCACTATCGACCTAAATTCTGGCGTAAAACGCGTCATAATAAATAAAAATATCAGACAAGAAACCAGAATTTTTGACAAGCTGGAAAAATTAGCTCTCAGGTACTCACAGTGATTCTTGTCACACTATCGGACGAGTCCCAAAACCTAAATTTTGGCCCAAATCGTGTCATAATAGATAGGGGATGGATTAGCTATCGTTGATTGAAACCGATCTCCAATTCAAACTCGTCATCAGTAAAAACGCCCCGCATGGCACAGAAATGCGGGGCGTTTTGCATTTTACACATCTCTTATCGGAAAGGAGCATTACTTGGAAATTATTGTTTTAACGTTCGTCTCTGTCGCCCTGTTGCTGGCAATCATCGCTTTTCTCAAGGAGCGACGACTGCGTCTGGCGCTACAGGGTATTCTCAGACATTTGATTCATCGCTGGAGAGCACATGGAAAAACAGACACTTCGAATGACACTGACGCTGATCCTGCTGACCGGGGCCGGCTGTAGTTCCGACGAAAACAGCCGCGTGGCAGAACTCGCCACCCAGCAACTGGAACGACAGGCGGATCAAAACCGCCGGATGTCGGAACTGCAGCAGGAAGTCGCATCGGGTTCACGCAAACTGGTGGAAGCAGACGCCAATGCCCGACAGGAGATGATCACGCTGCAGCGTGAGATGCAAACCGAGCGAAATGAAATCGGACACCAACGGGACCAACTGGAGGCAGAACGACGCGACATCGCCGACAGCCGACACCGAGATCCGATCATTGCGGCTGCGATCACCAGGGTGGCGTTTGTCGTGGTCAGTCTGCTGCCCCTGTTGGTTTGCTGGTTGTTACTGCAGCAGAAGGTTGAACCGGCGGACAAGAATGAGATCACAGAATTACTGCTGGACGATCTGGTCTCAGCGGAATCACGTCTGATGCCACCTGCCGCATCGAAGCCAGACAAACTCCGATTAACGGATTTACCCCAACCACCTGATACCCCATCAACAGAAAGGGAAACCTAACATGTCACATATTGTCACCATTCAAACAGAGGTCCGCGACGCCGAGGCACTGGGCCTGGCCTGTCGCCGACTCGAACTAGTAGAGCCCGTTCACGAAACCGTTCCGTTGTTCAGCGGGGAAGCCACCGGCTACGCGGTTCGTCTCCCCGACTGGCGGTATCCCGTCGTTTTCGACGTGGACCAAGGCCAGGTTCGATTTGACAACTTTGAAGGTCGCTGGGGCGAACCCGCTCACCTCAACAGACTGCTGCAATATTACGGCGTGGAAAAATGCCGTTTAGAGGCACGCAGCAAGGGACATTCTGTCCTCGAAAACCAACTCAGCGACGGTTCCATCAAACTCACCATTCAAATCGGAGAGGGTCATGCAAATAATTGAAATCATCATTTATACCGAAGGTCAGTCGCGTATCGAAACCCGAGGCTTTACCGGCTCCCGGTGCAAAGACGCCAGTCGGTTTCTGGAAACGGCGCTGGGGAAAGTCTCCTCGGAGCAGCTGACCGCCGAATACCACCAGAGCGTCCAACATCAACCCAACCATTTAACACAGGAGAAGTAGTTTTCGCAAATCAACAGGTTCAGGTCTTACCGGACCCGATTCCCGAAGAGCCACAACCAGTACGAATTGTTGTAGTCGTTGAAGGAACGCACGACATCAAGTTCCTGCGACGGATCTCCACTCTTCTGCACACCGATGATCCTACACTGCCTGATCTGGCCAGTATGGAACGCGACCGGGAACTCATTTTTCTGCCCATCAGCGGTCATCCGCAGGCCTGGATCAGGCGACTGGCGCCTCTGGGAATCCCAGAATTTCATTTGTACGATCGCGAAGAGTCACCGGTCACGGAACAACGCCAGCAAACAGTCGCTACAATCAATCAACGCCCTCGTTGCCGTGCCGTGCTGACGCAGAAACGGAGTCTGGAGAATTATCTGCACCCCCATGCCATTCAAGCCGTTGCCGGTGTCGCATTGGAATATGGAGATTATGAGTGTGTGGCAACTGTCGCAGCACAACAGGTATTCGACAGTGCTCACCACGATTACTCCTGGAAACAGCTCACCCGACGTGCCCGGGTACGACTCACCAATCGAGTCAAGCACTGGCTGAATACCAGTGCCGTCGAACAGATGACGGTATCTCTACTGCAGGAAGTTGATCCTGACGGGGAAATCATTTCCTGGCTGAAGACAATCGGCCAACTGGCGGAAACCACTTAAGAACATTTTACACCTTCTTTTTCTTCAAACCATCAAGGAAAATTCTATGTTACTATCAGAACGTCTGGCGGAGAACGTACGCGCCTGCTTCACCGGCATCTGGATTCAGAGCCATGAACACGATGAAGCTTTGCTGGAGATGGCTCGACTCTGCCACAGTGAAGACTGGCGGTTGCTATCATGGGATATTGACCGGGGCCTACAGGGAACGGAACTTGTCAATGACGGCAACACACCGCTCTCCGATCCGCTTGCGGCCATTCACAGTTTAAATAGTCAGGCCGATCCGGGTCGGCCCACGCTGCTGGTCCTCAAGAATTTCCATCGCTTCATTAATTCTCCGGAGATCATTCAGGCTTTGACACAACAGATCAATCTGGGAAAGCAGGCACGAACATTTATTGTCGTGCTTTCCAGCCTGGTCCAGATTCCCACGGAACTGGAAAAACTGTTTGTCTGCCTGGAGCATGATCTTCCCGACCGCGATCAGCTGCTAGAAATCGCCCGCAGTATTGCTACGGAAACGGGAGAATTACCGGAGGGACCAGAACTGGAGCGTGTCCTGGACGCTGCTTCGGGGTTAACCCGTTATGAAGCAGAAGGCGCCTTCAGTCTTTCCCTGGTACGACATGAGCGTATCGAATCCTCGGTCGTACTGGAGCTGAAATCCCAGACGCTGCTGAAAAGCGGCCTATTATCACTGTACCAGGGATCGGAATCGTTTGCTGAACTGGGTGGCCTAGAATCCCTCAAAGTTTTTTGCCGGCGTGTACTCCGTCCCCGCACCCAGGATGCTACGGTCGTTCGACCAAGAGGCATTTTGTTACTGGGAGTTCCGGGAACCGGTAAGAGTGCATTTGCCAAAGCACTTGGAAAAGAGACCGGACGCCCCACACTGACACTCGACGTCGGAGCTTTGATGGGTTCACTTTTGGGCCAAACTGAGTGCGCCGTTTAACGGCAAGTTGAATCCCACGCTCAGCGTGGACAGGTTTTGGAATTTATGACCTTGTGGGTCACCGGGATTACCTGAAATGAGTCGAAAGACCAAGGGGAAATATAGCACTTCCGGAAAGCGGCTGATGGGTGAAATCGTTTACCCCATGCTCCGCAAGACCCGGTCGGTACGGTTAAAGCTTGATTGCCTGAACTCTAGCTTCCAGGGCGTAATGGCCCCGCAGAGGATACAACGATTGAAATCCTCTTGTCGCTGCATACCTGAATTCTTCGGTTGTTCAGGGAACATTCCAGCACGACACCGAATGCCAACGAGGCATTTTAAGGGAGCGAAAGGAGAACCTAACCCGACCTATTACGTTCAACTTGCACGGAATACGGGATCGCCTAAGGGGCGCGAGCCCTATGGTGACGGAGCCCCCATAGTAGTCCGCGGTCGGGAAAGCCGACTACATGGCGAAGGGGGGCAGGTGTTAGTGGAATTCAACATTGAGGGAGTGCGAGATGCACACAGTTCCTAAAATGCAATGGATTCTACAGGATAGAGGCCGTCGTGGTCTTTGCTTGGAACGGGTCTACCGTTACCTGTATAACCCTGAACTTCATCTTGCCAGCTACGGAAAAATATACCGTAACAATGGTGCGATGACCAAAGGGACAACCCAGGAAACGGTAGATGGCATGTCCTTCCAGAAAATCCAGAGAATCATCGATTGTCTGCGTGACGGTCGTTATCGCTGGACTCCGGTCAGACGAATTTACATTCTCAAGAAGAATGGAAAACAAAGACCGCTTGGACTGCCAACCTGGTCAGACAAACTGGTTCAGGAATCGATACGTACCATTCTCGAATGGTATTACGAGCCTCAGTTCAGCGATTCATCCTGTGGGTTTCGGCCCAGACGCGGTTGTCACACCGCGTTAAATCGAATCGCCAAAACATGGACTGGGGCGAGTTGGTTCATCGAAGGAGATATTTCCGGTTGCTTTGACAATATCAATCATGAGATATTGCTCAACATCCTCCGGGAAAAGATCCATGATGGCCGATTCATTGACCTGATTTCAGGGTTACTTAAATCTGGGTATTTGGAAGATTGGAAATACAATGCCACACTGAGTGGTTCTCCGCAAGGAGGCATTGTCAGTCCGATCCTCGCTAACATCTACCTTGATCGCCTTGATAAGTTTGTCGAACAGGTACTTCTTCCTGACTTCAATCGAGGTAAGGTGAGAAGGACCAATCAAGCTTACCACAATCTTCAGAAAATGGCCGCTCGCCGGAAGAAAGCCGGAGACGTTGAAGGCTATCGAGAATGTATGCGGAAAAAGGGCCTATTGCCGTCGAAAGACTTCAATGATCCAAATTACCGCCGTCTTCGATATGTTCGATACGCCGATGATTTTCTTTTGGGCTTCTGCGGTCCCAAGCAGGAAGCAGAGGAGATCAAGGATCGACTGCGCGACTTCTTACAAGAATCGCTGAAATTGAACTTATCTCCAGAAAAGACACTCATTACCCATGCTCGAACTCAGAAGGCTCGCTTTCTGGGTTACGAAATCTGCGTTTCGCATAACAATTTGCATCGAGCAAATGGAGTGCGAAGGAGCAATGGAAAGGTCTGTCTGCTCATTCCTTCCGATGTCATTAATGACAAGATTAGCTGTTATCTCAAACACGGCAAAATCAGTCACCGTCCTGAACTTTTACCCGATCAACCATTGAGCATCGTGGCAAGATATCAGGCGGAATGGCGTGGTCTGGTTGAATATTACCAGCTTGCCTGGAATATGAATGCCCGACTGGGAAGGTTGTTTTACTTCATGAATGTTTCACTTGCCAAAACCTTAGCGTGCAAATATCAGATTTCGCGCAAGGCTGTCTTTGACAGGTTCAAAAGTGAAGTAGAAACACCGCTTGGTATGCGAAAAGTGTTGCTGATACGTAAGGAACGACCGGATAAACCGGATCTCGTTGCGTACTTTGGCGGCATCAATCTCGCAAGAACGAAGATAATACGGAATTGCGATCCCCCGCTACGAGTACCGTTTAATCCAAAGTGCGAACTGGTCGAACGATTGTTGGCCGATGAATGTGAGCTATGTGGAAGAAAAGGAGCCTGTGAGGTTCATCATATCCGCAAGCTGGCAGATATCGACCAACCCGGTCGTCGAGTGAAGCCTGATTGGGTTAAACGTATGATAGCGCGGCGTCGTAAAACTTTAGTCGTCTGTCTCTCCTGTCATCAAGATATTCATAACGGGAGATACGATGGTAAAGCTATCTAACACTAGAGAGCCGTGTGCGATGAAAGTCGCACGCACGGTTCGGGGGAGGACTGTTGGAAAAGTACCGACTCATTCAGTCGGCAACTCGCTGGCAGTCTATCCTACAGAACGCACTCGGGATGCCCTGCAGGTCATTGATGCAATGGCCCCCTGCGTGGCGATGATCGACGAAGTCGAAAAAGCGTTTGCCGGTATGAACGGCAGTGGAGACTCCGGAGTCGCATCGAGAATGTTTGGAACGTTCCTGTCGTGGCTGAACGATCACCAATCTGATGTGTTTGTGGTCTGCACGGCGAATGATGTTTCCAAGTTGCCACCTGAGTTCAGTCGGAGTGAACGTTTTGATGGTGTGTTCTTCCTGGACCTTCCCGATCGTGAGGAGAAAGACGCGATCTGGGCGATCTATCGGGATCTGTTTGAGATCGACGCGGGCCAGTCCGCTCCCGATGACAGCGACTGGACTGGTGCGGAGATCAAATCCTGTTGCCGATTGGCAGCATTGCTTGATCTACCTCTGAGTCAGGCTGCTCAGAATGTAGTTCCCATCGCAGTCACTGCTGCGGAGTCAGTGGATCGATTGCGGACCTGGGCCAGCGGGCGGTGTTTGTCGGCCAGTCAGTCCGGCATTTACCACCAAGCAGGTGGATCGTCTCGTTCTCGTCGCCGTGTGAATCGTGAGCCCTCGAACAACTGATCTGCCAAATATTTAAAATCCGGAATTTAAACAAGGCTGGACGGCATTCCGCGTGGGAAGTCGTCCGGCCTCTTTCATTTCACAGGAGTAACCAACATGTCCAGTGTTTTAGATGAACCTCGCTCACAGTCTTCGACGTCTGTGAGTGATCGACTACGCTCAACCATGGCTGCAGCCCGGTTGAGCTTCAATTGGTTGGGTGTCCGCAAGTCCCTGAGTTCGTCTCAGAAAGACCAGGCCGCCCATTCGTTTGGTGCCGAAGGGAAATTCCTCTTGGCAGGCAAAAAGCTCCTCGACACGTCGCACCCGGCGTTCAAAGCGGTCACTGCGATCCGTAGTCAAACGGTTGCGTACTGGAAAGGAGCGTCGCTACCCTTTCCAGAGCCGGGGATTCGACTGATCCGGCAGGCTGCCATTTCCGATTTCGATCAGCAGATCGCCGCTTTCCGCGATGAGCTGGATGAAGCGGTGTCTGAACTGGATCGCCACTATGATGAGCTGCGGAGTGCGGCCCGGAATCGGCTGGGAGATTTGTTTAATCCAGATGATTACCCGCCGTCACTGATTGGATTGTTTGCGATCGAACATGACTACCCGTCAGTGGAACCACCGAATTATCTACAACAGCTCAATCCCGAACTGTATGAGCAGGAGTGCCAGCGGGTGCAGTCTCGCTTTGATGAAGCGGTGCAGCTGGCGGAGCAGGCATTTTTAAGTGAGCTGACGCAGATGGTGGAGCATCTGACAGAACGCCTCAGTGGACGGCAGGATGGAAAGCCGAAGGTCTTTCGTGATACGGCAGTGACAAATCTGACGGAGTTCTTTGATCGGTTTCGCAGTCTCAATATCCGTTCGAACGAACAGCTGGATGAACTGGTGGAGCACGCCCAGCGTGTGATTACAGGAGTTGACCCTCAACATTTGCGTAACAGTCAAGCGTTAAGAGAGCAGGTTGCGTCACAGATGACTGTGGTTCAATCCGGCCTGGATCAGTTACTGGTGGACCGTCCCCGCCGAAACATTCAGCGACGACCACGTTAAAGGGGGAGCTGATGCAATTATTGATAAAACCGGACGGCGGCGTTCGCTGTCTGTATGACGAAACGCTGAATCTTCACGGACTGGGCCAGCTACAGATTGAACGCGGTTCACATGTTGAACCAAATGCAGACGGGCTATGGATGGCCGATTTGTCACCGGTCGCAGGACCGCTGCTGGGACCGTTTCCGAATCGCAGTGCAGCATTAAATGCAGAACGTGAATGGCTGGAAGCACATTGGCTGCCTGCTGTCCGTAAATGAAGTGAGCTTATTTTAGTGCCCTTGGGGGCGGTGTGTATTCACGCTGCTCCGAGGGGGCAGCGTTTTCTCAAACTTAACAGGAGTAAACGCAAATGACACAAACTCAACTCGACCAGCAGGTCGCCAATGCGACAGGTGAAGATCTTCGAGAAATCCAGTTTCGTGGTTTCAGTCTGGCGGACCCCATGACCGTCAGTTTCGATCCTGAACCCTGTGATCTGCCGCCTCAGATCCTGGACTGGGACCAGGTGGATCTGGAGCGGAATGTCGCTCTCTTTAATCAGCCTGGCATTATCACTGCTTTTGTATAGCAGCTATTTCCTTGCCAATCCGGTGGCTGTCACCGGGTTGGCATTTTTTCTGATCACACATGTAAACACCGGTGAAGCGAGTGGCTGCTGGTGGGGTGACTTTGCCGGAATATGCGGTGGGTTTTGGTCGATTCATGTTGTGAATGTTCGTCAGGTTGAGAGCCATGGAAAATAGTCACGACATCCGAATCCTGCCTCATTGAACCAAAGCACTCACGGCCGTTCGCGAGGGCTTCGGTTTGACTTTACAACTGGTTCTAGAAAATCAGAAGCACCCGATTGCTCAAGCCCCACTCCCCGACCAATCCCCCATCACAAACTCATCAACCACCCAAAAAACAACGTAGTGAGAAATGCGGGTTAGACTTTTCAAGCCCTCAGTTTTCCCAATAATGATTGATATCGTTACTGATATCGCCCTGAAATCGATACCCTTCAAAATATATTTATGCATTCTTGTTCGATGATAAAGAGAAGTTGAACTGCTTTCTTCATACATTAATTATCTCTTCATCATTTGTTAACAATCGCTTGATACCTTTCCGTCAAACATTGAGAGATGCACTGTTTTAGCATTCTCTCTGTTGTTTCAATTTTTATTTAAGGGTTTAATTTTATGACGATCAGGAAGAGTCAAGTAATTTGTGTCGCAACATTGATGTTGTTTCTTTTCGGCTGTTCTAGTTCGAATGAACCAAAACAACGGGAAGTATTCCCTGTCAAAGGTGTTGTCACTTACAAGGGAAAACCGATGCCAGATGCCTCTGTTGTACTACATCCGGTTAGCCAGAAGGATGATGGACTCCCCACATATCTTCCTCGTGGGCATGTTGATGAGGAAGGGAAATTTTCTGTTTCAACGTATCAAAAAGGAGATGGTGCCCCTGCAGGAACTTACAAAGTTTCATTTTCCTGGCAAGGTTCACTCAAAGGAGTCAGCGAAGAAGAGGAAGACAAGCTGCGTGAGAAGATTCCCAGAAAATATCGCAACCCCAATACTTCAGGATTTGTAGTGACAATTCTGGAAAACGAGAATTCAGCAATGGAGTTCGTTCTTAACTGAAAATATATGACTTACTGTAAATCAATCAAAACATAATTATAATTACCGAGAGACAGAAGATGAACAAACAAAAACTAAAAAGACAACATGGATTTACCTTGATCGAACTGTTGGTGGTCATTGCAATCATTGCGATTTTGATTGCACTGTTGTTACCTGCAGTTCAACAGGCACGTGAAGCAGCACGACGCAGCACTTGCAAAAACAATCTGAAGCAACTGGGACTGGCATTGCACAACTATCACGATGCTCACCGAGCCTTTCCACCCAGTCGTCTCGATCCTAAAGTTGAAATCGAAGATAATGCAGGAAATGACAGCAGCTATCACTCTTGGACAACTATGATTTTACCCTACATCGATCAGGGCAACATCTACAATAACATGAACTACAATTCAGCATGGAGTGCATTGGTCAATCGTCCTATGGTCAGCAGACAGATCCCTGTATTTGCCTGTCCATCAACACCAGGTGACAACAGAAAAGATCCACACTGGGTCGTCGGTGCAGCGGCTGGCGATTATGGTTCTGTCAATGAAGTCAAGAAAAAAGTTTACACAGATGTACTGGGGTTAGCTGACCCAGGAAGCAATGCCCGAGCAGGTGCATTGGCGAAGTATTTGCCAAATAAACTTCGTGATGTTACCGATGGATCATCAAACACAATCATGCTGGGTGAAGCTGCTGGGCAACCGAATGTTTATGTCGCCTCTGGTCCGATGACACCAGCATTGTTTGCACTTTACGCTGATGATAAAATTACCGATTTAGGCGGAACATACGCCCCCGCAGATGGAACCGGTTGGGCTGATCCTGATTGTGGTTTCAGTATCAACGGAGCGACCAATGATGGCTTGGATAAATATGGCCCAAGAATGATCAATGCCATTAACGTGAGTGAAGCGTATAGTTTTCACACAGGAGGTGCCCACTTTGCATTCGCTGATGGTTCCGTTCATTTCCTCTCTGAAAATATCGATACTCGCACGTTTGTCAACCTTTGCACACGAGCAGGTGGTGAAGTGACTGGTGAATTTTAAACGGAAAAAGAATTTCACCTTTGAATAAATGATGACCGGAAGCCTCTTGCCATTATAGAGAGGCTTCCGAATTTTCATTTCAAAAACAGATGTTAGGGAAAATAAATGCGATATTTTATTACAGGATTACTTTTTTTTTGCATTGCTTCAGAATGCAATGCTGAAATCAAACTGATTGGTGTCGGAAAAATTTCTGGAGATGCTGTTGATGATTCGGGATTAACAGAACGACTTTCGGATGGGTCTCTACATAACATGGCAGGAGGCATATCTGCTATCGACTACAATCCTGCAAATAATCAGTATCTTGCAGTTCCCGACAGAGGACCGAAAGATGGTGCAGTCAATTATCGATGCCGTGTGCAAACACTCACTATTGAAATTGATCCCAATAAAACACCAACTGTTGTTCCCACATTGGTTTCAACAACAATGTTAAAAGATAACAAAGACCGATCGTTTGTCGGAAGATCATCTGCATACCAGCCGACTAAAAAATATGCACATCGGTTTGATCCAGAAGGAATACGTATCGATCATCAGGGGAATCTGTTTATTTCAGATGAATATGGACCGAATTTGATCAAGTTCTCGGCAGAAGGAAAAGAGTTACGCCGAATCACTATTCCTGAACGATATCTTGTAAAACATCCTGCGGATTCTAAGAAAAAAGAAAACGGAACCAACCAGACAGGTCGTCAATCAAACAGAGGTATGGAAGGCTTGGCAATTTCTCGTGATGGTCGTTTTTTAGTGGGATTGATGCAGTCACCTTTGCTTCAAGACAGCAAGCGGAAACCTAATGGCAAGCCAACAGGTACAAACTGCCGCATGTTGATGATAGAATTAAAAACAGGAAAGACGAAAGAATTTCTTTATCAGCTTGATCATGAAAAAAACAAGTTGAACGAAATTCTGACAATCAATGAAAATGAATTTCTGGTCATCGAGCGTGACGGCGAAGCAGGAGGAGACGCAAAGTTTAAAAAGATCGTCAAAATCAATATTGAACATGCTTCAGATATTCAAAGTATCAATTCTCTGCCACCTTATGAAGTGCCTGCCTCTGTGACTTCCGTCAAAAAAGAAGTTTTCATAGATTTGCTTGCCCCTGAATATGGCTTGGCGGGTAGTAAGATGCCAGAGAAGATTGAAGGGTTAACCTTCGGACCAAAGCTAAAGGATGGAAGAAAAACTTTATTGATCGCTTCAGATAATGATTTTCTAATTGATCAACCCACTTTGATTTATGTCTTTGCATTCAAGTCAACGAATACCAATTAAAATCAATCCATTCATTTTGCAGGCAATGTTTTCACAAAATTCACGGCGATCTCACACCAGAATTTGAGGTCGTCTTTTTCTTTGATGAGTTCTGGTTTTGCTATCGGTAAAAGCCTGCGGATCAATACGAGCCGACACTATTTCAGACGTGCTCTGCAGTTGGGCTTTCGGGAGATTGATCTGAGCGGACCGGATACGCCAGCTTCCTGCAGGGAAGTGCACCGAACTTATGTCTGGGGACTCTTGACTCAGGCGGATGCCATACGCATTGAGTCCACATCAGTGTCTCACCAGCCACCCCAGACTCGATCGCAGCAGAAAGATGTTGTTGAGAAACATCAACCAGATCAGAAACGGGACATCGTTGCGGATCAGGTTTTGACTCAAATGAAAACACTCTGTGGCGGCTTAACAGAAACTGTCACACACATACGCGACTTGATGTCCCAGCTTCGGGAACAGAGCCAGGGCTGGAGTCGCAGCTTGTCTTCAGATCAAAGCATCAGCAACTGAGTGTAAGAAGCAAACAGGCTCTAAGAATATTTAGTTCCAGACAAGGACAACCGGTTGCTTAAACCACATGGGAGATTACATGACCTACAACAGTAAAGACAAATTGAATGCGTTTCACTTAACTGGCAGTCTTGGCGTTTCAGCATTTTTAGGATTGCTGACCGAGAGCTGGATGGTGTTCCTGGTAATGAGCTGTCTACTTGTCGGATCTTCGCTACTGCCTGGGAGGATCAGGTTACAGAACCAGAAAAGCAGGGTTTGATACGTTTTGCCCTGTGCTGTCCTCATTCTGGTTTGATCCAGGTGAGGGCAGACAGGGCTTTGCGGGCTGTTTATACGCTTAATGACCTGAGTTTTTCTTTTATCTATCAGAGGGATAGGTTGAAGTCCCCTTGAAGTTCCCCAGAAATAGTGGGCGTTGTGTTTGGCAATTGAATGACTTGACATTCAATGTGGGGTGAGGCTGCTATCGAGCAATTTAATTACCGAGTAGGAGTGGTAGAGTCCGAACTAACATTGGATCTCTACGGAGTATCATCATATTTTAAATGATCCTCTAGTTGTAGGAGCATTGTCGCTTGTAATCTGATTTTGCATTTGGTACTGAATAGTATCTTTTTGTCAACGTGTCTGTTTTCATTGGTATATAAAGTGAGTGTCAAATCTGTAATGTTACCTACTTTTGAAATGCGCACTCTGGGGGCTCAGCTTTACTGTTAATATTTTCAACGTCCATTGATGTGAAGCACAAACTCGTGACAACTCTTAAGCGATATAAACATGAACCTGTCAGTGATTATTCTGTCAGAGATTGAAAGAAGTTGATTTTTTGATTGATCCGATAGTTGGTCTGAAGACAATAACGCGTTCGGCGGATAGTTATTAGAAAAGACTAACAGAACTCGACACATCGGTTGTAACTTAGGGGGATGTCCCGTTTATTGTTAAAACTCTCGATGGTCTCGCTGAGTTAAACGTAGCAGGATGGGGTTAGCGCTGCAACCGCTCCGGCGAGGGCTGGGACGGAGCCGGAGGCGATGGAGCAGAACTC
>Ga0208903_1001319_pt1 | contig 14609 bp, 15 predicted proteins | sample AntAceMetag02UKJ_FD_184769 | JGI IMG/M metagenome (GOLD analysis project Ga0208903, IMG submission 184769) | Saline lake microbial communities from Ace Lake, Antarctica - Antarctic Ace Lake Metagenome 02UKJ (SPAdes) (version 2) | ecosystem: Environmental > Aquatic > Non-marine Saline and...
CCGATGGATGAGCTAGAGACCGTAAAGGGTGAGCTTGAGGCTACAGGCTGGGAGTTTGTCCGAGAGCGCGAGATCAAGCGGCAGATCGTTAAGAAGTCTATCTTCACAGGTCAAGAGTTCATCCAAACACCTAAGCGTATCGCGGGTAAGTTCTTACCGATCATTCCTTTCTATGCCTACCGCGTATTCATTAACGGCAAGGAGCATTGCTGGGGGTTGGTTCGTAAGCTGATGGATGGTAACAGGGCATTGAATACCATGATTAGCAAGTTAGCTGAAACCTCTGCTGCTAGTGCTGACAGTATCAATATCTACTTGAATGATCAGGTTGAAGCGCACGAGAACGAGTTAGCCGATAACACCAATAAGGCGTATCAGGTCATCAACCCAGCGTTAGATAATAACGGCAATGTATTAGCTACCGGGCCTGTAGGTAGAATCGATCCACCAATGGTTGATCAGTCTGCAATGGCGGCAATTAGTGTAATAACAAATCATCTACTCCAGAAGACTGGCGACAATCAAGACGCGCTGAACCCTAATGTATCGGGTAAGGCAGTCAACGCTTTAATACAACGTGATAACTTAAACACTCAGTTCATCACGAACAACATCATCGAGTCAATGGCCCAAGTGGGCAGGGTTTACCGATCAAAGGCGGGTGATATCTACACTCGCTCAATGATGAAGAAGGCTATCTCTGCTGACGGTACATTGAGAACAGTCGAGCTTAACCAGGTCACGCTGGACACGCAGAACGGCAACGCAATCAACATCAATGATCTATCACGCGGAAGGTTCAGCACTACGGTTGATGTCGGTCAGTCTTACGAGACACAGCAGGAAGCCACGGTTGAGAGTATTGAGCGACTGATCGAGAAGCTGCCCGAAGGTGATCCCTTGCAAGGCCCGGCTATATCGATGTGGATTAACAACATCACTGGCACAGGTCTTGAGCCTCTGAAGAAGCTGAACCGGATGAACATGATCAAGTCTGGATTGGTGGATGCTGAGACAGACGACGAGAAAGAAATGCTTGAGCAGGCACAGCAGCAGAAAGACCCGAATGAGGATCTACTTGCAGCGGCAGCACAACAGCAGATAGCCGAGGCCGCGAACCTGAACGCGAAGACGCAAGGCCAGCAAGCTGTCAGTGCTAAGACGATGGCAGAAGCTATGGAAACTCAGGCTGATACTCAGTTAACCAAGGCCAAAACAGCCGAGGTCGTTGTTGATATCAACGAGAGGCTTCAGGCTAATCAAGCAGCGCAAGTATTTAGGCGCTTTGCACAGAACACGCCAATACCGAATAGATAGGCAATAAACAGAATTCCCGGCAGTCAGGCATGACTTCCAGAATACGCCACCGGACGTACTCCGATGACAACTACTCAGAGCTAATGAGGCAAAAATGAAGCAAGAAGATCAGGCGATAGAAACCGAGACAGAGATCACCACAGGGCCAGCGGAAGTTCACGCTGACGGATTTATCATTGAAGCTGATGAAGTAGGTGTAACCAGTGCAACCGTGATGGAAGCGGATGCAGAGGACACTGAAACTGAAGTGGAAGCGGTAACTCTGGAAGCTGAAGAAGACGCACCCATTGAGATCAAGGTTGAGGAAGCTGGGAAGCCGCCAGCTAGAAGGTTAAGCAGGTTTGATAAGCGCATCAAAGGCAAGAACGCCGAGATTGCAGACGCTACAGCGGAAGTGGAGGCACTAAAGGAACAGGTAAAACTGTACCAGCTCCGTGACCAACAAGCAGAAACAATCGTTGAGCCAGATGAGGACACTTTCGATGGGTCTGATATTGAGTTCAAGGCGGCACAGCGGGCATGGAACCAGTCCGAGATTTCACGGATTGCCGCAGGTGAAGCGCTGAAGATAGTACAGCAGACTGCACAGAATACGACTCAGGAAAGTCAGGCGTTAGCCACCGACGAGATCAACCGAGCGCACTACGCACGGGCAGATACCTTGAAGGTGACGAACTACGACGAACTAGAGGGAAATGCGGTTGATATCATTGGCGACGACTTCGCACAGGTATTGATCTCAAGCACGGAAAACGCACATCGCATACTTGCATCGATGGGCGCTAACCCCGGTAAAACTGCACAGATCGCGGCACTAGCCAAATCAAACCCATCCAAAGCCTTCGCTGACGCGCTGACATTTGAGATTCATTCGAGCCTCAAGCCAGCTTCTAAAATAACCCTCGATCCAGAAACACAGGTCGATCCAGGCAGAGGCATATCAAGCAATAACGCCGGTCTGGAGGGTGTTACATTCTCATAGGTATTTAAATCATGGCTAACAATTTTGAAAGCAATTTTACACGCGAGGTAATGAAGAAGACCCTCGCGCCTTTCCAATCCAGTCGAGTTCTATCCAAGAACGTCAACACTCAACTGTTTGCGGGTAAGTTCAATCCCGACTCCGGTACGGTGATCGACGTTAAGCGCCCGACTGACTACACGGCACAGGAAACTGCTGACGGCGATATCTCGACTACTCGTTCAGACATTATCAACGGTAAAGCATCTGCGACTGTGCAGAACTACATCACTGTCGCGGTTGACTATGATGAGGTTGACGAAGCACTGAAGATGGGCGACAAGTCCGAGATGTGGCAGTCAATCGGCAATCGTATCGTAACCAAACTGGAGACTAACTTTGCAGCGTTTGCAATGAAGAATCTCGGCTTGAACTATGGTGCGCCAGGTCAAGGTGTTGACTCATGGGCAGAGGTTGCTGGTGCTGGTGCGCTGATGAAGGCTAGCGGTATCGATGACTCGAAGGCATGGTGTTATTTCCTTAACCCCTACAGCCAGGTAGCGCTTGCGACTGAGCAGCGTTCTTTGGGTGTAAACCCTGAAGCCGGTTCAGCCAACTCTCGTGCGACTGTTGCCAGTAACTTTGCTGGGTTCGACGTTAAGACAGCTACAACTCTGTCTACCTATACATCTTCTGCTGGTGCTGATCGTGCCGGTACATTGACAGGTGCGCCGGACGTTACGTACTTGACCGCTAAGGACACGATGACACAATCGTTTCCTGTTACAGCGTTTCAAGCCAACCTTGTGGTTAAAGCGGGTGAGCAGTTACAGGTGACAGGGCGTAACCGTCTGAACCTGAATACTCGTGAGCCAATCATCGATGCTTCAGGCGCTAACGTGGTTTACGTTGGTACTGTTGTTGCTGATGTCACGCTGAATGGTTCAGGTGCGGGTAACATCGTTGTTACTGGTCCTGCAATCTTCGAGGCTGCTGGTGCTTATAACACTGTTGCTTCTTCACCGACTACCAGTGACGTTGTTACGTTGCTTGGTGCGGCTTCAGCGACTCACCAGCCCAACCTGTTCTGGCATCCCGATGCGCTTACCATTGCATCTGTGCCGATCAAGAAGCTGCACAGCACTGATACCTTGGCTACCACAGCCGATGGTCTTCAACTGCGATGCTCTAAGTTTTCGGATGGCGCTGCTAACAAGCAGACTGTTCGTTTCGACTTGCATCCTGCCTTTGGTTGTCTCAACCCGTTCATGGGTGGACACGGCTACGGCGTAGCATAGTAGTTCGTTAACCTATCGGGGGCGGGGTAACTCGCCCCCACTTTAGGAGTCAATATGATTATCAAATGGATACGCCCAAGCGGCAACGCGATTGAAACCAGCGACCGGCAAGAAAGCATTGATTACGCCGAGTTAAATGGGTGGAAGCGTGATATTCCAAAGGTAGTTAAGAAAGTAGTCAAGAAAAAGGCGGCTAAGTAATGTCCACAGGCACATACATCGTAACAACGGCACTGCAAGAGATAGGCGCGCATACTGTGATGAAGCCCGCTAATCCCGTATCTTTAGAGAACGGCAGGAATAAGCTGAATTCATACATATCATCACTGCAAGATGACGACATTGATACCGGCGCGGTTCCTTTACTGGCTATTGGCGATGAACTGTCAGAGCCACAGGGGATTACAAACCATATAACCAGTAATCTAGCGTTATTACTGCAACCTTCTCATCCAGGTTCGCAGATATCACCAGAATTAAGGATCAACGCGGCCAAAGGTGCAGCGATGATCAAACGAAAGTACAAAGTAACCACCATTCCCCGACAGGTAGTACGCGAGACACTACCGAAAGGACAAGGTAATGGCGGGACTTACATCTACGACGATGTTTATTTCCAGAAAGGTGATTCAATTGGCTGAAATAGCCTTCCCTTTAGGTCTTGAAGGCACTGCACAACTGCCGTATACCCGCAAAGCATTACGCAATTGCTGGAACGACAACGGCAGGATCATTCAGCGCCCAGGCTCGACGTTAAACGGCACAACCGGACTCGTTGCTCGGGGTTCATTTGAGTGGAATGGCGGGCTATATGCGGTCGCTTCACAGTCACTGATTAAGATCACTAATGTTCTAACGGGTGCGTTCACTACGATAGGAACCATCACCGGCACAGCAGACATCAGGACGGCCAACGGATTTAACACGGTAGCCATCGTTGTTAAGGGCGGTGCTCAGTACACACTTGATAAGTCCGATACGCTCGTTGATATATCAGGTAACACCAATTTCGTACCGTGCAATTCAGTCACTCACATGAATGGCCGGTTTATCTATATCCCAAGTGACGGAGATCCTGCTTTCTTCTCGGACGTAGGCGCAGCGGGTACGGTTCAGACCAGTTCATTCTTTGACGCTGAGCAATTACCAGACAACAACAGCGAAGTATTCCAGCTTAATAACATTCTCTATATCGGCGGCGATCGATCAATACAGAGCTTCCTTGACCGAGGATTAGACCCAGTACCCTACCAGCCACAGACAGGGCGTATCGATGCTGGAATCATTGGTGGTGTTGTCGAGACTCAGGACGATGGAACAGGAACGGCAGCGGTATTATTTATCGGCAAGAAGAAGGGCCAAGTACCGGCCATTTTCGCGCAGATTGCCGGTGGTGCTCCGAAAGTATCGAATGATGCGATTGACGCGATATTGGAAACCTACACTGAAACCCAGCTATCCGAAGTGGTGGTAGGTCGGTATGTGTGGCGCGGTGATGACATTGTTTACTTTACTTTGGCTAATCATGCGTTTGGATTCTACAAAGGCAACTGGCATGGGCTTGATACCTTAATTGGTGGTGCTAATGTACCGTGGCAGGCTGGTTACATTCAGGAGTTTGGATTGAATTACTATTCATTCTTCGCGGGTAACCTCAGCATTTTAGATGATTCAAATAAGGACGCCGGTAATGCCTTTGTCCGCGTGATCGATGGCGGTATAGAGCAGGGCGCGAGCTTCAATGCTCAGTCTCTCCAGTACCACATGAGCCAGGGTTACAACGCCTCTATTGGTTCTGTTTACTTAGCTATGTCCGACGACAATGTTCTTTATGGGCCTTATGTCTCAGCGAGTACCGGAGCTATAGGAAATTACGGTGTTGAGCTGGATTGGAACTACCCTGGCGGGCTTGGCATATACGATAGGTTTATGGGCTACAGACTCCAGACTGGTGAGGACGTGAACTTCTCCGGCACTAAGTTATACATCGAGACACGATGAGCAATAACCCGATAGTTGATATCCCTGTCATTGGACAGAAGGTCATCGAAGGCGACAAGTTTGTACCACAGATTCAGTCATTGCTGGAATCAATTGAACTAGCGATCAACTCAGGTAAACAAGGTGAGTTCACGGTTGCCACAGTACCCGATGCAACTAAATGCAGGGGATGCCTAATAATGGTCTCAGATGAAACAGGTGGATACACATCAGCCTTTTCAGATGGCACAAATTGGCGCAGGTCTCAGGATCGCGCTGTAATAGCATGAGGAATAAATAATGCCCGAAGAACAACGCAACCGCTTTAACGGGCGGCAAATCGATTCCTCGCTGCCCCCGTGGATGCTAGCTAATGCAAGCACTCCCGCAGGCATTGCACCAGGCGCGCCAAAGCAAAACGTATTCGAGCAGGCAGGAACATTGCAATCGACTGCTGCGACTGCCGGAGCCGATGCCGAGATAGCTGGTCTTCGAGAGGCCATAGCGCAACTTCAGCAGATGATGGGCGGTAATAACCCGTTCAACGAGGCGGGTTTAGAGGGATTGCAGGGCGTCCAGCAAGGCTCTACCGCAATGGGCTTCAATGATCGACTTAACGCAATTATGGGAGGTGATCAATTCGGCGCGCTTGTTGATGAGCGTCAGCGCGGTTTACAGGGACAGCTTGCAGCGGGTGGTTTAACTCGTTCAGGCACGGCTATGGAAGCAGCAGCGGCCCTCCCGACAGACTTAGCCTTCCAGTTAGAGAATCAGCTATACGGCAGACAAGCTGGACTTGCCGATATGGGCTTTCAGGCTCAAGGTCAAGAGATTGGATTGAATCAACAGATCGCGGCATTGCTTGGCGGTATCGGTCAGTCGAATGCAACAGGTATTACTAGCTCTGCTGAAGCTGAAGCTGGTGGATTACTTGGCGAAAAGGCATTTCAATTGCAGAAATCTCAAGCCAAAAACCAGAACAAGACGGATCTATTCGGCGCTGCTATTGGTGGTGCGTTCACTGCGTTCAGTGATCCACGACTTAAAAAGAACGTCCAGCTCAAGGGCAAGATCGGGCCTTTGGATTTAGTCACATGGGATTGGATTGACGAGGCCAAGAAAACCATCGTCGGTAATTGCCGGACTATGGGATTTATGTCTACCCAGATCAAGGAGCACTTCCCCGATTTAGTCTCTGAATACGGCGGGTTTGATGTTGTTAACTACTCAGGATTGATGGAGCGTTTAGATGGCTAATATACTCTCAGGTGCTGACTTCGGTGTTCAGTTCCCTCAGAATGGTGGCGTTGCTAGTAACCGATTCGCTATATCCCTTGCCTCTCAGTTAATGGGTAAGGAGCTTGACCGCAATCATCAGAGTGATCTACAGGACGTCAGGCAGAATCGTGCCGATGGTCGACTGGCTTCACAGCAAGCATTTACCACACAGCAGGCTGAACAGGTCGCAGCGGCAGGCGCAGAAGAGAAGCGGCTTGGTGCGATGAGCATTCGCTTAACTCAAATCAAGAACATGAAAGACCCGGTCCAGAAGCGCACCGCATTGGCTCAATTCGGCCGGTCAGAAATGGAAGGTGGGCGCGATGGCTCAGAGTTCATCCAGGCGCTGAACGCAGATACCCTTGATCAGCTAGGGCTTAACATTGATAAGCTCATTGGTAAGTCTGAGGCATTCAGGGGCGAGGCTAGCGAATGGCTGAAACAGAACGCACCCAATACAGCAGGATTTGAGGCAATAGCTGATGGTGATGGCAATATTATTGCCCAAAGGAATATAGAAACAGGCGAAGTTAAAGCCGACCCTCGTGCAAGCAAACTATTCTCTGAAGAAGAAATGTCTCAAAAGATGCAACTCATCGAAGGCCGCGCAAAAGCTACCGTGGCAGAGCAGCAGAACACACCGCAAGCAAAAGTGTCGCTTGAGATGTCTCAAGAGCGGCTTAGAGAACTCCAGCAAAACAACAAGCTGAAACTAGTCAAGATCGATGAGACTAAACTGAAAAATGCAGAAGACAAGAACGACGCCAACGAAGTAAAACAGATCCGGTTTAATGAGGCGAGTAACGTAGTTAACCAGATCGGGGCATTACTAGAAGGCAATGTATTTGAAAGTGCTTTTGGTAAGGCGGTTACCATTACGCCAGAAATGCTGAGGTCGCAGGAGTCTATTGATGCGATTGCCAACGTAGACCAGATCAGAGCATTATTATCTCTTGAATCAAGACAGAAACTCAAGGGATCAGGAACCATATCAGACAACGAGCAGAAGACGCTTGAGAAATCAGCAACCGTCTTAGCTAATCCATTAATTAGCTCAGAGCTTGCAGAAAATGAATTGATAAAGGTTCAGCGTATATTTGAGGACTCAATGCGGCGTAATAAAGTTAAGCAACAAGCTCAACCAGACGAGCAGCCTCAAGAAATACCTGAGGGCGCGACAGCAACCAACCCGACAACAGGTGAGAAGATTATCTATAGGGGCGGCCAATGGGTTTCCAGTTAATACCGGAAGGATTCCAGCTTGACCCTCCCACTGTTTCTGTGCCCGAAGGGTTTACGGTTGACCCACCACAATCAGAAGATCAGCAGGCTGCACAGGCTGAAGCGTTCAAGAAACTAGCTGAAGACACTAGCCCTGGTGAGTCGTTTCTAATCGGCGCTGGTCGTGGGTTAACTACCATCATGCGCGGGCTTGGTATTGCTGACCCTGAAGACCCTGGCGTTACTCAGTCAATTAATGCATTGAAAGATGAGAACCCAATCTCTACAATTGGGGGTGAGGTTATAGGTGAGGCGGCCCCATTTCTACTGCCCGGGACATTAGCGGCAAACGCAGCCACTATCCCTGGTAGGGTTGTTGCGGCCAGCGCGTTAGGTGCGGTCGAAGGCGGCCTCATCACTAAAGGAAAAGGAGGCAATACAGGTGAAACATATAGCTCAGCAGGTGTGGGCGGCGTTGCAGCGGGTGCTCTGGAGGTGGCTTTGCCTGTTATTGGTCGCCTTGGCGGTCGGCTTATACGTAGGGCGCTAGGCAGGCCAGCGACTAGCCCAGTATTGAACGCGGCAGGCGAGCCATCCAAAGAATTTATCGAGGCATTATCCGTATCAGGGCTGAGCCTTAACGATATAACAGTTGAAGCTAAGCGATTAATAGACATCGGTGATATCGATGATGCCGCCAGTGTTGTGCGGCAAGAATTCCTTGAGAGTAAAGGCTTAGTCCCGACACGCGCTCAAGTCACTGGTGAGGCTTCCGACTTCCAATCACAGCAAGAGCTATTCAAGACTTCAGGTCGCGTTAGGCGGGCGATAGAGGGGCAGGAGCAGGCACTAGCTCAAGGCTTCGAGAATGCCATCACTCTAACGGGTGGATCTGCTAACCAATCAACCAGCACAGCCTTTGATTTCATTGCTGATCGGTCTATTGATCTAGACGCAGCCATTACAGGCGCATATAAACAGGCGCGCGAATTAGCGTCAGGCGAAAAGATAGTCAAGCCTGACCAGTTAGGCGCTGCAATTCGCGGTATAGCGGGATCTGATGCCGCCAGTGGCGGATTAGCAAGTGCAGCAAGGGATATATTACGCAGCCATGGTGTATTAGATCCTAGTAGTAGAAGTTTTAAGATAATCGGCAAAGTTGACGCGACCACAGCAGAACAGATCAGGATTGATCTAAATGCCCTTTACCAGTCGTTAACCCCATTTGGCAGGGGCAAGCTAAAGGTATTGAAAGATGCGCTAGATGATGACGTTGCGGGCGCTGTTGGTGAAGATGTATTCTTAGGCGCGAGATCAGCAAAAGCTAAATTTGAAAGCGAGTTAAGCCGAGCAAAGGTTAATAAGTTTGATAACCGCAATAAGAACATCGTGCGGGATATTCTAGAAAACAAAGTCAACCCCGATAGATTCCTTGATGAAGCCGTTTTAAACCGATCAGTACGCAGCGCAGACGTTAAACAGTTGCGTGACTTCCTATTGATTGACTCTGATGGTTCGGGGCTTGAGGCATGGAATGATGTTCGTGCTGAAGCTATGGAAAGAATCCGAGACACCGCATTTAATGAGGTTGGTGGAGAGCTGGCACTGTCACGCGCGAACTTAACCAAAGCACTGGATAAAATCGGCGCTGATAAATTGAAGATTCTATTCAGTAAGGAAGAAATAGGATTCTTGACTGACATGGTTAAGGTGTCGAAATTGAGAGAACCAAAACGCGGCACTGCATTAGGCAGGGGGCCGAGCGCGCAGGCTGTTGGTCGAATAGAGGAAGTTATTAAGCGCATTCCATTGATCAATTCAATCTTTGAGGGCGCATCAACAGGCGTAGGCGGGATGCTCGTATTAAGGCCACCGAAGCCAAACCCGTTAAAACCCTCTGTCCTCACGCCACTCACACCAGCGGTTATTCCTTTGGTTCTATCAGATGAAGAAGATCCACCAGAAATCAAGTAACACCTCAATCACAACTAAGCACCGAAGCCCCTTAACTGGGGCTTTTTTATGGGAAAGATAAATGTCAGCCATATTTGACGAAAACCAGCAACACATCGACCCGATCACTGGAACGCTGCTTGTCGGCGGTAAGTTATACATCGGTGATCCAGGTGTTGATCCGGTTATAAACCCGAAAGACGTATTTGATAACCGAGAGTTCACGGGTTCAGCTTTGGGCCAGCCCCTGACTATCGGGATTGATGGTCGAGTTGCGAATAAGGCATGGGTCAGCGGCAAGTACTCCTACCGCATCGATTCAAGTGCCGATGTTCTTAAATATCAGGAATTACAGAACGGCTTTGATGAGGCAGTCGGTAATATTCAGACCGGCACAAGTCTGGGTGTAAATGACATCACTGCTGTTGGATCTCCTACCCAGACGGCATACCGCGACAACGTAACGTACATCGTCACAGCGCCCGCTGATAATACTGGTGCTATGACAGTCAATATCGATTCTATCGGCGTGGTGGCTATCAGGAAGGCCCACGATCAAGCGGTAGTCTCCGGCGATGTCAAGGCCGATATGAAGCTGCAGCTAATCTACAACTCGACTGACGGTTGGATGGAATTGCAGGGTGCTGTGGGTGTCGCTGTGTTGGGTTCGGTGTTTGGTGGCGGCATTGACGTCACTGGCGGGATTCACGTCACTGGCGGGATTGCGCTAACTGGTGATTTGGTTTTAACAGAGTCATCCGACCACACAGCGACACCCACAGCAGGCAAAGGCCAGTTATGGTCTAAGAATGACGCGCCGAATACATTATATTATACCGATGACGCGGGCACTGATTTTCCGGTTAGTCCTCCTCCAATAATCGCAGGCCATATTCGTGCCGGTAATACTCAGATATGGGATGGCGAATCAACGGTTGCAGTGTTTGATTTTAATACGGAGTTGACAGTAGCAACATGGGAAAGCATAGGCCCGACAGGGAGTGGCGCTGATAATATATGGGCGCTAATGGATCAGATCCCAGCTAATGCGAGGATTTTGTTGTGTGATGTTTACTTGGCCGCTATTGATGATGGTGGCGCGGACGCATTCTCAAAAATATATGTGTCTCATGGTAATGACGCAACCCCTGCTATTGGTACGGGGACTCAGGTGGCAACATTAAACATTGGTGGTGCTACTGCCACATCTGGCATTATTTACAAAAGAATAATGATACCTTTAGGAGCGACTAATCGGGATTTTCATGCGTACTGGGCGGTTGACGGCTCAACTGCAAACCCTCAGATGTATTACCGTGGGTTTATTACTGACTAATGAATGCAAATAACAGAGCCTTAATATGCCAAGCGTAATCTCAGAACATCAGCAATGGTTCAGCGCCACCACGGGCGAGCTTATCGTCAATGGCTCAGTTTATATAGGAGCGGCTGGGCTTGATCCGACTGTAGTTGCTAACCAGCTCGTGATCTATTCGGATAGAGCATTGACCACGGCTATTGCCAATCCACAGACGACTGATGCAAACGGGCAGACCACGAATAAAATATGGGTCTCAGGCGCTTATTCACTGGCTGTTACAAACAGCGCGGGCGTAACGAAATACTCAGAGCTGGATAATGGGAATACCTCTAATGGTATCGTTGACAATGCGGCAAGCCAAAGGATAGCGGTCAACGAATTCAGCACGTTGCTAGGTGATCCAGCGGCGACTAATTATAATCTAAGCTACTCATCTGCTATCGGATCTGTTGGTATATCGGGCGGCAGCTCTGTCGTCAACGGGGCAAACATCATCATGTATGGTGAGACTCATGGCACACTGCCTGACCGATTCCAACTGCGGATTGATGTAAATGCTTTTTTTACGTTTGAGGAAACGACTGGTGTTCTTGAGCTATTAAGCGGGGCTGGTCCTAAAACAGCGGCACTCACAGTTGATGCCACACAGAATGTCACCTTTTCCGGTGATGCCAGAGTCCAGACTAAGACGCCAGCATCAGCGAGTGCTGCGGGTGTTACTGGAACAATCGCGTGGGACGCTGATTATATTTATATATGCACCGCAACAGATACTTGGAAGCGAGTGGCGATAGCAACGTGGTAGTAAGTTAAATCTACCCATAAGCCGAGCAAAAGTTAACAATCCCATAGCCACGCAGATTGTTGTATCGATCCTTTTCAGCGTGGTTGTCTACCTGCCATGTCTGAGGCCAGTAGATATTTGGATCACCGTAGATACCTGAAGCGCATCCTGTTAGCAGTATTGTTAATAGTAGCAATCTGATCATAGCATTTTATTGAAACCGATACTCAACCGAAGCATAGAAGTCGTCAAGCGAGTCCTCTGTATCATTTCGCTACCTGCATCTGATGCTTAAAGATATCCTTAATAAACCGGATATACGTATTAGCTGTGAACATTCAGTCTCTATGCCCAAGCTGCTGTGCTTTAGCGAATCCAGAAAGGGGAACCCAGAGCATTAGTCGCCCGTTACCGTCTGATAGCGCACCACTGAATAATGGTGCTGCTCGCCGGGCTGCTGTGATCCTGTCCCGTCACTAAACAGAGTCCACTCCCCATCGTTCTTGGCGACAAAATCTCGCCTAACCGCTGCTGACTGGTGCTTCTTGATGAAAGAATTCACCTTATCGCAATACCATATTTCAAATATGCGCTCCTTTTTGTAGTTCTGCGCTGCTTCCGGTGTCGGGCAGAATTGATACTCAGCATCAACATTCGATAAGCCGGTGATACATTTACCGAAGTTATCCAGCGTTAGTAAAAGCTCAACCACTCTATTACCGGACGCCCCATCATTAACTGTGAGTGAAATCATATCGGGGCCGCAATTACTATTCCTGCGGGTGATTGTTAGCATTGCTTCAGCGTCTCTCATCCAAACCACCAATTTCCCAGCCCAAGCACTACCTGGTTGCTCCGTGGGTGCCGGTATCAAATAATCCAGTAATTCCAACCGGCGTTCAGCCCATTCTTCAGGGTAGTCTTCTGGCGGCGTATACATGCCCTCTACGGTGTCGTTATGACCTCCGCTGTACCCTTGGCAATATGCTGTGAATGCTAAGGACTCAAGTACTGCTATACGCTCTGTTAAATCAATTTCTCTCAGGAATGCTTCTTGCAAATCAACTGCGTCACTAGAATCATCCATCTCTATCTATCTCCTGTAGTGGTCATAAATTGAATGTGCTTAGAAGTGGACGGCAGACCTGGCTGCTCTCGACGATTTAGCTTTGCGTGAGACCCACCGACTTTGAACCAATATCATGAATACTGAAATTCTATGCCGGTTTAGCGCGCTGCCGTATCCTTGGTTACAATTTGCTTCACTCGCGATTTCCGCAAACCATGTCGAGCCTAACCGTTGAATAACTGACCTGATGTACAGGCTTCGTCCACATCTAAACACACTCATTCCCCCGCCTCGACTGGATCGCCAGATTCGGTGTACCCGAGGGAAACTAGCTTGGCTTGAAGGTTGTCTATCTCTCGGCCTGCGTTATTGCATAATGAAACCAAGCTGGCTAACGGCATTGATTCGGTTGCTAAAACTTTCTCAACTGTCACAGATTTCAACCTGTGCAGTAAAGTTGCTGATGGCTTTTCACTCATCCCTTCACCTCATCGCTGTCAGCTAGGCGGGTGTGTTCGGCTTTGACCAATCGGACAACTCGGCCAAGTTCAGACCACGCCTTACCGGAGCCATCGATATTGGTCTTAGTGTCACCGATTTCCCCAAGTGCCTTGTCATACCCCTCGCAACGCTTCTGAAGCTCGGCATTCCGTTTCGCTAGTTCATTGCTCAGGTCGGTTTCACGATCAAGCTCACGCGCCTGCGACTCGATCAGGGCTATTGCTGCCTGTGCCGCCTTTATCTGGAATGCCTGCCCTAGCTCGTTGAATGATGAGATAGATGTTTTAAGCCACTTAACCACCTCCCCAGCATCACAGGCAGGCTGAGCCAGGGATTCGAGCGATGACAGTAGAAACGCAGTTAAATCTTCCTTCTGCGCGCACTCTCGTTCGTAGCGCTGATCTTGCCCCGTATATCTTGTGGCAGGAAGCAATAGCAACAGCAGACCAGTTCTATCTCTGATTCCAGTGGCTGCATTATTGTTATCTCGAAGGACTTTCAATTCGCCTTGAATCAATCCAGCCGCATCTATCACGCCATCCTGGTTATTGGGTTTTATTTTAGTCGGCATTATTGGACTCCATTGTTGATTGCTTCTATATCGTCTTCAGTGTGCTCAATATCATCATGGACAAATACAAATCCATCATGCTCGCCACTAAGCACATCCTGATAATTATCAGCGACAATGTCTCTGCCACAGATCGGGCAATGTATGACTCCGTTGCTGAAGCCTGCATCAATAACTGTTTTTTCACTCATCGCCCGCATCCTCATCTGGTGGGTCTAATTGCGCTAACTGCATTAGCTCACTAGTAACTGGTGGCATATCGTCATCCAGCCTATCAAGCACCCCATTCAGCCGGTCAATCTCAGCTTGGAGCGGCTCCAGCGACCTGATAGCCTCATCGCACAAAGGATGGGGA
>Ga0208903_1001331_pt1 | contig 14469 bp, 17 predicted proteins | sample AntAceMetag02UKJ_FD_184769 | JGI IMG/M metagenome (GOLD analysis project Ga0208903, IMG submission 184769) | Saline lake microbial communities from Ace Lake, Antarctica - Antarctic Ace Lake Metagenome 02UKJ (SPAdes) (version 2) | ecosystem: Environmental > Aquatic > Non-marine Saline and...
AGCCCCACTCGAAGGTGAGGCTACACAAGGTAAACATCCAACGAACAATCGCAGCATGCCTCCTCTGGGTAAAACAAAGCTAAAGAAAACTGGAAAATTGCTTGCACTTTAAGATAGTACCTGTGCGCTGTATCTTTTTCTACCAACCCTTCGAGTGCCTCAGGGTTTTTAGAAAAAGGATGCCGCTTCTATCCCTAGCGCACGCAGTCTTTAAACTCTGCAACTGCCGAAGAAGCGATGGAACTTACGTTTATTAGTAATTATAGGGCGTATGGCCATACGCCCCTACAGCGCAATAAATGCCTAACCAGAATAGGGCTTGAGTTACGGCCTCTTTTCGCCCGAAAACAGAAAATGTAAACTGTGGTAAGACTTCGGTAAATACTTCATCCTTTATTTCGATGGCTGGTCCTGAGATTTGGATTTTCTTTACCACCGTGACTAACCCTTAATTTAGTTTTAAGCTGTTCATAGCCTTCAATGTCACTATAGTTCCAGACCACATATTTCTTTGCAGCTGTTCTTAATAAAAGAGTTCGGGTGTCTAAACTCCTGACATGACTAAACTCCTCCCAATCAATTATTGAATCGTACGTTATTTTAGTATTTCCCAAAAAGAAGTTTTTCAAGATGCAGAAATCTTCATTTACATCCACTCTATTCATTCCCTTTAGATAAATTGAAGCTATATATAGGAATAGTACAATGCTTATGCCAGACAAAACAATCAAAATGGTCTCGTTCTTAACGTAACCCAAGTAAAGACCTCCGAACGACATGACGGTCATAAAAGCAGCGAAGAGAATTTTGATTAATTGTCGTACCACTTATTCGATTTAATCTTGAATCCAACAACTGATTTACAAACTATAGGGCGTATGGCCATACGCCCCTACAGCGCAATAAATGCCAACACAAACCCAGCAAGAATGGCGCTCAACTTGGTAATATTGAAAGCATGGCCCTTATCAGATTCAAATATGATGGTTGTGGCAATGTGAAGAAAAACGCCAACCAGAATTGCCTGCACAATTCCCTGAAAAGCACAAACCTCAATAATCTGTTCTTCTAAGAAATGAGTAATAATGCCGCCAAGTGGTGCCATAGCTGCAAAACCAAACATGGCTAATGCTCCTTGCACAAAGGTGAATCCTGCACCACGCAAGACGGTTCCCAAAATGAAGGCAACCGGAATTTTATGAATAATTACGCCTGCCAATAAAGAATGTTGCTCATGTGCATGTTCGCCCCCAAAAGGCAGCCCTTCAAGCAACGCGTGTAATCCCAAACCGATAAACAGAGCAAGCGGCAATTGTTTTCCGTTTAGAGCGTGAGCATGTCCGTGCTCCATTCCTTTAGACAAAACCTCAAGCATTATCTGCACCATAAAACCAGCCAACACCCAAATACCGGCTTGGTGGTCTCCAACTGCTTTATACGATTCTGGCAATACATGAAAGAAGCACAGCCCCAGCATAAAAGCGCCACTAAAAGCTAGAATCAGCTTCATTTTAGACGCGCTTACTTTGATAGCCCACGCCATCATGCCTCCTACAAATGCTCCTACTAGAAGTATCAATAATTCCATTAAGCCGCTTTCTTTTTTGCTATCAATATCAACCTATCTGATGTTTCGGCATCAAACGGATTCAATCCGTAATCACCAAAAGTATTCACCAGTTCCAAACCAGCAGTATTCAAATATCCTTTAAAATCAGCAAACTCCAACGCGTCAACCTGTTCTTCAAAATCAAGTTCAACGTCTCCATCAATTACATGAATGCGCTTAATAATAACGCCATCCTCCACAGCCCGCGTCATCTCAAATTTGATAGTGTCGATGGTCTTTTCTTCATACGTCACCAAATTGGCTTTTACCTTGGTGGCATTCATAAAGTCAAGTACAAACAAACCTCCACTTTTCAATGAATCTGCTACTGTAGAAATGGTCTTTTGGTCGTCTTCCTTATTGTGGAAATAACCGAAACTCGTGAAAAGATTGACCACTAAATCGAAATACTCATGCCAGTACAATGACCGCATATCGTGCTCAAAAAACTCCAATCCATCACGTTCACTCAACTTGGCTTCTGCAATGCTTTCCTCAGAAAGGTCAACGCCAATTACTTCAAAACCTTTTTGCCTGAGATGTAATGAATGGCGGCCTTTGCCACAGGCTAAATCCAAGGCACTTGCGCCATGCGGTAAAGCGAGATGCGAAACCAAGGCATCTACAAACGCTTCCGCTTCTTGCAAATCCCTATTCTTATAAAGTGTGTGGTAATACGGTGAGTTAAACCAAGTAGCGAACCAATCTTGCACGAGCATTATTTAAGCGCGCAAATTTATCTATTTGGATTGTTACGAGCGTATTCTTTTCAGCAACCCAATTTCCTGGGTAGAAAAAACCGCCATCAACTTATAAATCTGTGAAGTGCTTCGCTTGCGTTATCCTGATACTGAGGATTGTCAACTGCTGAGAATATTCCTCCTTGATCAACAATTTTCCCGCTAACATTTCTCTTACTCGCGTAGAATTTTCCGCTTTTGTACTGAGTGTCATTTAAGGCATCTACGAAACGCTTTGCGCCAACTTCTAGCGCATGAAAAACACCTAACGTTGACATCATTGGCATAGCTACGTATTTAAACATTGACTTCATAAAAGGAGGTAGGTCGTTCATTACAGCTGTACCAGCGGTTCCCCCTGGGCTAATGGTCAAAATTCGTACTTCTGGATATTTACGGGCAATTGAAGACATCCAGAAACTACCCATCAATTTAACATATCCGTACACCTCCATTGGGTCAAACTTCTTGAAGAAAGAACCATCCACAACAGAAGCAAATTCTTCCACTGAAAATGACTTCAACTTTGGACGAGCCATTCCCATCACGGCAACTCCGCGAGCCGCTTCAGAACCTGCATAAACCGCGGCTTTAGTCAACTTACCAGCTTTCAGCAATTCATCCAAAAGAACCACATGACCAAGCAGGTTTGTTGCAACCATCTGGGTAACGCCATCTTTTGTTTTAACCCCTGGATTTCCCCCACCCATTCCTCCTGCATTCATCACCAAGCCTTCAATAGGCTCAGCCAATCCAGCAACCGCTCTACGCACAGAATCTAGATCAGAAACATCCATTAGCACGGTTTCAAAAATCTTTCGGCCTGTTGCTTCTTCAAGGTCTTTCTTAGCAGCTTCCGCTTTTAGCTGGTTTCTACACGCCAAATACACCTTCTCTGTTTCGGTTAGCAAAGCGAATTGCCTAGCTGTATCCTTGCCAATTCCTCCATTGGCGCCTGTTATCATTACACTTTTCATAATCGTTTTGTGTTTTCTTTACCTGTGGTCTTCCACAATTTGAATAATCTATTTTGAGATCAAACGATTACATCAGCGTCTCGCAAATCATCAAATCCACTTCTTGTGTGTAGGCTTTTTTGCGAAGTTCATCTAGTGCTGTGAATTCTGCGCTTACCATCATATCCTTAATGCGTTGGGCAGAAGGAAATTCGAATACCGAAATAGCCTTAATACCGCCTTGTCCCATTACCTGCTCGGTGGTTTTAAAACGCTGCATGTTGCTTCCGCCATGCTGCATAAAAATGGCAACAATTTGAGATAGATAAGATTGGAAACTAGCCATGTCGTTCATGTTCGGAACGGCATTAACGATTAGAAATGTCTTGTTTCCTGTGCTCATTTGTTTAGTTTTTCTTGTTAGTGTTCACTCCAAGCAAATCATAAATCGGGTCTGCCCCTAAAATGGCGGGTATCATTACAACAGCCCCAGCCGCTCCCAACCAACTGTGGAAATACACTCCAGCGGCAATTGCGCTTAATCCTACAATGGTTCTGATTACTCTGTCTGCTGTTCCTACATTCTTGTTCATGACCTTAAGTTTTAGTTGATTTCAATTTTAATTGTTTGAACAGCTTGAAGCGGCAGTTTGGTTTTCGAACGCACTTCTTCACCTGTCTCATAGTGATACTTATAACCTGCCAGAATTGATATCCACAGTTTGAGGAACACCTTATTCATCATAACCCTATTCATAAAACCGAAAAAGCCATTGCTCATCGAATAATTTAGAGTAGAAGTAAGTAAGGTGTTGCTTCCACGAGCTGTCAGACCGAATTGACCGCCCATGGTTTGTAGGCCGGGCATCCCTTTGATTTTTACAGCTTCCAATTCCATGAAAGAACCTTCTTCCCAAGCAATTACTTGCTCATCTAAGGTTGCTCCTGGCATGATGGACATTTCCATATGGCGCTGAGCTCCTAGTCCATGCTTAATCTCAGAAGTGAGAATCGAATGGCCGACCGTTGGAGCGCTCAGGTAGATATTACCAACTTCAGCAAAGTCGGCCCAAACGTCTTCAATCGGTTTGTTGATTTCTACTTCGAGCGTGATATTGGTAGGCGATTTCCCTACTTTCTTTGTTCTGGGAGTTGAGTGTCTCATTGTCTTGAAATTTGATGACAAATCTCAGCAACACTCAATCAGAAGGCTTCCTAAATCAGACCAAAAACTACGCAGTTTGGGCCAAGCGATATTCCGAGGGAGACTTACCCGTAACAGACTTGAAGCTGCGGTTGAACGTAGAAACCGTTTCAAAACCGACATCATACGCCACATCCGATACCCGATTATCTTTCGTTTTAAGCAGGCTCAACGCTTTCTCAACCTTCTTTTGAGCAATGTATTTCTGCGGGCTTTCTTTGTACACTTCCTTGAATTTCCGCTTGAAGGAAGAGCTGCTCATGTGGCATAGTTTTGCCAACTCATCAACCGATAAACTCGAATACAAATTTGCCTGAACCACGGTTTTAAACTCAACGTGGTTTGGCTTGAACATGGCCGCCAGAAAATCCAGTTGAGAAGGCGCGTTTGAATTTTTAGTGAGTAGCAAAACAAACTCCTTGAGCTTGTTTCCGATCATCGCTTCGTCTGCTAAATCAGGGTTATCTATAAGAATAGCAATGCTTTGCTTAAACGTATCGAACAACGCATCAATCTGAACTTGTTTCAGGTTAAAATCAACGGTGTAGTTAGATTTGGTTATGTCGATATCCAAGAGCTCCCCCATGATTGATGGATGAAGTAACACGCCAATAACATCTACACCATTTCCAACCTTTTTCTGTGTTGGATCAATCTCGTAGAAAAAGTTTAAGCACTTGGCTAATAAGCCGGTTTTCTTGTCAAAATCCAGCACTTGTGTTTGTGCTCTAACCGAAAATTCTCCTTCATTTACGAAGACGAAACAAGCCTCTTCAGTTACATACTCTTTCGTCTGACGCCTGAAATAGGGCTGAGTTATCCTTCCAAATACAGGAAGGCCTTTATACATCAGCATTTTTTCAGAGTGTTCCATAATCAGGGCTGAAGAACGTCATTCTTCCGAAGTTGCGCAAAGAGACAGCGCTCTTTTATTAGTTACTTCTTAGCACACGTTTTAATACCGCGTGGTTAAAAGGCCGTTGGCTCATCCGTCATTGCAAACCACAATGCTCGTCATTGCGAGCGAGGAACTGCCTGCCCTGAGGCACTGGAAGGGAGCGTGGCAATCTGTCTCAAGATTGTACCAGACAGAAACAGATTGCCACGAAATTCCCCAAAATAAATTCCTCGCAATGACGGTGCTATTTAATCTCAGTCACCAAATCCTCTTTGCTTTTTCTCACCTTTTTCAGGTTCACAAGCCAATCCTTTTCAGCGTCTCTGTAACCTAGTGTAAGCAAAACGCAGCTTCTCAATCCCTTCTCTTTTAAGCCTAATATTTCATCCACGGCTTTCGGATCAAACCCCTCAATTGGCGTGCTGTCAACTCCTTGAAAAGCCGCAGCAGTTATTGCTTGCGAAAAAGCAATGTAGGCTTGCTTAGCAGCATGATTAAAATTCTCTTCAGCATCTTTTTGAGGGTAACTGGCAAGTAGCATTTGGCGGTAATTCTCCCAGCCCTCATTTTTAAAACCTCTAATCGTATTTGTTAAATCAAACTGCTTGTTGATTCTATCTGCCGTGTACGTATCCCAAGCAGCAAAAACCAATAAATGAGAACAATCTGTAATCACAGACTGATTCCATGCTTTCGGCTTAATTTTCTCTTTCACCTCCTGATTGGTAATTACAAAAACCTCAAATGGTTGTAATCCGCTGGAAGTTGGAGCAAGCGAAATAGCCTCAATAATGTTGTCAATTTTATCTTGAGAGACCTTTTGGCCGTTCATGGCCTTTGCGGCATAACGCCAATTCAATTTGTCTAATAACTCCATGTTTATTTAGTGTACAGTATGTATTGTTTTGGTTGATATTTCTCCTTTAGAAATAGGCTAACGGATAGCAACACGAAAAACACATAAGTGTTTAAAGGTTCATCAATCAATTAAAGAAACCCCATTGCCGTCAGTGGTTAGCACCTCGCTCATGTAATCAAAGAACGGGCGTGTAGCTTGAAAGTATTTCAAGACCTCTTTGGCAAAACCAGGAGACTGCACCTCTTTATCCGTAAAAGATTTAGAAACCGTAAAAGACTTGTAGCGCAATAAATCAATGTCCGGGTGGTCCTTCTGAAAATCTCTAGGTGCCGTCTTCAACTGCTCACCTTGTAATTCTCCAAAGTGTTTCTTGAAACTGGCAGAATTAATAATCTCCCGAAGTGGAGCTGCATCAAGCGCAATTTCTTCCCGTATTCTTTTCAAATCTGCAGTATTTGGTTGCCAAAACCCACCGCCAACCATAGAGTTACCACCCGGCTGTAAATGGAAATAGTACCCACCTCTTAGCGCCTTTGTTGCACGTGCAAAACCACCAGAGAAACTATTTTTGTAAGGAGCCTTATTTTTCGAGAAACGTACATCTCGGTAAATCCGAAACAGCTTCATTTTCTCAATATTATCCTGCTTTTGCATGCCCTCGTTTATCTCTTCGGCAAGCGCTTTAAAATGCTCGTTTGCTGCTACATATTTAGGCTTGTTTTCCGCAAACCAATCACGGTTATTGTTTTGCTCCAGGGTGTTTAGAAACTTGAAAACCGATTCGTCTAGGTAGGTAACTTTTGCCATGCTTGTTCTTTACGGTCTGTAGCCTTTAACCATTCGGTACAAATTTACATTACTCGCGTCACCCTGAATTTATTTCAGGGTCTATTTCATTTGAGATAATAGATGCTGAAACAAGTTCAGCATGACGGTAACGGGGTATTGGTGCATTTATAAATCTTGGCGCAAGGTCGGTCCGCCCAAGGCGGAGATATCTTTTGCCCAAAGCAAAAGGATGCCACTTCCATCCCTAACGCGGGCACAACTTACAAATCACAACGCGCGTCATTACGAACCACAACGCGCGTCATTGCGAAGGAGGAACTGCCTGTCCTGAGTTTATCGAAGGGAACGCGGCAATCTCCATCAAACTACTGCCAAACCGAAACAGATTGCCACGAAATTCCCCGAAAAGAATTTCTCGCAATGACGGTGGCAGGTGGCGCCCGCGTTAGGGATTGCAGCGGTTACCCCGCAGCGCAGCGAGGAGTAAAAGCGGAAAGCCCGCCCCTTTGGGGGAACGCCCAAAAGAAAGGGCTGTAAACCATCAAAATTCAACTAAACAGGAAAGTGCTGGATGCCTTACTCTGGGTGATAGACGCTTTCTGCGCTTTTGTATATCTCGGCTTTATCCAAGGTCATTGGTTTGGTTTTTTGCGTAGTCCAAAGCTCCATTTGGTCGGTGTAATGAGGGCTATCTGATCGGTTAGATGCTCCAAAAGCATTGATGGTTTCAATGCGTGGTTTTCCAGTTTCATCAAAATCTACCAGAACGATGTAAGAATCTCCTACAAAGGTTTTAAGCATGCCTTTCTTATAAGGCCGCGTTACGTTTGCGGCTATAACATCGGTGGCTCCGCCTACGCCTATTTCTTTATCTCCACGCACGTGCTTTTGCACATCGCCTAGCCTAACGCGCAAGGAGCCAAAATGCTTTTTCAGATGCTTTTTGGCGCTCCGCAGGGCTTTTACATACTGCTCTTCGCTAAATGCGTTGGTTTCATATTGTAGGCCTTGAGAGATAATTTGATCTGCCAAATGATTGATGGTGAGTATGAATAGGGCGGCTTCCATATCTTCTACATCTGCTTGATGATCCCAATCTTTAAGAACTTGGATTGCTTTTTCTAAACCGGGATACTTAATGGTGCTCAACTGCTCTAGCATTGCCAAGTTATTTACGTTGAATGTCTTCATCTTTTTGTTGATGCCTTGGTCGTATTTAATGGTCTTAAAATCTTCCCAAGAGACTTTATCGTAACTAGAAATTAACTCGTGTGCGCGGATGGCTCGGTTGTTTAGTTTGCTTTCGTCCTGATAACCGAACGTACTGTTGAAATCGGCAGATTTTAGATTCTCGTCTTCGGCTGTTGCAAAGAATGGGCTTCCGTTGGTATTAAAAAGGTAACCTGCCTTTGGATTGAGGTACCTAGGAAGATTAGAAACGGGATAAAAATCTTCTTCCCAAAGTGTTTTAGATGTGTTTCCGGGAAGTACGGATAGCCAATCGTATGAAGTATCTCGGTGGGCAAACTTTCCAAGACTTATGTACTGTATGTTCCCTTTGCCATCTGCATAAATATTATTGGTGCCTGCCAAGTGGCCCATTTCTAAAGCTGCCTGAAACTCTTCTAGGTTGGTGGCTTTATTCATGTAATACGATTGCTCTGTCATGGCAAGATCCATGGTGGCAGGAAACCGCAAGGCGTAAACCCCATCTCGGTTTCTGATGGCTGGGCCATACTTAGTGCGGTAGAATTTTCTGCTCACCCGAATACGAAACGGCCCAATTTTTACCTTCACTTTGGCTCTGAATGACTCCAATTCCTGATAGCCATCATCAAACTTGTAGAGGTTTCGATTCTTTGGGTGCATCTCCAATTTATATACATCACATAAATCTGGATGATTGAGTGTGGCTGCCCACCCCAAATATTCGTTCACTCCATGAAAGATGTTTGCTCCTCCTGGGAATGTTCCGCCCAAAACATTCATGCCTTCTTCGCTTATCAAATGCGCTTCGTACCAAGAGAAAAGCCCTTCTAGCGGCTGATGCGAATTGATGGCCAAATAGGTGTGTCCATCTTTGGTTTTGCTCGGAGCAAAGGCAAACGCATTTGACCCGTCTGGCAAGTTGCCATCGTACTTAATGTATGGTTCGCGAAGTAAAACAGACCGTATAAAAATCTGCTGAATTTCTATATAGACATTGGTGAGAAAAACCATTGTTAGGTTATTGCATTTAACTAGGTCTTTGGCCGTAACTGGGAAAAGTCCTTTTCTGAGTATCTCATCAGGATGTGTTTCTGCAAAACGATTCAACCCTTGTACATACGCTTCAAGGTATTTCAGGTATTTGGGACTAAAAGCGCTATCGAATCGCTTTTCTACCTCTTCAGAAACCTGCGTAATTCTACCAATAAAGTCGAGCAGAGCGCCATTCTTACCTGTTACTTCTCCTAATCTACTTCTAGAGGCTAGAAACAGATGCTGAACCGTCACAAAGTCATCTTCGGCCGTAGCCCAAGCAAGTCCGTAGGCAACATCTGCATCTGTCTTTCCAAAAATGTGAGGAACGCCCCAACTATCGCGAACAATTTCTACGTGTGAAGGGTCTATTTGCGCTTGAGATGCTTGCGCAATTAAGCAGGCTAGTCCCACAATTAATAGGGACACTATTCTGAATTTCATGATGGTATTAAAAAGGTATGACGCTCCCTAGGAAGCGATGCTAAACTAGTGCGCCTACAGCATATTTTTATCAGACTCAACCCTATCTTAATGCATTTGCAACGTGGATATAAATAATCGTTGACGAATGAAAATATGGCATGGATGAACACCCAAAAGAAAAAGCGCTAAGAATTCAAATTCGAAACCGTTCCGGATTTCTTCATTTAGTATTTCATGCTTTTGGTGATTGAAAGAATAGACACTGAAACAAGTTCAGGGTGATGGTATCTGCTGGGTTTGCGGTAAACCTCGAACGTCATGCTGAACCCGTTTAACACTTTTTTAGAACTTAAAATTCGGACTGGCACAATAATTGGCTTTCCAACTGCGTAAACACAGGTAGATGGATAAACAGCTACTTAACCTTTAAACCCAACAATCATGAAAACTACAACCGAGAATACCTCAAATGCAGGACAAGGACTGGAGCAATTGATTCATCTTATCAGCCTGCCAGAAACCAAAAATGAAACCACCGCAGGTGTTTTCAAAGGAAAAGTAATAAGCGCTAAAACAGGAGCACGTGTTTTTGGAGTAGTGGTAGAGTTGGTTGGTACAGGCCAGACCTACATCACATCTCCAACAGGATATTTTAAAATGACAGACCTTACAGAAGGAGTCTACTTAGCACGTTTTTCCGTCCCGGGATTCAAAGAAGTAACCGAAGTTATTGCCATTCTAAACGGAGAACCGTTAGATGTTACCCTTGCTTTAGAAGTGGTATAATAACATCATTATCGTTTATAGAAAAGTCCCATAAGGCTCATGCCTTATGGGACTTTTCCTTTTATGATAGTAACCTACGCTATCCGCTTGCCCGCAAAATTCAGCAGAACAGTGCTTCTTGTTTGTATACGGTAAAGGCGGGTGTTTTGCATTTATAAAGCCCTACCATGTTTCAGGTTGCTGTACGCGCAGTGGGTTATCAACCAATAAGCTTCCACTTTTCTTCTCTGCGTATATGCATTTCTTCTAGCTATCCTTAGGAATCCATACTTGTTGTTTATTCAATAATTGCACTTCACACGGCCAACGTAACAAGCTATTGTATTATTAGTAACTTACGTTGATTAACCAGGGAATATGGAACAAAACTGGTTTTCTTTGAGAAGTGTGAAAGGGTGCGTACACACGCCCTTGGTAAATGTGGTATGCCTTATTGCCAAGGGTAGCTACACCGAGGTTCAGTTTAAAAACAGCTTAGGAGTGTTAGTAACAAGCACAGAGTCTGGCTGTCTTAAAGCATTTGAGAAGATACTAGAATTCGGATTTATTAAACTCCGCAGAAACGTTATTGTAAACCGCGGGTTTGTGGTAAAACACGGTCCCGGCCGAATCGTTGTGCTTTCTACAGGCGACCATTTTACTATTCCAAAAGAAAAATGGTGCGAAGTAAAGGCACAGCTCAATCGGCAAATGATTATTCCATTTTATAAAAAGGACGATTCATTGAATGAAAAGGACGATTCATGAATCTAGTTGGCCACTCCACCAATCGGCAGAATAATTACACAAGTCATCCGCGCAATTTTACCCAACGTTTGTTTCGTTAGACCCAAAGTATAGTTCTAGAGGTCAAATGTTTACAGCCAAGGGCCAAACCATTTAAAAGCACAATCCATGGTTGCCACCGTTTGCTCCAACGGTAGCAGCAATGAGACAAAAGCTTTAAACCAAGGGGCTAATGGTAACAACACTAGGCCAAAAGTTTTAAACCAAGGGGCTAATGGTAACAACACTAGGCCAAAAGCTTTAAACCAAGGGGCTAATGGTAACAACACTAGGCCAAAAGTTTTAAACCAAGGGGCTAATGGTAACAACACTAGGCCAAAAGTTTTAAACCAAGGGGCTAATGGTAACAACACTAGGCCAAAAGTTTTAAACGATGGGTACAACGAAGCGAACGAACAAACTAATTATTAACTAAAACACTCTTATTATGACACGTCCAGATTATATACCCACAACACATGAAGCCTTAGATACTTGGCAGCGCAAGATTAACCAGTTTGTTACAGCCAATGCTGCAACATGGGCTATAGATGCGCAAACTGTAACAGACCTAAACAACGGCAGCAACACGTTTGACGGGTTGTACAAGCCTATTGAAAATCGAGAAACCCGCACGTTACAACAAGTAGCCGGGTTTAATCATTATAGGCTAGAATACGTCACATTTTTACGGCAGCTGGTGCAAGGCTCCTTGGTTAATAATGTGCTTGTTGCGTATGCAGATAAAATAGCCATGGGGCTTAACCCGCGTTCAAGGGCACGTGCAGAACGTCCTGACATTACTACTATACCTAGTATTAGAATAGTTGGTGTTGGGGGTGGTTTAATGGAGTTTATATGTACAGATAGTTCTGATGGGCGTTCGGCTAGGCCAGCCAATTCAGATGGCATAGAACTGATTATTACCATTAAGGAAGATAAAATTGTGCTGGGCCAGGGAAAAGAAGCCGTTGTAGAACCAGCCACTCCAGAAGAGATAATCATCCTGTCTAGCAGTAAAACCAGGGTAAGAAAGTCGTTTGCAGAAGCACAACGCGGAAAATCTTTTACCGTAAAAGGTCGCTGGTATAACAATAGCGACCGCAGTAAAGATGGCCAGTATGGTAATATCGTTTCAGGTTTTGTGGGGTAGCATGCGTTACCGCTAATAACCGAGGTACATGGTAGTACCCACTTGCCACGCGCATGCTTGTTTACGCAGAGCACAGCCCTACTAGATTTTTAAATCTTAGTGGGGCTTGTTTTTTGCTGCTCGCTAGGTAAATGTTTTTTATGCAGAAGGCAGGGCAGACACAAGTTGCAAACTTGCGTTAGCGGGGAGTAAAAAAGACTTGAACAAGATTGCAAGCCCTTTAGACCGTATTTTTGATGATAGGGAACTGAAAAACAATAAATTAGCACCACCAAACACAGAGTCGGATACGTAAACTAGTTTGCGTATCCAATAGTTGTGTGTAATGTTGTGCGCATCCCGACAGCATTTGTCGTTGACGAAATAGATTTTTACGAAAAACCTCAATAAAAACAAGAACCAAACACAAAACAATCATGGCACTTTTCAAAATTACAGTAAAGCAAAACGCAAACACCAACGGAATTAGACTTGAAAAAGGAATGTCAGTTGATGTTTCTTCACGTTACGGCAATCCAGTTACAACCAATGGCGGTCACGAAGTAATTGACGCGTTTCAAAGAGCATATGGCATTGACATTAAAAAAGCTGGCGGACTATCATCAGTTTACCTTGACGTTAAAAAAACCAACTAATGGACAATTCATTTGACAAAGCCATATCGAAAGTTGACGGACTGAAATGGTTGCCATGGGTTGGCGACCGCTTCAGTTCTATTGCTCAAGAAAACCGAATGATAATTGTCGGTGAAAGTCATTACCATGACCAGACTGAACAATCAATTGAAAACCACAATTCAGAAATCTTAACCAGAGAGGTAATTGAGGACATGGCGATGGACAGGAATTATTACGGAACGAAGATTTTCCCGAATTTTCACAGAGCATTATTCAGAAATGACGAATTCGATGCACACAAATTCTGGAATGCTGCTTCCTTCTACAATTTCGTTCAGCGACCAATGAACACAATCAAAGATCGCCCAACGTATGAAGACTTTTACAAAGGCTGGAAAACATTCTTTGAACTTTCAGACCTTTTGAACCCTGGTATATGCTTGTTTATTGGAGTAAGCGCAGCAAATTCATTTGAAGGAGCGGCACGAGATTTGGGAATTCATGCCTCAAGAATTCAGTACGGTGAATTAATCAGTAAAGCATATCCTCGAAAAGTAGAATTTACTGACAAGTCAGGTCAGAAGCACAAGTTGGTGTTCATCCGACATACAAGTCAAATGTTCAGTTGGAGCAAATGGAACGATTATCTGAGATCTGAAATACCGACACAACTTGACTGGTTGGAAACAGAAATAAAACAACACTAACACACAACATCAACTACAAAAAATAGGGCGAACGTGGGTCGCGCAGTTTCATCACAGTTTGCTAAGTTTGGTTTCGGGCGAAAGGACGCAGGAATTAAAGCCCTATTTTCTGTAGCTGAAGAACGTTGTGGTTAATTTTTTGCGCTCTCTGAAAGCACGGCTCTAACTTGAAAATAAAGTGGTTTCTAAAATGAAACGAATGGACATTTCATCGCTGCTTGAAAAACTTATCACGACCCTGTTTCTACTAGTTTTTTTTACCTCCTGCAACAACTCGAAGGACCTTCCGTCAGCTGAAGACACGTGGAAAGAAGTCCAATTTTCAACTGACCATAACGATTACATTAAATACATCATTGAAAATCCCGAATCGGTGTATTTCGACACAGCAATCAGTAGTTATTTTTTCTATCAGCAAAGGTTTGTAGAGACAAATTACCCACCTGCTTTTGACTGTTTTTCCAACTGCATCAGAATAACATTAGACCCTAATTGCAATTTACTGCTTGACGGTGACAAACTTGAAATTGAAGCCATCAGCGACATCGGTTTTGAGTTCATTGCACATAGAATCAGTAAACATGAACAACCAGATGAAAAGTGGGTTATCAGCAGAAGTAGTGAAAAAAGGCGTTTTTCAAAAGGAAGTTTCATCTTAACTCTGTCGTCAAATTGCCAAGACCTCCAAACGGTAATTGTTAAGCTTCCAATTCCATCGT
>Ga0208903_1001338_pt1 | contig 14410 bp, 7 predicted proteins | sample AntAceMetag02UKJ_FD_184769 | JGI IMG/M metagenome (GOLD analysis project Ga0208903, IMG submission 184769) | Saline lake microbial communities from Ace Lake, Antarctica - Antarctic Ace Lake Metagenome 02UKJ (SPAdes) (version 2) | ecosystem: Environmental > Aquatic > Non-marine Saline and Alkaline...
TGTTGGCTGAGTCGATGGAAATACCGCATCATTGAATACCGCTTGGCCACCGTTCCTCAAAGTTGAAAGGGAGCTGTAGTTACCAATTTCTTGATTACCTGTTTTACCCCAACTCAACCTCATTTTTAAATCTAGGGCCTCTGGGAAAAAATCTTCTTCGCTTATTTTCCAAGCAAACGCTGCCGACGGGAAATAACCGTATTTGTTGTTGCCTCCGAAACGGGAAGAACCGTCTGCCCTTATGGAAGCAGTAAAAAGATATTTGTTGTTCAATGAATAATTGACTCTACCCAAATAAGATAAAAGAGTGTTCTCTTCTTTCCTGCTACCCACTTGAGCCCTTATTGGGTCACCTAGACCTAAATTGTCCCATCCTAAGGCATCGGTAGGAAAGTTTGAAATCGCGGATGATACAGAACGCCTACTAAACCTTTGATAGGTAATTCCACCTAAAACAGAAAATCTATTATCATCATTGATTTCTTTGTTATAATTCATTGTATATTCTGACAAGTAGTTTGTGAGTTCGAGACTGGCAATATTTGCAAATCCGCCAAAGTCACTTCCTCTTAGGGTGACACGGCTATTATAAATATCTCTTCTAACTGTTTGTCTATCACTTCCTAAATTTAACTTAGCATCTAAACCTGGCAGAACGGTGTAATTTAAATTTACATTTCCGAAAGTCCTGTTTGTTTGACCTTTTGAGTCAATTCCAGCTATCAAACTTGCAGGGTTTGGAGTGGTTAAGTTTGAGGAATGATTGAAACTTCCATCGGCATTAAAAATGGCTTCTGTAGGGTCGTAAAGGACCGCCGCATAAACGGGACCTTGGGCTTCATTCGTTTCTGAATTGTCCAAAGCAAAATCATCGAACTGTACTGAGGTGTTAAGATTTACACCTATTTTGAATTTCTTACTAACCTGATTACTAATATTTAACCTACCGCCAAACCTCTTCATACCAGTTTCTTTCACTACACCTTGCTGTCCGAAATAATTAAATGAAGTAAAAAAAGTGGTTTTTTCAGATCCACCTGAAAAACTCAAGTTTTGATTTACAATTGGGGCACTTCTGAACACTTGAGATTGCCAATCTATGCCTTCGCCTATGGCAGCAATGTCAGCAGCGGAAAAAACTTCTCTACCTAACTCTTCGCTCCCTATTTCATTCATGACTTGAATGTACTCTGCAGTATTTAAGGTTTCCAATCTGCGAGGGGCTTCTTGATGGCCATAGTAAGAGTCATAACTTACTTTAGTTTTTCCTGCACCTCCAGTTTTAGTTGTAATTAAAACCACCCCGTTGGACCCTCGTGCTCCATAAATTGCAGTTGCAGATGCATCTTTTAATATCTCTACGGAAGCAATATCCGCTGGATTAAGTGAGCTAAGTGGGTTTCTTCCTACCACGGTAGAACCCGTAGCTGCACCACCACCACCTTGAATTAAGTTGCTGTTATCAATCGGGAAACCATCAATAACATAAAGCGGCTCGCTGCCAGCAGTAATAGAATTAGCTCCTCGAATCCGAATTGAAACTCCTCCTCCAGGTTCAGAGCTTGTCTGTGAAACTTGAACACCCGCAGCCCTACCAGTTATGAGTTGGTCAATGGAATTGTTGATTCCTTTATTAAAATCCTTCTCTTTTAAAGAAGAAACGGAACCCGTAATATCACTCTTCCTTACTGTTCCATAGGCGATTACCACAATTTCATCTAATGTGGAGAGATCCTCTTCAAGTTCGACGTTAATTATTTTTTGGTTGCCAATGGTGACTTCTTGACTTATAAAGCCAATAAATGAAAAAACTAATGTAGTGCCAGAGCTTGGAGCTTTAATAGAATAATTGCCGTCTACATCGCTAAAGCCACCAGTTGTGGTTCCTTTGACAGAAACGTTCGCTCCAATAAGTTTCTCACCACTAACACTATTGGTAATCACTCCGGTAATTTGAGCCATGGCTACATTGCATTGCAATGTAATTGCCGCAATGCCCAGTAATTTGAGATAAAATTTAATTTTCATATTTAACATGTTTGGTTGAATTAATATATTTTCTAATAAATACTTTGCGAGGTTTCTTCGGTCTATTAAACCTAATTCTAGAAACTAGGATTTTACTTTTCAATTCTAGCCTTTAGATTATCGGGCAACAGGTTAGTCATGCTAGCCCGATGCACCTTTAGAACATTTTGAAGTCTTAGAACTTCCTCTGGATTTGCTTCTGCCACATTATAAGCTTCTGAAATATCGGCTTCTACATCATATAAATCAGGGTTTTCTAAGGTCACAGTTTTACCATAGTTAACCGGTTCTGTTTGTATAACGTGAAGTTTCCACTTTCCAGATCGTACAGCACTCAACTCGGCTTTTGTACCCCAATAGAAAAACTCTTCCCTAGGGCTCGGTAACATATTTTGTAGCGTTCCCGACAAATCATAACCATCCATGGTGCGATCAATAGGTACTACTGTACCACTAAGTGAGGCAAAAGTTTTAATAATATCGAGGGTAGAACCCATATCGGTTACTACACCAGGTTTAATATTTCCTGGCCCCCAAAATATAGCTGGAACTCGCTGCCCACCTTCAAAAGTAGTGCCTTTACCTGCACGTAAAGGGCCTGCCGAACCACCGTGCGTTTTAAACATTAACCAAGGACCATTATCTGATGTAAATACTACAATAGTATTATCCGCAATACCTTGCTCTTTGACCGTTTTCAAAATTTCACCGACACTCCAATCTATTTCTTGAATCACATCTCCATAAAGGCTCCTTTGACTACTGCCACGGTATTCTTCGTGTACAAAAAGTGGGATGTGGGGTAAGTTATGTGCTAAATAAAGGAAGAAAGGTTTGTCCTTGTTTGATTTAATAAACTCAATCGATTTTTCCGTGTACCGTCTTGTGATAGTATTTTGATTTGCCGGCCTCTCTAGAATTGTTTCGTTTTGCATCAAAGGCACATTAAAATATTCCGGACTTGAGTAATAGCTAGGATCATCAATATTTTTAAAATAATTAAATGGCCCTTTAGCGGCATCCATGTCATTACTATAAGGAATACCATAATAGGAGTCAAAACCTTGCTTCATAGGTAGGAAGTCGGGTCTATGACCTAGGTGCCATTTTCCAATGGCTGCGGTTGCATAATTTTTTTGTTTCAATACCTCGGCAATAGTTACTTCAGACTGTGGCAATCCGTCTCGGGAGTCCGGAAACAACACCCCTCTTTCAGGTGAGGTCATACCATTGCGTATGGGATACCTACCCGTTAAAAGACCAGCCCTACTTGGTGTGCAAACAGGTGACGCTACATAAAATTGTGTCCATTTTTGACCCTCGTAGGCCATTTTATCTAGATTGGGAGTCTTAATAGATGGGTTGCCAAAGCAATTTATATCACCGTAACCCATGTCATCGGCAAAAATTATGATAAAATTCGGGGTGTTTGATTTCTCTATTTGTGTGTCGGTACTTTGGGCTTTTGCACTCGAAGAAAAAACAAACCACACAATTAAAAAAACTGATAATGAAAAGCAATAGGTTATAAAACCGCTACTTCGGCTAATAATTGTTTTTAAAATATTCATAATAGGGTATAATTTATAATTACAAACTTAGCCCCTAATGATGTTGTATATGGTAGATAGATTGTTCCAAAAGGTAGAGAAATAGGTCATTTTTCAAAAACAATTATGGCGTATTTACGTCCATTTGTAATCCAAGTTTGTCTATACACTTAGGCCGTTATATGTAAAAAGCATTAATTTTAATTAGTCGTTTTTAACAACCTTAAAATACAAAATGACATATCAGATTAAATCGCGTGGAAAGTTGTTTTTTATGACCTTTTATGGATTGTGTTTTTCTCTCTTTTGGCCTAATGCAAGTTCACAACCCTTAAATCCAGATTTTAGGCACATTTCCATAAATGATGGCCTTTCTGACACCTTTGTTCAGTGTATCGCACAAGATAAAAAAGGATATATGTGGTTTGGTACACCTCATGGACTTAATAAATACGACGGTTATGAGTTTACAACATACCTTCATAATCCCGCAAATAAGAACACAATCAATGAAAATAGTGTAACCAGTATTTTTGAAGATAGCCAGCAAAGATTGTGGATAGGAACTGAAAGTTCTCTGAATTATTTTAATCGTACTACCGGTGATTTTGAAAACGTAATTAAAAATAACAATGGAATATACAAAACTGAATTGGGTGCAGTTAAAAAGATCGCAGAAGACAAGGAGGGTCGTTTATGGCTAGCCAGAACCCACGCATTACAAGTTTATAATCCCGATAACAAAACGATTCGTACTTTTTTGGCTAAAGAAGTAAACAATGTCATCCTCGGCGAAATAAGTGACTTACTAATAGACAAGAAAGGCAAACTATGGGTAGCAACAATGGCAGGACTACGCTTTTTCGACAGAAAAAACTATATATTTTCAAACCCTTTAAAAGACTTCTCCGAAACGCCACCTAATTCGGTGCTTTTTGAATCCAGAATTCTGGAAGATCGCCATGGAAACCTTTGGTGTGCATCAAGGGGCTTGGGCCTAAGAAAACATGAGTCAAACAAAAATAAATGGAAAAATTATAGATTTTCGAAAAATGGGTTATCAGGCAATTTCATTAATGATATAATAGAAGATGAAAATGGCAATATTTGGATAGCCACAGGCCGAAGTGGTTTAGATTTTTTTGACCCAATTGCCGAAAAATTTACTAATTATTCGAAATCTAACACTCAACAAAATCATATAATTAGCAATGCATTAAATCGACTTTTTATTGACAAAGACGAACAGCTTTGGATAGGCACTTGGCATAATGGTTTAGAGTATTTAAAACCAGAAAGCCTCTTCAAGCATTATTCTATGGACGGTTCCAAGCTGAGCTTACATTCCAATAATGTTATGGGCTTAGCTGACGCCGAGAATGGCAACATTTGGGTCGGCTTAGATGACGGCGGTGGCTTGCAATATCTTGATAGTAAAAGAAACATTATCGCCACAATAAAAATTCCTGTCGATCAAAACTTTAGTAATCATGGCGAGCAGAGTGTAAAGTCTATGATGAAATCACGATCTGGCGATATTTGGCTGGGCACCATGAATGGTTTGTTTAAATACAGTACGAATCATAAAAACTGGGAAAGTTTTCGGCACGACCCGAAAAATGAAAATACGCTAAACTCGGGTTTTATAAGTACAATTTTGGAGGATCGCGAAGGGAATATTTGGGTTGGAACACGTTCACAAGGATTGAGCAAATATAATGTCATAAACAAAACATGGAGCAGATTGGCTCTTAAAGACAATTCTTTTAAAGATTTTAAGGGTATTGAGTGCTTATATGAAGATAATGAAAACATTATTTGGGTTGGAACAATTCAAAATGGCCTTTGGAGTTTTAACCCCAAAACAAATAAACCGACTTTCTACAAAAACATAACCGACCAAAATAAAAATGTAAAACTTGGGGTTACAGCAATATATGAAAATGCTCAAAATCAATTGTTTATAGGCACCAATGGCAACGGATTGCAAATTGTTGATAGAGATACGCAAACAATTAAGACCATCAATGAAAGCAATGGACTTTCAGGAAGTATGGTTTTTGGTATTTTGGAAAGTGCCAAAGGGCTTTGGATAAGCACAAATAAAGGTCTAAGTTTTTATGACACGCAAAAAGGTGTTTTGATGAATTATTATTCTCAAAATGGCCTACAAAAAGGCCCTTTTTTAAAAAACTCATTTACAAAGTTAAGCACTGGTGAGCTAAGTTTTGGTGGCGTAAATGGATTCAATGTTTTCGATCCTTCAAAAATACAATTGGAGTCTAAAAATGCAACACTTGAGCTTACTGGTCTACTTATATTTAATGAACAAACGGCTTCTTGGTCGTCATATAATCGTTTTAATCCAAAAGAAGGCATCAGCCTTTCCTATACAGAACCTATTTTTAAATTTATGTTTGCCGCATTAAATTATAATGACTCAAAAACTTATTATTACGCACATCGACTTTACCCATATGAAAAACTATGGCAGAAAGCAGGAAGCAAACGACAAGCCAACTACGCCAATTTGCCCCCGGGAGATTATGAGTTCCAGGTGAAAACCTCTATATCAGGACAACAATGGGGTAACTCTTTTGAAGCTATCACTGTAAAAATCCGGCCAAAACCTTGGTTAACTTGGTGGGCATTTTCGTTATATGGCTTTATAGCATTTGCAGGAGCTTATTTTTTAAGAAAAGTTGAAATGGCTCGTATTTTTAGTCAAAACACCCTACAACTAGAAAGAGTGACACACCAAAAAGACAGTGAAATCTATCAAGCTAAAATTAACTTTTTTGCCAATATTACACATGAGCTTCGAACACCTTTAACTATGATTATTAGCCCATTGGAGAATATGCTAAGTATTTCAAGTAAAGCTGACAAAACCATTTTTACGGTTATGCTCGAAAATGCCAAAAAACTACATACTCTTATAGATCAACTCTTAGACATTCGTAAAGTGGAATTGAACGAAACTAGTCTTAAGGTTGCAAAAGGGAATATTATAAGCTTTACTAAACAGATAGTGACTTCATTTGAACACTTAGCACAAACCAAAAAAATAAGCCTATCATTCATATCCGATATAGCCACTATTGAGCTTTGGTATGACTGGGACAAAATGGAAAAAATACTGAATAACTTAATTACAAATGCTATAAAATTTACTCCAGTTACCGGAAAAATATCCATAAAGATTAAAAAAAAAGATGGTCAAAACCAAGTAGAAATTGCAGTGGAAGACAACGGCTGTGGCATTTCGGAAAATCATATAAACCGTGTTTTTGATAGGTTTTACCATGTAGACATTAACCAGAAAGATAAAGGTTATGGTATAGGTTTAGCTTTTACCAAAGAGCTAGTAGAGCTACATCATGGCACAATCGAACTAAAGTCTGTCAAAAATTTCGGAAGTACATTTAGTTGCTATTTTCCTATTGGAAACACCCATTTAAAGCCTAGCGAAATAATACATTTTAATTCAAATTTTAAAGGTAAAACATCCTTGCCTGAAAAAAATAAGAAGAAAAAGTCTAAAGATAATACTGCTAAACATTCTCGTCCAAGTCTTTTGATTGTTGAAGACTCGTCGGATATTCGGGAGTATTTGGCCTCACATCTAAGCGAATCTTACAACACAATTGAAGCAAATAATGGTCTAGAAGCGTTGGAATTACTAAAAACAGAAACTATAAATTTGATAATAAGCGATGTGGTAATGCCTGAAATGAATGGTATCATTTTTTGTGCCCACATTAAAACCAATTTAAATACCAGTCATATTCCAGTAATTCTTTTGAGTGCATTGGATTCAGTACAAAATCGCTTAAATGGTGTTGAATCTGGGGCCGACATTTATGTTTCCAAGCCTTTTAATATGGAGCTGCTAAAGGCTGAAGTGGCCAATTTGATAAAGTCTCGGGAGACTTTAAGGCTAAATTTTTCATCGTTTGAAAATTTTCAAATTAAATCTTTTAGCCCTTCCGTTAAAGATGAAGCATTTATTACAGAAGTTATAAAAATCATAGACGATCATCTTGATGACTCTGGATTTGAAAAAGAAGATTTGTTGCAAGAAATGAGCATGAGCCATTCAAGTATGTATCGCAAACTTAAGTCACTTACTAACCTGTCGTTGAATGAGTTTATCCGTAAAATAAGACTTCAAAAATCATTGGATATGCTTTCTGACCCTGATTTAAACGTTTCAGAAGTCGCTTATTCTGTAGGTTTTAGTGACCCAAAGTACTTTTCAGTTTGCTTCAAGAAAACATTTGAAATAAGCCCAACTGAGTTTAAAGAAAAAATTGCCAAACAAGCTTCTCAACATTCAAATGCTAACCAAAGAAAGAAAGGATTAATCTAAATTGAATATAACTAGGAAGTAAAGGGGATGCACTCATGAGCCGCTACAGAGAATACTTAGACACTATGGGCCACGGCGAAGGTTTCTTGAGATTCTTTCTCTCCAGAATAACTGGCAAAGGTATTTATCTTATTGACGAACCAGGGGCTGCCCTTTCTCCACAAGGACGGCTTTCTCTGATTTCGCTTATTATGTGAAAAAGGTCGACGCCCAGTTTATTATAGCGACCCATTTGCTGGAATTTTAGAATTCAAAAATGATAAAATTACGTCCAAAACAAACAGAACATTACTAACTTATCAAGCAGTTTTTAGATAACCCTGACGCCTTTTTGAGGGAATTATGACAGCCCTCTTAATTTCCAAATCTCATTATATCGGAAGGGTAAGCACATCGAAAGAAACCATAGCACCACGCTCTTAGCCTAATACTCTTGGCAGGATGACTTACGCAAACATGACATTCCTAGGCTAATTTTTTATACTTCAAAAGCGACTCTCTGCCATTTTTATCTACCGTGACTGAATTCTGTAACCAAGTACCTTTTGAATACGACTTGAAACACAAGAAAGTTGTATCTTTCAGCAGCTATAAAAAGACTCAAAACCACCATGATAACAAAAAGCTATTTTGCTCTTCTTCTCCTTATTCCCTTTTTAGGAATTTCACAAACTATAAATTATGAATTTCTAGTAAAACCTTACTTGCAAGATGCCGAACCCAATTCCATGAAAATTATGTGGGAAACCTCCTTAGGTGAGGAAAGCATCGTAGAATATGGAACCACCACTAAACTAGGTAGTCAAACTACTGGAATAGCTTTCGATGTTAACTTTAGTGAATCTAGAATTCATGAAGTCAAACTAAAGGAGTTAAAGCGTTTTACAGTTTACTATTATAGAGTGAAAACCGAAAAATTAGTCTCTGATATATACCAATTCAAAACACCTCCCTTCCCATCGGACAATGAGTCTTTCAATATCATAGCCATGAGCGACATGCAGAAAGACCAGAATAACCCAGATAAGTTTTTGGAAGTAGTAAACGATGGTATTATTCAATACCTCAATAAAGAGTTTAAAGGTACACTGCCAAATAACCTAGCTATGGTTTTAATACCTGGTGACCTCGTAGATAATGGAACAGAATACGAAGAATGGAAAAATGATTTCTTTAAGCCTGCTGAAAAGCTGTTTTCTGAAGTACCCGTATACCCCGTTTTAGGAAATCATGAAAAGAACGCCACATTCTATTTCAAATATTTTAGCCTTCCCGAAAATGGATCCCCTAGCTATGCCGAACACTGGTGGTTTAAAGATTACGGAAATACAAGAATAATAGGTTTAAACTCTAATGATGGCTACAAAGATAGCCCTGAACAATATAAATGGCTTCAGAAACTATTGGAAGAAACTGCCAAAAAAGAATCCGTTGATTTTGTTTTTGCACAGCTGCACCATCCATTTAAGTCTGAGCTTTGGATTCCTGGAGAAGAAGATTTCAGCGGTAAAGTGGTTAAAATGTTAGAAGACTTTTCGACCAAAACAGGTAAGCCTAGTATTCACTTCTTTGGGCATACGCACGGATATTCTAGAGGACAGTCTAAAGAACACAAACACCTTTGGATAAACGTAGCCTCCGCAGGCGGAGCCATTGACAATTGGGGAGAATTTGAAGGTCGTGATTATGATGAGTTCACCGTGACTCAAGACGAATATGGCTTTGTAATGGTGGAAGTAGACGGAGATAAAGAAAATCCAAAATTCACAATCAAAAGAATTAGTAGAGGAAATGAAAATATCTTACGAGACAATGAAAAAACCGACCAAATAACAATCTATAAAAAAGAAAGAAAACCATCTGCCCCAATAGCTCTGTCCCCAAACAACGAGATCGTAGCTATTCCTGGAACATTACTGAAAGCAGGTCCATTTAAAAGTAGCTTTAAAACAGCAATTCATGCAGCTTCCAACTGGCAGGTAGCAGAAAACGACCACTTTGAAAACCCACTATTTGATAGCTGGAAACAATCTGAAAACTGGTATTATTTAGAGAATCGTCAAAAGAATGATGACTTAACAGACGAAAAGACCAAAAGGCTTAGCCCAAATAAGAAATACTTTTGGAGAGTAAGATATAGAGACCAAAATCTTAACTGGAGCGACTGGTCAGAAACCAAATCGTTCAACACGGCTGAATAGGCAAGCATTTTGTTAGTCCATATCAAAGAACACCTGTAAGTCTCAACCAACTTTTAACTCAATATCAATAAATAGTCAAGGCCGTCCTCATCATCATGCTTAGTAATAGATCTTAAATTCTTTCATTTAATGGTGACCAGATTTGACCTTTTAAATAGCTTTTAAGAGTATGTACTTCCATTATTCAAATTATAAGACAAAGGTTTTCGAAAAAATACAGAAAATGTACTTGTTGCATATAGTTATGCAGCATATTGATATTAAGGCTACTAAAGTCATTTTAAACTGGTAGGTAATTAGTCATACTTTACAATAAAATTAAAAAGGCTTTTTCTTCTTAATGTTGCCGTTTTAGCCATAATAACATGCTTAGCTCTTCTATATATCCTTCTTTTAAATTAAACAAAATAGACCCAGCAAGCGAGAGGCACTTTTAGCTCTGTATAGTAGACAGTACCCTCATGCCGTTTCTCCTCTAATTACAACTTTAAGTGTAGCGGCGTAAACCTATCTTAACAGTCTTTAAACCAAACATACACGCCTAAATCAACGTATCCCCCCGAGCAAGTACATCTTGAAATCCATTATCTAGTCATAGATCTTTGTAATCAAAAAGGATTATGAATGTGGATTGGCAAGAGATTTTGGTTGAATTTTCTGGTAGTGGCATTACGGCTAAGCAGTTTTGCAAAGAACGGTCAATAAATAAGGCTACCTTCTATTCCCCGATAGCAATCGGGAGGAAGAAGAAGTTGTCGGCAAACAAAGAACACCTAAAAGGCTTTCTAGAAATAGATGTAAGTGCCCCAAGTAAGGCTAATATAGAGATTGAATATCCCAATGGGGTCAAACTACGAGTCTTGAGTACGCTCTCTAAAACTGAGCTTCGTGGGCTAATCTATGTTTAGCCTGAGTGGAAACCAGCGTTATTATCTTTATCATAGCCCATGTGATATGCGAAAAGGTTTTGATGGTTTATATGGATTAGTTACCTCGGAGTTAAAACGGCGGGTGGTCAATGGTAGCGTATTTGTTTTCATAAATAGAAAACGAACCCATATCAAGTTACTTCATTGGGAAGATGGCGGACTGGTTATTTACCACAAGCGATTGGAGCAAGGCCGGTTCGAAATTCCGAAACTAGGAGCAAATAAAAACCAACTTAGCTGGCCAGAACTGGTGATGCTTATTGAAGGCATTAAGATTTTAAGTGTAAAACGAAAGCCTCGTTTCCAGCTTCAAGATGAGTAAGAAATACTTGCATTTTCACCTAGAACTCTGCTGCTGTTTTCGTACTATTGGGTATACAAAAACAGCCTCAAATTGCTATCTGAAAAGGAAATTGCGTCTATTTTAGCTGAAAACAATAAGCTCAAAAAGCTTGTAATACAGCACGAGCAATCAATTTCTAAAAAGCAGACAATCATCTCCGAAAAAGAAGGCATTATTGCTGAGACAAAGGCTCTCATAGCTCGCCTTCAGCGAATGCTTTTTGGTCAAAAGCGAGAACGTTTTGAGTCGCCTATCAATCAACTCGATATTTTTCAAGAAATATCTGTAGAAAAGCAAGAGGAACTTGAAGGGCAAATCATAGAAATGGTTGAGGTCACCTATCAAAGAGAAAAGAAAGCTCATCCTGGTAGAACCAAACTGCCTGATAATCTTGAAGTTGTGGAGACAGTACTAGAGCCTGAGGGCGATTTGAGTGAAATGAGTTGCATTGGTCAAGAAATAACAGAGGAACTAGGCTATCAGCCAGAGAAATTCTTTCTGCACCGCATCGTTCGTAAGAAATATGCTCCAAAATCGGGAGAAGGTAGTTTTATAATAGCTCCATTGCCACTTAGAGTGATTGATAAAGGTATCCCATCGGTAGAATTGCTGACTCAGCTTTTGGTAGATAAATATATTGACCACCTGCCTTTGTATCGTATTCGTCAGCGATTCGCCCGAAATGGCATCAAAATACCTGATTCAAGTATAGATGGTTGGGTGAAAACTTGTCTAAATCGGCTAGCCATTCTTTATGAATATGTCCAAGAGCAAACGAAGCTACAAGACTACCTCCAAGTGGATGAAACTACTTTGAAAGTTCAAGACCCAAAACTTAAAGGTAAAACACACCTTGGTTATTACTGGGTCTATCATGCCCCTGTAGATGGCCAAATATTCTTTGAATACCAGCCCAGCAGGGCAGGCAAACACGTATGGGAAACGTTGAAAAACTTTAAAGGTTACCTACAAACAGACGGCTATGCAGGCTATAATGCTATTGCTATGCGTGAAGATGTTGTGCATATAGCATGTATGGCACATATCAGACGTAAGTTTGACGAAGCACTTAACAACGACAAAGCCAGAGCCGAGAAAGCTCTATGCTATATTCAATCACTTTATAGTATCGAAAGACAAGCTAAACAACAGACGCTCTCTGCTCAGGACACCAAAATCTTAAGGATGGAACAAGCCTTACCTATCATCAATGAAATGGGAAAATGGATTGCAGATGAAAATGCCAAAGTATTACCTAAAGGTGCCATAGGGAAAGCCTTCAGATATACCATAGAAAGATGGGATGAGATGAGCAACTACCTCTATAATGGAAACATTCAAATAGACAATAATCTCATAGAAAATGCCATCAGACCCATTGCAATAGGACGTAAGAATTATCTCTTCGCTGGTAGCCATGAAGCCGCTCAGCGTGCTGCCATGATATACACCTTCTTTGCACAGTGTAAAAAAGAAAGCATTAACCCTAGCAAATGGCTAGCTCATACCTTGCTACACATGATGGACACCAAAGTAAACCAGCTAGAATCATTGCTCCCTAAAAACTTCACTATAACATCCTAGATGTACTTGCTCAGGGGGATACAAATCAACAGCTCAAAATTTCGTAATATAATGTTTGAGGCTAACCGGATTAACTACTTGAGCGACTGCCAACATTCGTTGGTTATTTCCTGAATACATGAAATAGAAAGAAAGGCCCTACGTTGCACTTTACAGCAGCCTATTAACCCCACAAACTTTAAATAATAGTGCATCTTCATTTAAGCACGAGCTTCTTTAATGTGCAACATATTACAATTTCATGATTAGATATAATCATATCTGATTAAAGTAATTCATTGTCTTGAATTTAATCATTACTTAACCTTTAGCCAACTTAAGCATAATAAGTGATTTGTTCATTTGCGGCCTAATCGACTATTTAAATACAATTTAATCTTATGTTAAAAAACTATTATTTAGACCTAAAATTCATTTTTAGTTTTATGGTTTTGTCTTGCTTATTTTATCAGCAAGAGTCTTATGCCCAGGTATCTATGGGTGATAATGTTCGCCTAGTTACTGGAACAGTTAGCGACGAGATGGGTATACCACTTCCAGGTGTATCTATTGTGATTAAACGTTCCACCGTAGGAACGATTACTGATGTAAACGGTGCTTTCTCTGTAAATGTTGAAAATGAAAGTACTGTCTTAGTTTTTTCTTTTATAAGTTACCTAAGCCAAGAAGTTCTAGTCAGTAATCAATCCGATGTCAAAGTAAAATTGCTTACTAATGCTACAGCCTTAGAGGAGTTAGTCGTAGTTGGATATGGAATCGAACGCAGAAGAAATATTACTGCCGCCGTTGCCTCTATTGACCCAGATGATATTAAGTCTTTACCTAAGTCTAACGTATTAGAAATGTTGGATGGTAGACTTCCTGGTGTCCAAGTTATGAGTGACAATATTCCAGGAGGCGGAACTTCTTTGCGGGTGAGAGGTTTTAGCACCATCAATGACAATGATCCCTTGGTAATTGTGGACGGCATTCCCGTTTCTAACGGCTTGAATAGCATTAACCCCAATGACATAGCGACCATGCAGGTACTAAAAGATGCAGCATCTGCATCCATTTATGGCTCTAGAGCAGCCAATGGTGTAATAATAATTACCACTAAAACTGGTGGACCAAAAGATGTTTTCAATGTTAGCTTAGATGCATATTCTGGTGTGCAAGCACCATTTAATCAGCCAAGAATGCTGAACGCACAAGAATATGGCGACGCTTTATGGCAAGCCACAAAAAATGACGGCCAAGTTCCTGCTAATGATATTTATGGGAACAACCCAAATAAACCCACAATCCCGGCCTTCTTAGATGCTAACAAGACTATTCCAAGTGCCGACACGGATTGGGTGCGGGCAATCATGCAACCGGCTCCTATTCACTCTTATAACCTTACCCTTTCAAAAGGTGGCGAA
>Ga0208903_1001353_pt1 | contig 14243 bp, 13 predicted proteins | sample AntAceMetag02UKJ_FD_184769 | JGI IMG/M metagenome (GOLD analysis project Ga0208903, IMG submission 184769) | Saline lake microbial communities from Ace Lake, Antarctica - Antarctic Ace Lake Metagenome 02UKJ (SPAdes) (version 2) | ecosystem: Environmental > Aquatic > Non-marine Saline and...
GTTTCCGCCAATACGAACGGCCTTTACCCGCGAAGCATAGGGCAGCAGCTGATCCCGGATCCGCTCGAGCGCGTGGCGATCGAAGGCTTCTTCGGTTTCGATGGTCGGCATGAACTGGTGCGTTCCCTGCATGAGGGCTGCAAGCCAGTGCGACAGCGACTGAGTGGTTACCTTGGGCAGGACAAAACCCTCGACGTGGGAAATGCCCTCCTGCTTGAGCATCCAGACGAGCATGCCGATGTTGCGCGGACGCGCGTAGACCTGCACGTGCGGCGCTTTGGTCTCAAAGGATTTGAGGAGATTGCAGAATTTGGCCTTGGCTGCACCGATGTCTCTTTCAGCCACCGAATCCTCGAGGCAAATAACCATTGAGCGCAAATCCGGATAGAAGCCGTAAGCCGTGCTGTTGGCGGCATCGAGTGTGGCAGGAACGTAAAGTGTGGCTCCAAGATCTACGGCGCTCATTCCTGCTCTCCTCCTAATGTCTTGATGATGGTTACAGCGCGGTAGTTCTTCAGATCGCGCTGGATTACGGGCACGTCTGCCTGACGCGCCAGGTGGATAATGTGCTGAACTTCAGGATCATCCAGATTTTTGATGTAAACGGCGTGAGGCACGCGGCGCAGAACCGCACGCGTAGCTTCGGCGATGCCGGGCTTGATCCGGTTCACATCGTCGATTTCACATTCCGCCATCAACTCCGTAAGCAACTGAGTGCAAAAGACACTTGATTGAGCGGCTTCTTCCGGGGACCAGGCGCTGTCTTGCTGATGAAGAGGCTTGGCGCGTTCAATCGTGTCGATAAAATCCTGGCTGATGTCATGCTCACGGTTGGATTCCTGAAACAGGCAGGCATGGAAGTCATCGGGGCCCACCACGTCATCGTTCAGCACCGAGCGGCTGATAAGCCCTGAGACTATGCCATTGAGAAGCCCGCTGGGAATAACGTAGTCTTCTGCGGTTGCCGCCATGTCAGCGCAGCCTGCCGGATCGGCCACGACAGCGAGAAACGGTTTGAAACCGAGGTCACTATCCGAAAGCGATCGCTGGAGTTCGCCGCGAATGGATCCCTTCCCCGTCCATCCATCGAGGAAGATCGCGGTGTCGGTACCGTGCCGCGCCTTGATGTAGCGCAGGGCATTTTCATCAATGCCTCGGCCACGAATAATGCTCACCGAATAGTGAAAAGTCTTGATCTCGAGCCGGTCGAGCGCACGCTTGAGAAGAACGCCAATCGGCGTGCCAGCGCGGGCAAGTGAGATAATCACGCATTCTTGCGCTGTAGCTGGTCGCCGGGAAATCTGGTCTGCCAGTGTATTAATGTCGGCATGGAGACGCCCTGCATTGCGATCGAGCGCTTTGCGGTAGAGGTCCATATAGCGGTCATCGGGCACGGTTTCGGCCGAGAGCATTTCTGAATAATGCTTTGCTCCCGATTGGATCAGCTCTTCCTTGCGGTGAACATCGGTTGGCGTGATCTCTGCGGGCTTCAGCAGGAATTGCACATCCTCGCTCGCATAGGAGCCAGAGAAATGGGACATGAATTTTCTTTCTTTTAAAATGACAGCCTCAACCAACCCAAGAATTATCTTGAGTTACGCTTTTCCAGAGCTGTGAACTGGTCGGAGCCATTGCGAAGTCGCATAGGTCCATGAAGCCGACGTCGGAGGAGCTATCGCCAATTCCAATAACGGGTGTGTCGGGCGATTGGGCCCGATGTTTGTCGATCAGATAGGCAACGGCATGGCGCTTGTTCAGCCAGCCGGGCAGGAACGCCAGATTGTTTCCGTTGCCGTGAAGTCGCCAGTATTCCGGAATATTCGGGACGAGGGCTTGGCCCAGCTCGGCAAGAGCTACATAATCGTCACGGTTGCTCTTGATCACGATATAGAGGTCAAGATCGTTTTCCGTCACAATCCAGTGGCGAAAGTCATCACCGGACAGGCCCTGTGTCACTTGTGCATAGATATCGGAGATGCTTGGACCATCGCGAGAAAGCCGGGCGAGACGCGAGTGCCATTCTTGATCGATCTCATTGTCAGCGCCAACAATGCAGCCCCCATTCGAAACCACTGCAGGTGCCTGCTCGATGTCGACGCGGCCAAGAACTTCCCGGCTGCGGGCTGTTACCGGCACGACGGTGCCCGCTCTCAGCCATGCGAGGAAGGACGTTTGCCGCGCAGTAGCAAAGCCGCTTTGTGTCCCATCGACCAGAGTGCTCATGCACTTCAGGCCATCGGTATTCCCGTTTGGGCATTTACGAGCGGTTTGAAAGAGTGTGTCGTCGCAATCCGCGAATACGAGAGGTGCGTTCATTGATCGTCCTCCTGTCGGGGATAATGGCATTCGATAATCTCCACCGGAATGTTCTGTCCCAGCTCACGCACCGCATGCGCCGCTTGTTCAGCCTGTTTACTGATGATCTCGCTTGCGATGATGATCCGGTCGGGCCGGTGCTGCAGAATATTGTAGAGGAAGCAGGGCGCGCCAGATCCATAGGCGTCGTCGAACTTCGAAACAGTGCTCATGGCGTAGCCAGGAAGAGCCGGCGTACGCGTGATGCACTGGACAGCAGCGTCGGCACCCATTTTTTCCGCCTCTTCGGCAATCAGCAATGCCTCGTAGGAATGTTCTCCGTCACCTAGCACCAGGATGCGTTCGCCAGCCTCTACGATGAGCGGCCTGCGCTTGGCGGCTTCCGGCTCTGTAAGACCCGTGCGGCTGGCCATGCCGTTATGCGGCGCTTTGCCTGCCTCGTTGGATTTTTGGGCAAGAACGGGCGGGACAGCCGTTTCGCTGCGATCCCATTCCATGGTTCCGGAGATGAGTGCGTTTGCGCACGCTGGGACCGGAAGCGCGGAAAGGTAGCGGCCGCCGCTCCAGTCGGTCAGGCAGCATGTCTCGATGCGCTCGAGATTTGGCATGGCTTCGGCCAGGGCCTGACCTGCAGCGAGGAAGGTGTTTCCAGTGCTGCTCTCGTCGTCAACGATCACCAGCGTCCGCGCCTCGCTGACCACGCTTTTCATGGTTTCGCCGGCGATCTGGATAAGATGCGAAGTGGCGTGGCTGTGGCCCTCTTCAAAAGATGCAAAGATCTGTGCACCGTCCACCCGCTGGCGCGCGGTCTGGAGATAGACGCAGGTCTTTCCCGGGTGTGCCGCGCGATAATGGGCAAAGACGCCCTGCCCCAGCGCCGTTGCTGTCTCAGCCATACCAAGGAACACTACAGGCTCCGGCAAATCGGCGGGAAGCTTGTCAGCCAGGTCGTTCATGGCACCGCGCATGTCGCGGGGACGCGCCGGCAAATGGCGGCCAAGAACCTTGGAGACGATCAGGAACCCGCGTTTCGGGTTTGCCCGCGCTGCGAAATCGCACAAGGAGTGAATGTCGGGTCCGTCTTCGACTGCGAGACTAAGGGTTCCGGTCGGCAATTCTACTAAACAAGCGGCGTCTGTCATAGCAGTCTGATGGCGCATTTTTCCTCCTCTGGACATTTTCAAATCATCAACTCAGAGGCTGTTGGACAAGAAGCATGCCGCGTGAATTTGTATCGATTTTCGCGCCGAGCCGGCGGAGTAAATTGTATGGATCGATCGAGGCCATTGCTGATGTGTCTATCTCGTTCCATTCTTCTCTTTCTACCTCCACAGCCGCGACATATTCGTCATCCACTTTACCCGATGACGCTGATCGCTGCGTGTAAGCGGAGATGGCGACGGTTTCGATGGCGCCGCTAACGGCCATAGAGTGCCCGACAAGGCGCGCTATGACTGAATAGACATGATCGAGATAGAGGCCTGCGAGATCCTTCTGGCTGATCGGCTTCTCCACCAGGGACATCTTGGACATGAGAGGCATCCACCGCGCTGCCGGCATATCCTCAATTTCCGGAAGATCGACGTCGAGCAGCAGGCGCCCACCGTCCATGGAGATGGCGATGTTGGTTTCGGCCGGCCATTCGAGCGCGCCCAGTGTCTCGAGCAAGGCAGTCTCGATTGCCTCGGTGTCTGGTCCTGAATTAGCCGCTTCCGCCCGCCAGGTCATCAAGGCCTGCATGTAGTCAGAATGCGAAGCGTATTGATCTGACCGGGGCTTGCCATGCGTTGACGACGGGACAACTCCGAGCGACGCCGGGATATCGCGGTGGAGCTGCCGCAGATGATCTAGAGCATTGTTCCGCTCAGCGGCGTGCTCTTCGAGGAAGCGTTTGACGTCGTCTTTCATCAAGCGTTTTGCAGCAGGATGGAGAGTGGGATCGAGCGGCCGTTCCTCGGGATCGAACAGCTGAACTTCATTCGCTACCAGCCGCGCAATTACGCGTTCCGGCATTTCGAGACCGGGATCACGGGCCTGAGGGGCCGAGCGTGGTTTCGGCTTGTCCAGACGCTCACGGTAGCTGAGACCCGTTCCTGGTATGCCGGCAGTGCCGTAGACGCCGCGCTTGCCGATATTCACGGATGCACCGCGGGGGCCGGCCGATAATGAAGCGCCGCTTTTGGAAAGGTTTATCCGTAGGCCGGGAAGGATGGTGATGCGTTTTTGAAAACGGAAACCCATGATTTTCTCCTGTCAGGCTGATACGCTGATGCTGACGACACAGCTGCGAATGCGGTTGACGACATCGCGGCGATTGGTGTCCGTAAGAGCGCCGGATTGCGGCAAGGGAAGGCCAGCGGCGGCGATGAGTTCGAAGACCATGGCGGCTTTTACGCCGAAGTTGACGTTCTCGGAGATCGAACCGCGATCGTGTACATTGCGGTGAGCAAGCGACGCCGCGATAATCCCGACCAGGTTGCCGCATTCGTCGACTATGGCACCGCCTGAGGAACCTGATCCGATCGGAGCGGTGAACTGAAAGCGGGAAACATCGCCCATGCCGCCGGTGAGACCCGAGATATTGCCTGTGGTCACTTTGATGTCGGAGCCCAGGACGTCCATCAGTGGATATCCAGCCGCGATGACGCTTTCTCCCAGCCAAATGGGCGAGCTAATCCGAATTGGGAGAATGTTGCCTGCAGTTTGGCCTTGTAGCAGTGCAAGGTCGTGGAGAGGATCGACAGCGATCGGCACGAGGCGATCGCGCCCGCGCCCGGCATGAAAGTTTGAGCCATCCTCAATGACGTGGGCATTGGTGATGACAAGGTCAGGTCCAATGAGAACGCCGCTACCTGTTCCGAGCATTTGCCCAGGCGAGTGCGACCTGCCTTGACGGCCAGGATCTGTCTGGCGCTCGTCTTGCGGCGCTGGCTTGGTACGGAAGGGAACTTCCATCCCGGTAAGGTTGCGGGCACGGGCATAGGCATCGATGCCAAAGGTAAATCCCTCGTTGGATATCTTTATCCGCCGGATGCTATTCTTGATGTAGATTTCGGCGAGGATCACAGCTGCGAGTTGCTGGGCTGGTTCCGGAAGGTGGCTGGTATTTCCTTCGAGAGTTACTTCTACGGGATAGCTTTCATTGACGAAACCACCTTGCCGGTCGTCGAGAATGTAGGCGACCACCTCGATTTGATCGCCGAGCTGGTTGATGTTCTGGCAGTGCCAGATCCCATTGCCTTGCCGATCGAATGGCATAACAGCGCCGTGCCGATTAATACCGGCTACGCCAATCCGTTCAGAGCCTGGACCTTGGAATTGAATCCGGAACTCTGCGCCGTCCGATATTTGCAGCCGCTGCCCTGGTGTGAGCATCCCCATGGTCTTCTCCTTAGGCTGCAAGCTCGAGCTTGCTCGTGAAGGTGATCTCGATGTCGAGGGGCGTCTGATCAACGTCTGCCGGCGTAAGCCGGCCGGTCAGCAAACCGCCCCAATCAGCCAGCAGGCGTCCGCCGAATTGCTCTGCGTAAACGGAGCCGCCAGCGGGACGAGCGTTAATCTCAAGCACTTTCCAGCTGCCATCGTTGGCCTTGCGGAACTGGACGTTGACGACGCATGTCAGAGCGAATTGTGCAACCAGTAGGCTTGCGGCATTTTCGAGCAGATGGCTGCTTTGCAGTCGCTGTGAGCGATGGGACTTCGTGCGTGCAATATAGCGCAGGATGTGTCCTTCGTGCGCAAGAATATCGAAGGAGATTTCAGGCCCGGGAAGGTATTCCATTAGAGCAAGAGGCCTGATGACGCCCTGGGAGCGCTCTTCTGCTTCAACCGCTGTGAAGAACATCTCGGGATCGATGTTACGATATTCCGGGCTCATCAAGTGATCGGTGGGCGAGTTTGCAGCGAGATTCCAGAAACCGTGCCCATTCACTCCAATGAGAGGCTTGACGCAAATTATAGCGTCTGGACGGGCAGCCTTTATGCTGTTGAATGTCTCGCGCAGGTTGGCGGCGGTTTGCGCCTGCCATGTTGGAGCGTGGAATTCCTGGTCGGCGATTGCACGGGCAAAGGCATACTTGTTCTCGAGTAGCGCGAGAACCGGAGCGGTGGCGGGAAACTCGACCCTGCAGGGCAGCGTAGCTGCGGCGATGAGTTCACGCTTCCGCGTGGGGATGAAGATGTCGATCTGCTGATCTTTGATCTGGTCTTTGGCCCAAATGAGATATTCATCGTCCGGAAGGTCAGGCTCAACCCAGGTCCCGGATGGGCCGTCATACTGCGGCCTTCCCTCGCCCGTGCTGATGAATACGGCAAGGTCCGGATTGGCGGCCATCATTGCTGCAGCGATGGGCGCAAGAGAGAAGCCGCGGTTGAACCAGATGCGCATGATTTGATGATTTTCTATGAAAGGCGTTGGATTGAAATTGTGAGCAATCGTTACAGGTTGAGGATAATGCCGGCAGAAGGGCCGAGCAGAACGATTCCGCCCAGCCCTTCTACAGATTAGCCGATATTGACGCCCATCGAGGAAGCGAGGCCGGCAAGACCGGATTCCCATCCCTCGCCGATCGCCTTCACCTTGATCTCGCCATCGCCGGTACGATAAAGCTCGACGAAGACCATGGCGGCGTTGGTGCTGCTGTCTTCGGACAAATCGAAGCGGGCGAGCTCCTTGCCATCGGCATCGTTGACGACGCGCGCGAAGGCGTTGGAGACCGAACCGAAATTCTGCTTGCGGTCTTGGCCTTCGTGGATGGTGACCGCGATCGAGACTTTCTTCACGTCAGCAGGCAGCTTATCGAAGTTGATCTGGATCGTTTCGTCGTCGCCGTCACCCTCGCCGGTACGATTGTCGCCGCCGTAAGTAACCGCGCCATCGGGCGAAGTCTTGTTGTTGTAGAAGACGAAGTGCGCGTCACTTTTGACCTTTTCGTCCTGACCCAGAACGAACGCCGAGGCGTCAAGATCGAAGTCTTGACCGTCGGTCTTGCGCACGTCCCAACCGAGGCCGACAGTCACGGATTTGAGGCCAGGAGCTTCCTTGGAAAGAGAGACGTTACCGCCTTTTGCGAGTGAAACTGCCATATTGGTACCTTGCTGTTTTTATGGGGAGGAAAAGAAAATCCCCGAAACCGATTGCGCGGTCTCGGGGATCAAGTCTGGGTTAGCCAATGCTGACACCGTAATTGGTCGCAAGGGGTCCGAGACCGCCTGCAAAGCCTTGGCCGACGGCGCGGAACTTCCAATCGGCCCCGTGACGGTAGACTTCACCGAGGATCATAGCGGTTTCGGTGGAGGCGTCTTCTGACAGGTCGTAGCGCACTACTTCGTTGCCAGTTTTCTGGTTCACGAGACGGATGAAGGCGTTGGAAACCTGGCCGAAAGACTGACCATTGATTTCGCCTTCGTGGATGGTCACGACGATTGCGACCTTGTCGACGTCAGCCGGAACCTTGGAAAGGGTTACGAGAACCTGTTCATCGTCGCCTTCGCCTTCGCCAGTTCGGTTATCGCCCTGGTGGATGGCCGCGCCATTTGCAGAGTTTTTATTGCCGTAAAAGCAGAAGTCGCTGTCCGTGCGAACCTTGCCGCTGGCGCTAAGGAGGAATGCCGATGCGTCGAGATCGAAATCCTTGCCGTCGGTTGCGCGCACATCCCAGCCGAGGCCGATCATGATCTCGTCAAGACCAGGATCTTCCTTGGAGAGGCTGACGTTGCCGCCTTTGGAGAGTGAAATAGCCATAGAGAGTAGTCCTTTCGTTTATAAATGGGGTATCGCTACGGCCACTGATCCCCTATCAGTGGCCGCATGAGTTTCAGAAAATCAGATTCCCGGAGTTGCTGAATTATCGGGTTTGCCCTCAACGAGGGACCAGATGACGCCGATCGCGAGCAAGCTCATGATGATCGCGAGACTGATGCCGGGGTGCATATGCAATGGCTCTTCAAGATTGAGGAAGTTCCATTCGATACCGAGTTCAGTGACCGCAGCGACGCCTAGCTTGCCTGCAATGAAGATCAGGATGACGATAACCATCGTTTCAAGCCTGACGAGAACCCGTCGCAGGGCCTCCAGCACGAAGTAGAGCGACCGCAGGCCCAAGATGGCGAACATCATCGCCGCATAGACTAGATAAGGCTCTTGGGTGACCGCGATGATGGCAGGGACGCTGTCGAAAGCGAACACGATGTCGCTGATTTCGATCGCGACAAGGCAAAGGAAGATGGGAGTTGCTGCCCAGACCAGTTTGCCCTTGGCGTTCGGTACCTTGACGAAGAACTTGCTGCCATCGGTTTTTTCGGTGACCGGCATAACCTTGCGTAGGCCCCGAATGTACCAGGCGTTCTTGTAATCAACCTCTGAGGTCTCATCGTTGCCGTCATCGTCGGAATTCAGCATCTGCCAGGCGGTCCAGCCGATGATGGCCGCGAAGATCAGCAGTGCATAGGGACCGAATGCGGCAGTGAACGATGTGCCGAGGAACACGAAAATGCCTCGGAATACGATCGCTCCGAGAATGCCCCAGTAGAGGATGCGATGCTGGTACTTCGATGCGACACCAAAATAGCTGAAGATGATCATGAAGGCGAAGAGGTTATCGACCGCCAGGACCTTCTCGAGCGCATAGCCAGTGAGATAAAGCTGCGCCCATTCAGCAGAGTAGGCGTAAGCGACATAGCCGGAAAAACCGACGCCGATGAAGAGATAGAGAAGCGACCAGCCGATTGCGTTTCGAAGGGAGATCTCCTTCTCTTCTCGATGCGAATAGAGATCGAAGACGAGCGCTGCGATCAGCAAGACAAATAAGATGATATATCCCGGGTCCATTTTAGAATCCTTGTTGTGAGTTTGGGATTGGGCTGATTGTAATTTTAGTCTTTGGTTCCAGCTTCCCACCGGAGCATGATGCCGATGTCATCGGCGAAACCTTTTTGGCTCGGGTAGTATTGCATGTGACGCTTCATCTGCAGCTCGCCGCCGACGTTATCGATCGTGGCAATGCCGCAAAGGCGCCGACTGTTCTGACCTTCGTTCATACGAACTTCGATCTCCGGCTGGCCAGGAATGTTCATTTTGACGACCCCGTCTGTTTCCTGCCAGTTGGGAGCGCCTTCGTAGATCAGGGCGAAAATTCCGAGACGCTTGATGCGGTCGAAATACTGACCGTTTACGCGGATGGTTTCGCCGGCCGCGACAGCGCCGGTTCGGTCGTCTCCGGAGAGTTCGATGAACGGTTCGGAATGGAAACTGCCAAAGGTGTTGCCCAGCGCCTGGATACAGCCCTTGAAGCCATCATGGAATTCGAACAAGACGCCGAGGTCGAGATCGAGCTTCTTGGCACCCGCGAGGCTCGCGAGAAATCCCTTCTTTTGCTCGATCTGGTTCCAGTTGAGATTAAGAACGATCTCACCGAAGCTTGAACCGGTCTTCTTGAGACTGACTGTCGGGCTCGATTTTTCCAGCGTGATCTTTTTCAAGCTTACAGGTGCAGCCGGAGGCGGCGGAGGAGAAGGAGGAGGAGGAGCAGATGGGCGCGGTGGTGGCGCTGCATCGGCCACCTCTCCGCCGAAATGGCTGATGAGCGCAGACAGGCCGCCAGCGAAGCCGGCAGCGATTGTCCCGATCTTCCAGCCTGAGCTGTGCCGGTAGATTTCGATCATCATCACCGCCTTCTCATTAGTGAGACGTTCAGCAACGTTGAAGGAAGCCTTCACCCCGTCCAGGGTCACGATCAGGGGGCGAGCTTCGGCAATCGACTTGGTGTCGTGCGTTGCTGTGAAGACGATGCGGTCGATGCTGACTGGAAGCTTATCAAGATCGAGATTGAAGACCGCTGTGTCTGACGATGGGATCATGACAATGGCGCCGTCGGGCGCCTCAGCGTTCGAAAACAGGACGACATAACGATCGTCGCCGATCTTTTGCTCCTTGTTGAGACCAAAGGCGGCGATATCGACGCCATCGAGACCGAAGTCGATTTTGACAGTGCAGCGATTTGCTACGCCAAGATCGGACAGGCTTCGTTTTTCACCTTGTTGCAGGTGCATAGATTTCTCCGAAGATAGGAAGTATCCGGCGGAAGAAGGCTCCTCCCGCCGGTAACAATCAGATGAGACGTGCAGCGGGAGCGATCATGTCCTGGACAGTTCGCCCGGTGACGTTCTCGCCGAGGGCCTTGAAGGTCCATTCGCCGCCGTGCCGGCTGACGGATGCCAGAATGATCCCGGTATGGCGGCCGGCGTCGGAGATACTGAAGCGAGCGAGTTCCCGGCCGCTGTTATTGTCGACCACGCGTCCGTAAGCGTTGGCGACCTTTTCGAAGGTCTGCCCCGTGAAGCTGTTAACGGTGAGGACGAGCGTCTCGACATTTGACGGCAGCTTGGTCAGGTCGATAACGATAGTCTCATCATCGCCGTCACCTTCTCCAGTGCGATTGTCACCGCTGTGACGGATTGATCCGTCGACGCTGGCCAGCTGTTGGAACCAGACTTGGTCGACGACGCTCCGGCTGGCGTTGAAGGCGAGGCAAGAAGCGTCGAGATCGATCTCACCGCCGCCGCCGAACATGCCCATCAAGCCAGTTTTCTTTGCTACGTCCCAGCCCACGCCCAGCGAAATGCTGTTGAGACCTCCGCCAGCTTCCTTCTTGAGACTGACGGAACCGTTCTTCTGTAGTGAAATCGTCATAAAACCCCCTCTGTGAAATAAATCATTTTCTACTAGAAAATAATATTCTTCATTGCTTACCGGAAATAAATTAACGTATAATAGAAACTGCCACCTAGCCTCCATTGTTCATAGCATTGACCAAAGGAGATGACGACAGCGCCCTAAACCTTTGGTATATCCCAAGAGGTTGGAAGTCCATATCAACCTGCAAAATTGCCACCGACCACTCTCGCCAAGCGCGACGATAGGGCACCGCTGAAATTCCTTTCCTGCGGTACACCGCGAGACGTTCAGAGCTGCATGCGACGGTACGCCCGTCAGTTGCTGGCAGACCAAAGGGATTTTGCACTGCCTTGAGGGGGGCCAGTGCAAGAGATAGGAGCGGACAGCCGGTTGGGCACAAGTGCCGCTTATCTTGCAGTGGCCACAAAGCGTGATGCCGCGCTTCCAAAAGTAGAACGTATCATGCTCGAAAAGCTACGCCGCCGCCATGCTCGCATCGCTCAAGAGCATTGAGGCCAATATCGGCGGGCTCACCAACCTGATCATTCGCACCAACGGCATGGAAGGGTCTGCCGCTGGTATCCAGACCGGTACCAAGCTCACCGGGCTTTTGGGCACGGCCAATTCTATGCTGACCGGCATCTCCAATTTTGCCAGCAGCAAGACGGGATCGCTAATTGGTGCCGGCATTGGCATGGCCGTCGCTGGGCCGATTGGCGCTGCCATTGGCTTTCTCGGCGCCAAGCTTCTGGGCGGTCTGGGCAAGGTCCTGGGGAGCATCGTCACCGCCCTGTTCGGCACCAAGACCAGCATCGTTGGCCAGGGCATTTATGGCGGCGCGCAGTCGCTCGGATCAATCATGTCGGGCGGCTATGACGCGAGTTATTATTCCGACATCAAGAAGACCAAGAAGTTCCTCGGGATCAGCACCGGCTCGAGCTACGGGGCGCAGTACAGCGCGGCTGACGCCGAACTCGAACGCCAGTTCAGTCTGATCTTCGAAGGCTTTTACAGCGCGATCTCGGCAGCCGCCGGCCCTCTCGGTATGTCGCTCGGCGAGGTTCAGTCCCGCCTTTCCGGCTTTGTCGTCAACATCGGCAAGATCGATTTGAAGGGGCTAACCGGCGCGGAGATTCAGGAGAAGCTGACCGCAGTCTTTGGCGCTGCCGCCCACAATCTTGCCCGCACAGCGGTGCCGGGGCTTGAGCAGTTTCAGAAGGTTGGCGAAGGCTATTTTGAGACGCTGGTTCGCGTGGCTTCCAGCATCGAGGCGGTGACCAGTTCGCTCAGCCTGCTGGGCACCTCGGTTGAGGGTCTGAGCCTCAGCGCAAAGATGAACCTCTTCGACCTGTTCGGCTCGGCCAGCGACTTGGCGTCTGCCACGGGTGAGTATTTTGCCCTCTATTACACCAAGGCCGAGCAGGCCTCAGCGCGGACCGCGCAAATGGCTAGGGTCTTTGATAGCCTCGGACTTGCGCTGCCCAGCAGCATCGCGGGCTTCCGCGCGCTGGTGGAGGCACAGGACCTCAGCACGGCATAAGGACAGGCCGCCTATGCAGCGCTGATCCAGCTGGCCCCAGCGTTCGCCGATCTGGTGGGCGCTGCGCAGGATGCTGCCAGTGCCGCTGCCATTCTTGATGAGCGGTTTTCACTTGAGCGGCGGATGCTGGAACTCCAGGGCGATACAGCAGCACTGCGAGCGCTCGACCTTGCCCAGATCGATGCGTCCAACAAGGCACTGCAGCAGCAGGTCTGGGCGCTCGAAGACCAGAGACAAGCGGCCGAGGATGCAGCCAACGCCGCGGAGAAGCTCCGCAATGCATGGGCCCAGATCACCGATGGACTGATCGCCGAGATCAAGCGGATCCGGGGCGTGATGAGCGATACCCCGGCCAATTATGCATCGGCGCTCGCTGCATTCAATAACGCCTCGATGCTGGCCCGCGCTGGAGACCAGGAAGCGGCCAAAATGCTGCCAGGATTGAGCCAGGCTCTGCTCTCGGTCGCAGCCAACACCGCCCGGTCAGCCGAAGATCTGGCACGGCTTCAGGGTCTGACCGCGGCGAGCCTCGAACAGACATTGGCGATTATCAATCAGGCGAGCAGGACGGATCCCGCTGCTGCGACATCTGCCGCCACCACGCCCAACTGGTGGGACCAGTTCGCTGCCAACCAGATCGGCGCGGCGACGGTCCCGGCCAATGACGGGCAGACCGCGATGATCGATGAACTCAAGGCACTCCGGCAAGAAATGTCCGACCTTCGTGACGAACAGCGGATCGCTGCAGCCACGATCGCGTCCGGGACCAGCAAAACTGCACGCATTCTGGAGCGGGTCACGCCCGACGGCGATGCCATTTCCACACGGGTTGCAGCATGAAGTTGATCCGCCCGACGACCATCACCGACGCCATGCTGTCCAGCAGCACGGCCCCGGAAACCGACTATGCCGCCTGGTCTGCGGGTACGGCCTATGCTGTCGCCGCCCGGGTCATCCTGACCGCCACCCACCGGCGCTACGAGGCCCTGGCTGCATCGACCGGGGTCAACCCGGCCAGCGATCCGACCAAGTGGCTCGACATCGGCCCGACCAACCGCTGGGCGATGTTTGATGACCGCGTAGGCACGGCCACAACGCGCGCAGGCTCGCTGCAGGTGGTTCTGGCACCCGGCGCAACGGACGGCGTTGCTCTGATCGACACCAACGCAGAAAGCGCCACGCTGACGCTGACGGTGTCAGGGTCACCGCTCTATTCGAAGACCCAGAGCTTTAATGTCGGCGGCTCGGCCATCGACAACTGGTTCTCCTGGTTCTTTGAACCGGTCGGCCGCAAGTCGAGCCTGCTGTTCCTCGATGTGCCGGTCTACGAGGCCGGTGTTCTCACGGTCACGATGATCCGGGATAATCCCGTTGATCTGGTTTCTTGCGGAACGCTGCTGGTTGGCCGGCAGTTCACCATTGGCGACACCGAGCACGGCGCCGACATCGGCATCATCGACTACAGCCGCAAGGAGACCGACCAGTTCGGTGTCACCTCGGTGGTCGAGCGCGCCTTTGCCAAGCGGATGACCGCGCGTGTGGTCATGCCGACCAGCGCCATCGACGATGTTGCCCGCACCCTTGCGTCACTGCGCGCATCGCCGGTGCTGTGGATTGGACCTGTCCCTATTTGATTCCGGCCTTGATAGACGATTATCTATACTCAAGGAGACAGGACTATGGGACAAATACACGGAGAAGAATTTAAGCGCG
>Ga0208903_1001361_pt1 | contig 14197 bp, 13 predicted proteins | sample AntAceMetag02UKJ_FD_184769 | JGI IMG/M metagenome (GOLD analysis project Ga0208903, IMG submission 184769) | Saline lake microbial communities from Ace Lake, Antarctica - Antarctic Ace Lake Metagenome 02UKJ (SPAdes) (version 2) | ecosystem: Environmental > Aquatic > Non-marine Saline and...
ACGTAGTACATCCAGAAATTGAAGTAGGTATCGTGTCCTTTGTAAATCCTTCAGCATGCGGTGCAGTAGATGGTTTTGCAAATGCAATTACTATCGGTGGTGTTCCCGCATATCAATATAGCTGGACCCCTACAGCCCAAACAAATCCTGTTGCAGTCGGACTTAGTGCAGGACAGTATTCCGTCACAGTTACAGATGCCAATGGTTGTAGTTCTACAGATGTAGTTTCATTAAGCGACCCGGGTTCTTTAACTGTTTCCATAACTGCTGACCCTACAGATATGACCATTTGTGATGGCACGCCAATTGAATTCACAGCATCTGGAGCAGATACGTATGAGTTTTTCATTGACGGAACATCGGTTGGTTCTGCAAACCCATATCTCTCTTCTTTAATTACTGATGGTCAAACTGTTGTAGCTGTTGGAACAGATTTAAGCAACTGTACCGCTACCAGTCCTGGACTTTCGTACAACGTTCTTAGTGTACCAACAGTTAGTTTGAGTCTTCCAGCCACTGCGTGTACAAATGAGGAATTAGTTGAATTGGTTGGTGGGTTACCAATTGGTGGCTTTTACACCGTAGATTATAATGGATTTCCAATTGTAGGAGATCTATTCTTCCCAGATCTTGCCGGAGAAGGAGCTATAAATGTCGATTACACCTTTGAGGCTGCTAATGGTTGTGATGCAACCGCCTCGGCCAATTATAATGTGCTGCTTGCTCCGCAGATTGATCTTGGAAACGATACAACTGTTTGTGCTATTACCTTGGATGCTGGTGGAGGCTATGCCTCTTATGACTGGACTAATGGTGACACTACTCAAACAGTATTAACCGATGTTACATCCGTATATGAGGTTACGGTTGTAGATGCGAACGGATGTATTGGTACAGATAATATTTCTGTGATTGTTAACCCTATTCCGGACCCAGTTATTACTCCTGGAGGAACATTGGAGTTCTGTATTGGGGATACCGTAACCTTATCAGGCGAAGCTGGATTTAATAGCTATGCATGGTCTCCAACTGGCGACATTACCGAAACTACCGAATGGTATCAATCAGATACTGTTGTTCTTACCGTAACAAACCCATTCGGTTGTGAGGGTTCTAGTGAGGTAATACTTGTTATGAATATGCCAATGCCAATTAGCAGCGTTACTGCAGACGGCCCACTAGAATTCTGTGTTGGAGAGTCGGTAAACTTGACTGCAGATCCTGGTTACGCTTCCTATTTATGGAATAGCGGTTCAACCACGCAGGCAATAAACGTTATTGAGTCTGGTGATTACTGGCCTACTGTATTAGACGGCAACGGCTGTATCGACAGTTCTTTGCAGTCTGTGCCAGTTACGGTAACTGTTTGGACACCAAGCCCATTAATTCTTGAGTCAGGCGATTCATTGATAATGACAAACCCTGGGGATTTCGTTTCATACCAATGGTTCTATGGTGCTGGCCCATCAAATATGGCGCCTATTCCAGGTGGTACAGATGGTACTTACGTTATTACAGAAAGAGGCTATTATATGGTATGTGTAGTAGATGCCAATGGATGTGAAGGATGCTCATTCGTTTATGAAATGAGATGCTGTGTTGGTATAGAAGAAGCCAACTTTGATGGAAATGTGAGTGTGTATCCAAACCCAAACAACGGACAGTTTACCCTTGAAGTTGAGATGTCCCAACAAATGAATATGACCGTTGGTCTATACGACATGGTAGGTAAACAAGTATGGTTAGACGAAGGTCTAGGCAATACAAGCAGCCTACGTAAGCAGTATGATCTTAGTCATATGCCTGATGGGGTTTACTTCCTCCGTATTTACGCTGATAACCAAATGACGGTTCAGAAGCTAATCAAGCAACAATAATTAAAACGGCTCCGAAAGGAGCCGTTTTTGATTCCTCTTGATAATGAATGCGTACAGATACGGCTTTAACGGTTTTGAGAAAGATGATGAAGTTAAGGGTAGCGGAAATCATATAAGTTATGGAGATAATGGGTATGACCCGAGAACAGGCAGGCGTTGGAATATCGACCCTTATGCTAATAAATTCCCATTTCAATCACCTTATGTTCATGCAAATAATTCACCAATAGCAAATGCAGATGTAAATGGAGATTCTACAGTTGTGGTTGTTTCAGGTCAAGGTAGAGCAGTTAAAAGTTCTGTTACAGGTAGAACATCTGTGATGTATGATGTACAAGTGTTTGAGAATATGACAGCCGTACAGTATGACGTTCATAAAACTAATGGTACACTTCCTGAGCCAAATTACACAACACAACTTGCAAGAGATGCTCATGATATAACATCGAAGGGACAAACAGTTGAACATTCAGAAAGTCGTTACGGAACAAATAACGAAGCTCCTCCAGGAACTTACTTTTTATTTAAAAGAGGTACTAATGGAGATTACAAAGGTGGAGCGTATGACCTCTATTTAGGAGACAAGAATGGAAGTAGAGTTATAAATGGTCCGGAAGGAGTTAGAAAAGGAATTGCAATACATCAATATGACCCAAATGATTCTCAGGGTTGTTTAACTGGTTGTCAAGGAAAGGATACGAAGCCAGTTACTGACTTGCAAGGAGCTATTCCTGATTTAAATGATGATTCACAACCTGTTGAGATAATTCTTCAAGAAAGAAAGGTAACTAAAGGGTCATTTAAAAATGCAAATAATGGGACTAAGTATTCAGGAACCACAGATAAAAAGCCATAACGTTATGCAATCTCATTTAGTAATATTAGGGTTGCTGTTTCTGAATCTTTCTTGTAGTGCTCAAAAAACGGTGAAAGTTGATGAAGTAGCTAAATATTTTCTTATTGAGGATATTTACATAAACTCTTACATTGTTGCAGATAAAGACCTTGAAGACTTGTATGAAGAAAATAAAGAGTGGGTCAAACGTTATTTTCCTCAAATACTTGAAAGATATGATTTGACATTGTACAGTCAGTTTTCCATTGCTTCTTTACTCTATTTAGAGGGGGAAAAAAGTTATTTGGAGGAGTTATGGGTTAAGCATAAAAGAATGGCTAATAACGAAGAGTTTAAGTACATATTAAAGCTACTTGAATTATATGAAATAGACTTTAAGTAGTATTGCAAAGCCACTGGAAACGGTGGCTTTTCTTTTGGTTCTTTCAGTTCACAGTTGGCTAAACTGAAAAGTTATCAACAATTACTATTTTCAGCTTCTATCCCTTTTCCTACCTACCTTTCCGCTCTTTTTCCCCCGCTCGGGCGCGTTTGCAACGCGTCCGCAAACCATACCAGCCATTAATACCGCTGGTGCGCGTTTAGCTTTTGCGTAACGCGTGCATGATTAGCGGTTGCAACTGATTTTTAAGAGCTAAGAAGCCAGCAGATTGCTAAGATTGTCTTTAAGTTTTTTGTTGGCCACAGCCATGTCAATGACTTTGAGCAGAGCTTCGCGTTCTTCATCCCCCGCTCGGGCGCGTTTGCAACGCGTCCGCAAACCATACCAGCCATTAACCTAAACCACAACAGCACTATGGCCACGCGATGCAATCGCGCGGCAGCAGCCCGCAGATAGCACTTTTCACTAACTTGTTCCCCGCTCGGGCGCGTCCGCAAACCATACCAGCCATTAACCTAAACCACAACAGCACTATGGCCACGCGATGCAATCGCGCGGCAGCAAACCCGCGGAGGGAATTATGCCGATGTAAAAGTGAATAATCGGGATAATGTGCAAACCAAAGGAAATGTGAAGCAAATCAAATGAAAAAATGGGTCACAATTCTGTTGTTATTTGCTGGGCTGACTCCATGTGCTTGTCAAGAAACATGCGAATTTGAAGTAATCGACACAATGTATTTAAAGAAAGGATATTACGTTCTGTTCACTGATGAGCATAATAGAACAATTGGCGTTTTTACCACTAGTAAAAAGGACGCTTTTTCCTTCAATTTAAGTAAAACAGATGAATACACACCATATTTTCCAAGTTCGGTTCTGGAACATAAAATTGTTGTTTCAGGAATCTACGATTATCAAGATATTTCCAAATTAGGATTCACGGGTGTTCAGGCGAAGATTGTTAAGGATTGTGAAAAATTAAGGGTTTATCGGCTTGATTTGGATCGAGGATTTGTGGTCTGGAGGTTATCTGAGGGTGCTTATTCTGAGATTCGTACAATTGAGCAAATGGATTGGCCGTTTTCAAAGCAATGTTTAACAGTAATTTCGCCAGTTAGTCCAAACATAAGAATTGCTGCGTATCGCAAGAATGAGCTTGAAAAAAGCGTTCCTTATGTGGAACATTGAGTTCAAAAAAGGCAAAAGATAGTGAGGGCTACCTTGCTAGTCCCCGGTGGCGCGCGTTCAATGTCATTAAGTTAAGGGTTTTCCCCCCGCTCGGGCGCGTTTGCAACGCGTCCGCAAACCATACCAGCCATTAACCTAAACCACAACAGCACTATGGCCACGCGATGCAATCGCGCGGCAGCAACCCACGGATAGCACTATTTCACTAACTTGCTCCGCAAACCATACCAGCCATTAACCTAAACCACAACAGCACTATGGCCACGAGGTGCAATCGCGCGGCAGCAACCCTGTACGACCGAGAGACACGTTTTTCAGTAAATGAAGAGAAACAAAAAGAATGGGACAAAAAGATAGCCAAAGAATTAGAGGAATTAGAAGCCTATTCCAATCCAGAGATCATCATAGATCTAAGCAAAAAGAAGAAGTGTAAGAAATGAGAATAACATTATCAGCAATAGCCATAGCAGTATGCCTGATCGCCTGCCAACCAGAGGGGAGAATTTATACGGAGCACAAAGAGCTTTCTCCTGATGTGGAGTGGCTCAAAAAAGATGTACGAGAATTTAAAGTGCCGATAGAAGATAACAATCAGGTGTATAACATGAGTTTATCGTTCAGATATGCCAATGGTTATCAATTTGAAGTAGTTAAAATACAAGTAACGGAAATCAGCCCAAACGGAAAAGAAACGGTAAGCAATTACGATTTGAAAGTACGGGAGAAAAACGGAGACTACGTTGGAGAAGCTGGTTATGATATTTGGGACAGTGAGCATTTAGTAGAACCCGACAAGCAATACACAGAAACAGGTACGTACACTTACAAAATAGAACACATCATGCCAACCGACCCGCTAAACTTTGCGATGGAAATAGGGGTTATTTTGGATAAAACGGAATAAGACCGAACGTTTCTCTGCATATCGCTAGACCGTGTTTGTAAAAAGTGTTCCAAATGGAACATTGGTTTTCTCGGTTCTTTCCGTCCGCCCTTGGCGGCTTTGTTTTAAATGGGTGTCCGCAATCTCACCCAAGGTAGTTCCATTTTTGATTTACACCAGCAACTAGCACCCTTTCCATGATGCAACCGAAGTATCTCCTGTTGAGCTTGAAGCTGTACTCGTTAAGATAGTTCTCAAGGAAGTCCTCATCGACACATCGATAGACATTTCGAAGTATCCCCTTGGCATTTGAGATGGCGGTGTGAACCCAGGGCAATAACTTGTGGGCTTCTTTGGGGGGCGTTATGTTTGCTTTGTGCTCCTTCACAACTCTGCCTAGCTCCTTGTAGGCCGGCAGTCCATCCGTTGTGACTTTTACAGTATTAACCATGTGCTCCCGCGCCTTACCGACAAGGGTTTGGGCATCGGCCTTGCGTATCATCTTCAACTTGAAATACCCGCATCTCTTCTTAGGTTTCCCGCGAATCTGTTCGTCTTCGGGAACATCTTCGCTCTCTGCCATGACCACCACACAACTCTTCTTTTGGCTGCCTCGACCACGCTTGAGTTCGACTGGCCCATAGAGAGCAGTAGTGAAAAAGCCTTCATCCATTTCCACGGCTCCCTCGAGCTGGTAGCGATCATCTCTTAAGCCCATCACCGATCGAATCTTGTGCATCATGGCCCACACAGGTTCATATCGCTTCTTGCCTAGTTGTCTCTGGACCTCTTTGGCTGAAAAAGAATTCTTCGTAGAGGTCATCAAGGCCATCGTCCAAAACCAGTCTTTGAAGCTTAAGTTGCTTGCATGCATCACCGTGCCACTCTTTAGCGAAGTCCGAGTACCACAGGCTTTGCATTGATACTCTTCCTTTCCCTTCTTCCAATAGTGCTCCACACCATTGCACCTTCGACAAGTGATTCCTTCACTATCTCTATATTGTTTCCATATCCTTTTACAGGCCTTCTCATTAGGGTACTTCTTAGCTATCTCAAACAGTGTCATGTCTCTATATATTTGTTTGACACAAAGAGATATAGGCGCTACGTAACCTATTTACGGGGTGACTTTACGGACACCCATTTAATTTAAAGTTTGCGCTCTTCCGAATTCCCTCCCCTTGGGGGGGGGCAGGAGGAGCTTTAATTTTCAGTTCGTAAAGCTTCAACGGGTTTTATCTCTAATGCACGGTAAGCGGGTATGAACCCCGCAAAACAACCAGAAATAATCAGCACGCCAAGAGCAATGAGGATGGTTTGGAAGTGTATCTCCGGATTTTTGAAAGATTCATCTTCAATTAATGGACCGGCAAATTCCACCACCCAAACCCCTAATACAATCCCTACGTATCCAGCCATGGATGTAAGCACCAATGCTTCTAAAATAATCTGACTTACAATACTTACAGGACTTGCTCCAATAGCCCTTCTAATCCCAATTTCTTTGGTTCGTTCTTTAACAATCACCAACATGATATTGCTGATTCCGATAACGCCTGCTATCAACGTAAGCGTGCCCACAAACCATATAAGGAAGTTGATTCCTGAGAAAACATTGGCGTATTCGGCAAAGTCTTCTTCATTATTGTTCGTGCCAAAAGCAAACTCATCGTCTGGGTGAATACGATGCCGCTCTTTCAATACTTTCAAAATCTTGGTTTCTAAATCAGCTACAGAAACACCATCAATTGGCATAAATCCGTAGTAGCTGACCTGATTTCCGTAGTTAAAAGCTTGTTGAAACGAACTTAATGGAATGAAAATGCTCTGTGCATCATCCTCCGCTTCGCCACCAGCTTTTTTAGTTTTAAACGTTCCAACCACAGTGAAATAAACACCATTTATACGAATGTTGCTGCCTATTATATCTTCTCCCGGTTCATAAAGATCATTCTCCACCTTGGATCCTATTACGGCCACTTTTCGCTTTTGATCAAGGTCAAATTGGTTGAGTAATCTACCAGCGACTACATCCATTGGCTGAATTTCCACCGCCTCCGGATAATCACCCTTTATACCATAGGAACCTGTGTTGATTCCTCGTTCTACATTGGCCGCACCACGCCAGCCACCCGCTTCGTTTCTTGGGGCAATAACCTTTGCTTCAGGAACTAGTTCCTTCAGTGCTTTTGTATCCTCATTGTTGAAACTGAACCGTCTACCATTTGGCAAACCCTTATAGGGTTTGGTGGTCTTCTGTGTCCAAACGTAAAGCGAATTAGTTGCAAACCCTTGGAACTCGTCTGTCACACCATTTTGCAGGCCAGAGCCAGCACCAAGCATGATAATAAGCATGAAAATGCCCCAAAGCACTCCGAAAGCAGTGAGACCTGTTCGCAGTTTATTTGCGCCCAACGTGTCAAATACTTCGCGCCATCTGTCTATATCGAAAATGCTCATTCTTCTCTCAAGGCTTCGATGGGACTGATGGATGCTGCCTTAATTGCTGGGACTAATCCAGCAAGCGTTCCCGCAGCAATTAATATCAGCGTAGCAATGCTTGCAGTATAAAGGTCAACCTCTGGATTTTGAAAAATGCCGGGGTCTTCAATCATTCCAGCTACCGCTTCCAGTGTAAAAACGCCAGCAACCAAACCGAGGTAGCCCGCAATACTTGTAATAAAGATGGCCTCCATAATAATTAGAGAAACTACCGAAAACGGGGTTGCACCCAAGGCCTTACGAATACCAATCTCACGTGTCCGCTCTTTCACCACAATCATCATAATATTGCCTATTCCAACAATACCTGCGATGATGGTTCCAATGCCAATAATCCAAACAAAGAGACTGATTGCGTTCAGTACATTCAATACTTGCATAAACTGATCGGTGGTATTATTAATCCAAACAGCTCGTTTGTCTTCTGGCGAGAATTGATGCAACGCAGCCAGTCGATCACGGATTTTCTGCTCAATTACTAGGCTTTGTTCAGGCGTTGCATCGCCAATGGTGGAGCTCATTGCATGAACGTTTCTGCCTCGGTCAAATACCATCTGTCCAACTGTTTGCGGAATGTAACCGCGCCTGTTGTCACCATCACCACCGCCATCTTTAAAGGTTCCAATCACCTTAAAGGAAATGCCTCCAACATTCATTTCCTTGCCTAAATGGTCTCCATTGGGAAAGAGTTCTTTTTGAATTGGAATACCTATTACGATAACCTTTCTGCGTTTTTCAATATCTATTCTATTCAGAAACCGCCCTGTAATTATGGTTGCATTTTCGGCATAGAACTGACCTGGGTGTGTGGAAATGAGCTGGTAGTTCCCCTTTTTATCACCATAAACCATGTCTTTGCTACCCAGCCACAGGCGCGATGCTACGTTTTCTAAATCTTTTACACGGCCATCTAAGGCATTGTGGTCTTCGTCTGTAAAACGAATATTTCTGCCTGGCTTCATTCCCTTAAATGGAATGGTGGTGCGCCCTTGGTACACCCAGATGCTGTTGATGGCGTCTTCCTTGAACTCTTGTTCAAACCCATTACGCAATCCATTGCCTGAACCAAGCAGAATAATGAGCATGAAAATGCCCCAGAATACACTGAATCCGGTAAGAAACGTTCTTAGCTTGTTCTTGCTAATCGTTTCAAATATTTCTTGCCATTTATCGGCATCAAACATGGTTGGCAGCTGTATTATAAGTGTCGCTTTCGATGAGCCCGTCTTTCATCAAAATCACACGGTTGGTCTGCGCTGCAATGTCGTGCTCGTGGGTTACAATAACCACGGTCATTCCCGATGCATTTACATCTTTCAGCATTTGCATAACCTCACCTGAGGTTGTGCTATCTAGCGCGCCAGTTGGTTCATCGGCCAAAATCACCTTTGGTTTGGTAACTAACGAACGGGCAATGGCCACACGCTGCTTCTGTCCTCCGCTCATTTCACTCGGTAAGTGCGTAGCCCAATCAAGCAATCCAACTTGGTCTAGGTATTCCAGTGCGATTTTGTTACGCGTACGTCTTCCTACTCCTTGGTAGTAAAGGGGAAGGGCAACATTTTCCATCGCATTCTTGAAATTCACCAAATTGAAACTCTGAAACACAAAGCCAAGGAGTTTGTTTCTGTATTGTGCAGCTTTGGTTTCGCTCAAATTCTGAATCAACGTATTATTGAGATGATAAGACCCAGAATCGTAGCTATCCAAGATTCCGATGATGTTTAGCAGGGTTGATTTTCCCGTTCCTGATGAACCCATAATGGACACCAGTTCTCCTTCGTTAATGGTCAAGTCAATACCTTTGAGAACCTGTAATTGGTTGGTTCCCATTTGGTATGATTTCCTAATTCCTGATAGTTGAATCATTCGTTGGCGAAAATAGACTGAACTAACGTGCGAGTTTGTTAAGAATTATCTCCTATTGTTAATAATTGTGAAGTGTGTGACAAAAGCTGGTAAAATCATCTGGTTCAGCATTAGCAGCTAATAACCATCCAAAGGGCTAGTTCAGTGATTGACTATGTGTGCTACATGGGTTTCAAGGCTACAGAAAAGAACAATATCTGGTTTCATCTTTAGAATAATTTCCTCGTTGAGTTTGTATTGCCAAGAGTCGAAAATGAAAACGGATTCTGAAAAAGATTCTTTTAGGAAAGGTTTGAAGTAGTCTCCAAAAGAATCTCGAATAATTAAGATTTTGAGACCAGTAGAGTCTGTTTTTCTGTACGAGTACTCGTATGCAAATGGGTATGGGAAACCAGGAGTTGAGGGAAACCCATATGAAAATCGAATGGCGTGTTCTATTGTATCTACAGGCATTATGTGTTGTGAACTGTCTTTCACGCCTAACGTGCCTCTATGAAACCCACCTTGTTCCCATTTGTTTGTCCAATTGAATGATGCGAACGGGCGAAGTGAAAGTTCTGGAAAGTCTTTTTTTAGCGTTTCAATCATATCTAAAGCAACCGTGTACCCAGCATGATGATTCCAATGATTATCATATCGTTGATATACCTCAACGCTATCGCGTGCTTTTATCAATACATCAGTTGGGTCTCTGACCAACCCTGGAAAGTATGAGTTGAGATGGTTCTGTAATTGCGTAATACGCTTTGGCCGGGGGGAAACGGGTGTTTGAAACTGTAATTTGTCTTGGTATACGTAGTGTTTCATTGGTAGAATGTACCAGTAGTGCACTATTCCAAGCGAGTCGAGGAAATCCGCTCGATGTTGCCATTCGGCTCTGAATTCTTCCAGATACTCTGGACTAAAATCTTTCTTTCCAGCTAATATTTCGGCTTCGTTTTCCGCCAAAAAATACCAATTATCTGTACCCAGCATGGTATGTTCTGGTGCTGGAGAAACCATCAGCCAACGGAATTTGAACTCCTTGAAAAGACTCAGAAGTGGTGTTCTAAATGTGAAAGCATCCTTGTAATATGCATTGTATTTGTCAGGATACGGATCGGCATGCTCCAGATTGAGCGATGGCTTTTTATCAAAGTCTCGGTTTTCATCGCTCTGTTCAAACTCCCATATATTAAACTGGCTGTTAAACATGGATACAAGCAGTGCCATCACAAACAAAACGGGCAATATGTATTTGCTACTGTGCTGCATCAGAATCTGAAATAGATGAATGGGCTATACGAGTCTGCATTTTCATACATAGCACATAGAAGTAATAGCGCCATAAGAATAACGGTTTTTACAAGTTCAACGGGCCAATGATGCCAGGTTCCAAATTTGTTCAAAAAGCTCAGGGTTAAATCTATAGCACGTTTGGGTAGCGTAGTAGAAAACAAGGCGGCAAGTCCTAGCACTATTAGCTTTTCTCTATCGAGAAAATGCAGCACATTGGCTTCTGTAAAACTGTTAGAGCCGAACATAAGTGCTACATAGTTTGCTGCATCAGCAAAGTCTTCAATCCTAAAAAAGACCCAGCCAATAAGCACAACCAGAAGTGTATATGCCCAAGCAAAGGGTCGAGGTAGCTTATCGAGCAATTTTTTACCGCCAAGTCGTTCCAAGACCAAAAAGAAACCATGAAATAGTCCCCAAAAAATGAAACTCCAAGTAGCGCCATGCCATAAACCAGTAAGGAAAAACACGATGAGTAGATTGAAATATGTACGGCTTACACTTTTGCGATTTCCACCAAGCGGGATGTAAACGTAATCTTTGAACCAAGAAGAAAGCGACATGTGCCATCGTCTCCAAAACTCCTGTATACTGCGCGATATGTACGGGAAGTTGAAGTTTTCGAGAATACGAAACCCGAGCATTCTGCCAATACCAATGGCCATATCGGAGTAGCCCGAAAAGTCGAAGTAGATTTGAAAGGCATACGCTATAATACCAAGCCAAGCAACGGGGGAGGAGAGTTCAGTAACCGATGCATCCATAATCTCATCGGCCATAATAGCACAGGTATTGGCAATAATTACCTTTTAAACAGCCCTATAATAAAACGCTGAACACCCGAATGAAACAGGTTGACAGATAGTGCTCGATTCCGAATCTGATCTATTATATCGTGGTATCGTACAATGGGGCCAGCAATTAGTTGCGGAAAAAAGCTCACGTATAAAGCTGTTTCGGCCAGTTTTAGTTTGCGTTTTTCTTCTGTTCGGTATATGTCCCATAGCATAGACATTTGCTGAAATGTGAAGAACGAAATACCCAGCGGTAGCCGTATTTTTATCTGTTCAATAGATAATGGCACGTTGACCATTTCAAATAGTAGATTCAGGTTTTCAGATATGAATCCTAAGTATTTGAATGACAGAATGATGAGTGTATTTGTAACAATCCCTATCTGTAACCACCGCTTTTTAGACGTGCCCACGTTGCCCTGAATGCGCGTGGCAATAAGATGATTAAGTAGAATAGAACCGAGAAGGATTAGGGAATCAGTAACACCACCCCAAGCATAAAAGAACAGACTGAAAATAATGAGTAGTCCATTTCGTAGATGCTTAGCCGCAATAAGGTTGAAAACCAAGACTGTCGGTAGAAAAATGAAGAGAAACAGAAGACTACTGAAGAGCATAGATTCTACTTGATTTTCATTTGTTGACGAAAGTATTAAAGTTGTTTCTTGTTGAAACTATCAAGGGGTTTAATAAAACGAACTCATTTAAGTCCTTCAATTACTTTAGCTGAATGCAATTGCTATTTGCCGTTTTACTGATTTCCACTACATCAATGGCTCAAAGTATACAGATAACAGCACATCGTGGCGCCTCTGGTTATGCTCCCGAGAATACCGTTGCTTCAATCCGTAAAGCGCTAGAAATTGGTGTTGATAGAATTGAAATCGATGTACAGCAAACTTCAGATGGTGTAGTTGTTTTGTTGCACGATAAAACGTTGGATAGAACCACTAGTGGAAAAGGGAAGGTTGGAAAAATGACTCTGAAACAGTTAGATGGTATTCATGCAAACGCCAATTTTGAATCTGAATTCCCGGAAGAACCAATTCCAACATTGGAACAAGTGTTTCAGTTAATGGATGGTTCGATTGAGTTTGTAATTGAGATAAAAGCTGGAAACCGCACGTATCCTGAAATTGAAGATAACGTAGCTGCGCTGATTAAAAAGTTTGACGCGCAGAAATGGGCATTGGTACATAGTTTTAATGATCGAGTTCTGAAACATTTACACAAGAATCATCCTGAAGTAAGGCTTCAAAAACTATTCGTTTCCTACTCAGGCGGATTAATGCTGGACTTCAAACTTCATGCGGTTAAGCTCTCTAAATACGATTTCGTTGAAGGTTTCGGTGCTGGAAAGGGAACTGTTAATTCTAAGTTGGTTGAGGAAATTCACAGCTTAGGAAAAACCATTCATGTTTGGACCGTGAATAAAGAGGAAGACATTCAAGAAATGGTTGACTACGGGGTTGATGGTCTAATAAGTAACTACCCCGACAAAGCGAAGCAACTTGTACTTAACAAGTGAACCAGACCAATTATATTTGAAACATGACGGAAGCTTTCGAAAACAAACTCAAATCTATTTTTCTACCAACCTACGTTACCTACGTGGTGGTTTTAACTGTGGTTGGAATTATTGCCTTGACTCAAGGTGCTGATAAAGGTATTTGGCTTGGAGTAACCGTTTCTGCGGCAGCATCCAGTTTCTTTTTTGCACGGTTATATCTCGTTCGCGTGCCTCGTACATCTCCTGGGTTGATGGGATTTAGCATCTCCATTTTTGGAACTACCATGTATTCCATCTTTCAGAGTTATGACCAACAGGCAGTTTCTGTTGCACCCATTTTGGGAATGATTTGCCTAGCAGGTTGGGCAGGTTATATTATGTGGTATTCTGAATTGGGTGATAGGAGCAAAGAAAAAATCAAAGAAGGGAAACGTCTTCCGAAGATTATGCTGGAGGATTACGATGGGAAGAAATTGACCTCAGACGATTGGAAAGGGCAGAAGCGGTTAGTTATCTTTTATCGCGGAAATTGGTGCCCAATATGCACGGCTCAGATAAAAGAACTTACTGATTTTGAGAAGCAGTTTGATGAATTGGGAGTGAAAATCACCCTCATCAGTCCTCAATCGCATGAGAAAAGTCGTAACCATGCCAAGCGTGTTGGTATGCATTTAGATTTTCTCGTTGACGTGGAAAACCGTGCTGCAAAAACGCTTGGCATTCTTCAGGAGGGTGGTTTGCCTACCGGATTTCAAGTGCTAGGTTATGAGACCGATGTTCCCAAGCCAACCACGTTTGTGTTAGACGAAAATGGCAAAGTAGTTTTTGCCGATCTTACTACAAACTATCGGACAAGAACAAGTCCGAAAGATATTCTTGAAGCATTAAAAGCGGAATGATTATCTCATTCACGTAATTAGCTTTTAAATACGGTCACCCTGATTTCTATGACAAAACCAAACGGTTCTCATACGGTCTTTTTTCTCTGATTACGGCAAAAGCACGATGAATGATTTTGTTCCTGACCGCATTTAGGATACTCATCTTATTTTTTCCTTC
>Ga0208903_1001363_pt1 | contig 14173 bp, 10 predicted proteins | sample AntAceMetag02UKJ_FD_184769 | JGI IMG/M metagenome (GOLD analysis project Ga0208903, IMG submission 184769) | Saline lake microbial communities from Ace Lake, Antarctica - Antarctic Ace Lake Metagenome 02UKJ (SPAdes) (version 2) | ecosystem: Environmental > Aquatic > Non-marine Saline and...
AAAAAGCGTCTATAGTAGAAGAATTTGTCCCAGAAATGTGCTCTTTCCACACTTCACTTTCCACTTTCCACTCTTCACTCTTCACTCTTCACTTTTCACTTTCCACTCTTCACTCTTCACTCTTAACTTTTCACTTTCCACTCTTCACTCTTAACTTTTCACTTTCCACTCTTCACTCTTAACTTTTCACTCTTCACTCTCCACTCTTCACTTTTCACTCTTCACTTTCCACTTTTCACTTTTCACTTTCCACTCTTCACTCTTCACTTTTCACTCTTCACTCTTCACTCTTCACTTTCCACTCTTCACTTTTCACTCTTCACTTTTCACTTTTCACTTTTCACTCTTCACTTTTCACTTTTCACTTTTCACTGAAACAAAGTACATCTCCATTTCACCCTTGCCCTTTGCTTCAATCTTACCACGGCTTTCAAAAGCAAAATCGGGATCTGATTTCAGCAATTCGTAAGTCGCTTGGCTGATATTAACCTGACCAACACCACCTGAAGATTCCATGCGGCTGGCGGTGTTTACGGTATCTCCCCAAATATCGTAGCTGTATTTTTTTATGCCTACAATACCAGCTACAACAGGGCCGGTGTGAATTCCAATTCTTACTTCAAAAAACGGTAGGTTCTTCGCTATTTTATCTGCTTTGCCTTTCTCCACAACCGCCGCCATTTCTAAGGCAGCCTGCGCCACATCTTTTGAATGCGTATTATTTGGGGAGGGCAAACCACCAGCAGCCATATAAGCATCGCCAATAGTCTTTATCTTCTCAATGCCATTCTTCTCACAGATCTTATCGAAAAGAGAGAAGCATTCGTGAAGGTCCTTGACAAGTTCTTTTGGAGTCAACTTCTCACTCATGGCGGTAAAGCCTTTAAAGTCGGTAAACAGCACGGTTACATGGTTAATGAGCTTGGCGTCAGCCGTTCCTTTATCCTTTAGTTCTTCTGCAACTTCAGCTGGCAAAATATTTAAAAGCAACTCATCAGAACGGTCTTTTTCTTTTTCAATCTGCTCCTTTTTCTTTCTAATATCGGCCGTAGCTAATGCTACTTCCGTTTCCAGCTCTTTTTGTCGTTCTTTCAGTGCCGCAGTTCGCCAATTGATATAGCGAAGCACTAAAAGAATTGCAATAACTGCATACAGGCCCCGTGCCCACCACGTATGCCACCAAGGTGGGCTAATGGAAAACGAATACTGAATTGGGTCGCTCGAAACTCCGTAACGATTTTGAACCTTCACTTCAAACGTATAATCACCATAACTTAGGTTAGTAAACTTGGCTTCATAATCTACCCCTGGCTCCGACCATATGTCATTTCCTCCAATTAAGCGATAGCTGTATTTCAGCTTGCTTTGAGCACGCCAATCGTAACCGCTATACTCAAAGGTCAATTCGTTAATGTTGTACGGAAGCACAAGTTCATTCGGGTAATTTTTAAAAGCGTTTACTCCTGCAAAGCTGATCTTTCTAAAGTCACGCTCATTTTTAATGGATGTGTTGCTATCCTTAATTCCTAAAGCCAATTGTCTGTAATTGACTAAGGCGCCGAACAACTTAAGCGTGTATAATTCAATTGTTGGCTTCAAACTTCTGTCTTCAGCCAGTAGTTTTTGTGGGTCAAACGAACCTCCAGGATGTCCTCCGAACCAAACAAGTCCGGAACTGTCTATGTTGAAAACACTCAGTTTGCAACGGAGTCCATCTTCTCTATCGTATTCGATAAATTCGCCATCCGCGGTTCTTACTCCAATAGAATTATCTCCATTAACCCAAAGGTTTCCATGAATATCTGTCAGCGTACCACCATTTATTTTAATGGAATGGTTTTCTTTCTGAGAAATATTCTCCACAAGCCCTTCCTTAATATGGATAAGGCCTGTTAAGTCTGAAAGCCAAACTCCCCCAGCAGCGGCATCGCTAAACTGAATGCCAAACTTAGCTTCCAACCCATCACTTGTTCTATAAAAAGTATAGTTATCATCTTTAAGATGACACACGCCTTTATCTGAGGCAACCCATATAGAGGTGTCATTTGAAGTATGTACAGTATAAAGACTTGGAGCAATTAGGCTCGAACCGTCTTTAAAACCAGATGAGTTATAATCGTAAATATCAAAGGTGTCTCCATCAAATTTCATTATTCCACCTCCAAAAGTGCCAAACCAGAGATATCCTTCAAGGTCCTCTTCAATGTGGGTTATCCATGCGTTGGAAATGCCACAATCTCCATCATAGTGATAAAGGAATTTTCCATCGTACTTATAAAACCCATTGCCCCAAGTACCAAACCACATATTCCCTTTTGAATCGGCAAATTGACATGCAATTCTTAGCCCATCTTCATTTGGAAACGCATAGGTTTCTTTAACCCCATTATCATAATGGGCCGGCAACTGACCAAGCGAACAGACCCAATGCTCATTTTTCCCTGTAGTAATGTATTCCACAGATTCTTTCGTTTTGGGTAGCCCGCCAAACCCATTATCATCGAATATAACGAGGCCCTTAACGGTAACCATCCAAATTCGATTGGCATTATCCTCTAACATTCCGTAAACACGGCCGATAAAATGACCATCCTCTTCTCTATAGCAATTGGTAGTGGCACCGTTATATTTTAGCAAATACGTATTGTTACCAATCCAGAGATTATTCTTGCTGTCAAATATTATTATTGGGTCGGACATACCGATGTCATTACCCCACTCGTAAAGGGTACTCCCTTTTAATTGATAAATACCTTTTTTGCCCTGTAAACGATTATAACAGACGAACCAAATAGATCCGTCAGCGTCTTCATAAATGACACTAGGCATCCACCCTGCCAAGCCATATTTTGGCATAAAGTGCACAATAGACTCCTCATCCATTCGATATAGTCCATCATTATCAGTTGAGAACCAATAGGCGCCATCTTGGGTTTGCTTCATTCCCATAATCCTATATGGCACACCTTGTGGAAGGTTATAAGTGTAAATTTTATCGTCCTTTATTTTCTTTATTCCAGCACTTCTTGAGGCGCAACTCACCCAAATATCTCCTTCCAAATCTTTGAACACCTGATTTGAATTAAGATTCTGGTACCGCAGAATGTTGCTACCATCGAATTTAAACAGGGCATTCTCACTGGCTATCCAAAGGTTATCTTCATCATCAATCAGCAAAGATTGATGCATGGGATCGGTGAAGCCTTGATTGGGACCATAGATGTAGAAATATTTGCCATCGTAACGGAAGACATGGTTAATGGAAATAAACCAGAAGTTCCCCTTTGAATCTTGCGCCATACTTGAAACCTCTTCGGGTAATCCTTGTGTTTCGTTTATTCTGCGAATATTCAAGTAACCTATCTCTGCAAATAATCCTGGCTTAGCAGCTCTCCTTTCAGGAACACCAGCAATAGTGGTGTCAATTTCAGCCTGCACAAGACCAGGAGGCAAAAACTTGTCAATACTGGCTGTGTCACCTCCAAATCCCGTTACAGACCCTACTATTTTCAAATCATATTCCGTAGTCCCATATAGCTCGGTAGAAACTATGTTTAACGGCTGTGGCTCGGGCTGAATACAGGGCATACGTTGTACAGAGGCCTTTGCCGCAGAAATACGCATAGAGCTTCCTTGCTGTATGGCATTAATATGCTGCAAAATCATCTCTTTCCTTTCTAGGTATTCCTGTGATGCATCAATCAAATGCACCGCCTGTTTGAAGAACGAAATTGAAGCTTCTTCTAGCTTATATCTCCTCCAAATTTTATTTCCTGCATCTTGTAATATTGAAATTTGGTTTTGTTCTTTTCCTTTGTAACTTCCATAGTAATCCGCTATTTTTTGATAAAAGGCAATTTCTAGATCGGCATCGAATTCTGTGATGTTCAAATAGAGACCAAAAGCCGTTTCAGCCATGTCTCCAATCAAAGGTATCATAGGCAGATGGCTTGGGTCTCTAGAGAAAATAAATTGTAAAACGGTATCAAGATAAATTCTAGCCTTTTGGTCATCTAGTTGTTTAGCCAGCATAATATTCCCCATTGCAGCAATACCATCATCGTTACTCCGAGCTAGCTGCAGATAATACTTTGCTGCTTCCGCTGGACTTTCAGCAACGTAGGTATTCATGTACCCATTTGAAAGGGTTGCGTAAGGTTCAAATTGCGCATTACCTTGTTCAAATTCACCTATCATTTCATCTAGCAAACCACCTAATTCGCCTATAGTCTCAACTTCTACAGTCAGATTGGTCCAGGCGTCAATTCGGGTTTGATTATCAAGGGCAGTATTTCTCCAAAGCGCATATAAACTATCGTTGTTCTGCTGTGCAAACAAGGACTGACTAATAAGTAGAGAAAATACTATTGGAAGGACTTTTTTCATTTGTCTCAAATTTAAAGTAACCTATTGCTTGGAGAGCATCAATCGTGTTTTCGGCTATATGCGTTCCACGAAGTACATCTCCATTTCTCCTTTGCCTTTCGCTTCAATCTTCCCGCGGCTTTCAAAAGCAAAATCGGGATCTGATTTCAGCAATTCGTAAGTCGCTTGGCTGATATTAACCTCACCAACACCACCTGAAGATTCCATGCGGCTAGCGGTGTTTACGGTATCTCCCCATATGTCGTAGGCGAATTTCTTCACGCCAACAATTCCGGCTACAACAGGGCCTGTGTGAATACCCACCCGCATTTCAAATGCAGGCAAGCCTTTGGCATCCATTTCAACTTTCCGTTCAGATATAAACGCTTGCATTTCCAATGCGGCTAGAGCCGTATTCTTAACCGAATCATCGGCAGGAATAGGTAAACCACCTGCCGCCATATAGGCATCACCAATGGTCTTGATCTTCTCAATGTTGTATTTGCCCATAATGCCATCAAAGGCTTCGAAGCAGGTGTTGATTTCTGCTACCAATTCTTGGGCACTCAGCTTCTCGCTTGCCGCTGTGAATCCTTTGAAATCTGTAAAGAGAATACTCACCAAATCGAAGTCACGCGCATCGGCTCGGCCTTTCTCTTTTAATTCTGCGGCAATATCCGCAGGAAGGATATTGAGCAATAGATTTTCGGACCGGTCTTTTTCTACTTGTAATACGGCTTTCGACTTTCTGATGTGGCGCACTCTGCCGTAAAGACCGCCAGCTAGGATAAGGAGCACCAGTCCTCCCCCAAGGGCAAGATTTCTGGTTTTTTCCTCGGCACGCATTTCTTCTTGGTGGGCTTCTGCAACCAAACGAGTTTCTTCCGCAGTGGCGAGGCTATCTGCTAAAACTTGCTTGGCAAACTCCATTTGCTGAAGTTGCTTATTGGTTTCTTCTGAATTTAAGCTGTCATCCAGCACCAGCATCTTCTCGTGGTACTCCAAAGCTTTATTGCCATTACCTATTGACTTATACGCATCATAAATGCATTGGCAGGCATCCCTTTGTAGTAAGACAGCCCCAATCTCCTGTGCCAGCAGTAGGCCCTTACTGCATTCGTTGATGGATTTTTGATAGTCCCCTTGATCCTGATACAGACCCCCAATATTGTTCAGGGAAGCAGCGATTCCATTTTTATCGCCCATTTCCTCCTCAATCTTTATGCTCCTTTGGTAATGGTCTAGCGCTTTGAGATAGTCACCCTGATCCGCATAAAGTTTACCCATATTATTCAGGGTATTCGCGATTCCATTTTTATCGCCAATTTCCTCCTCGATCTTCAAGCTCCTTTGGTAATGGTCCAGTGCTTTGGAGTAGTTGCCCTGATCCGCATAAATAACACCCATATTATTTAGGGCATTCGCGATTCCGTATTTATTGCCAATTTCCTCCTCGATCTTCAAGCTCCTTTGGTAATAGTCCAGCGCTTTGGAATGGTCGCTCTGATCTGCATAAATAACACCAATATTATTCAGGGCATTCGCGATTCCGTATTTATCACCAATTTCCTCCCTGATCTTTAAGCTCTTTTGGTAATGGTCTAGCGCTTGGGGATAGTCGCCCTGATCCTTATACAGTTTACCCATATTATTCAGGGTATTCGCGATTCCCTTTTTTTCCCCGGCTTCATTCCCGATCTTTAAGCTCCTTTGGTAATTGTCCAGCGCTTTGGGATAGTCGCCCTGATCCGCATAAATAACACCCATATTATTCAGGACATTCGCGATTCCGTTTTTATCGCCAATTTCCTCCTCGATCTTTAAGCTCCTTTGGTAATAATCCAGCGCTCTGGAATAGTCGCCTCTTTCATAAAATGAAATTCCCTGGATATTCAAAGCATACCCCATTTCCTTTTTCATGCCGTTCTTTTCAGCAAGGTCATATTGCATTTGCGCAAAGTAAAAGGCAGAATCCGGCTGGCTGAAGAGGTAGCCATCCCAAGCTATGATGCCCATAGCCTTCAACCGAGTGGTGTCAGCTTGAGTTTGGTCGTTCCATACAGTTTTTAAGGAATCTATATTTACTTCCTGCGCAGCGCAAGTGAGGAAGGATGAATTATAAATAATAAATGCGAGGACTCGTTTTTTCATAATTCAAATTTTCAAATGGTATACAAGGTATTGGGTATGGTGCGTGTCTCTTGGCATTTGTATGCAGCTTCCCAAGTTCCGTAAATAAGCCCAAATAAAATTCTTGCCCTCTGAACCGGAATAAAGTGGAGCTCATGACCAAAGGGAATAATGACGCCCGCTATACAGAAAATAAATAGGCACTCTCCGCAATCAATGCTATTGTTAGCATTGATTTTCGCTCTGTATCCTACTTCGTATTTTTTGAGTGGAGCTTGCTACTTCTCGACACCTCACCAATGGTTTACTTTCGTTCAAATCCTTTATTTCGTGCCTGCCTATTCACGGATCGGATTCTCCTAAACGCTCAGCACCATTGCTCTTTACAATAGCGCCTCTAGGTGGTTTAAAGCCATCGCCTACAATGACTCTGATGGGACAACCATCATCTCACCTAAAGCATTCAAGCTTTTATTGCCGGATTGATTCTTGGCACATTATGAATAATTCAGGGTTTGAGTGCGAGGATTTTCTGCAAGGAAATCAGATGCAGCAAACAGGCAACTTCCTTTTTTTAGCACTAAACCGCAATTATTTTTAAACGATGCTATGCGTTCGTACTTTTATTCTGTTGGCATTGGTGCGTTACTACTCCACATACCATAGGTAGAAATCCACTTCCCCTCCTCATTCCGTTCTAGTATTTCTGTGTATTTTCCCACCTCTATTATTGTATCATTTTTCGCTCCGTGAAATCGCATTGTAAACGTTCCAATTTCGTATCCTAAATCACCATTACTTTTAGCATCAATCGTTTTCACAGTTGCATCAATAATTCCGGCATCAATAGCACCTTGCCAATATGCTTGTATGTTTTTGCGACCAGTTACAATAGGTTCATTAGGAGGCAATATTGACGCATTTTCGTGATATACAATGGCTGCAGCCACAGCATCTTTTGCAGTTAATGCTTTTGCAAAATCTCGATTCATTTGCCCGAGTTCTTCTACAGTGGCTGATTTGGGCATTTCTTCTTTTTCAGGATTTTTATTTTCTTGTTTACAACTCAATGTGGTTGATATAACAACGGCAATAAATAGAAGTTTAAAAATTTTAGATGTTGATTTCATTTTATATGATTTTTTGTAATTGCCTACTCTGATCGGTTTTCAGCTTTCCCATTCCTAGTTTTTAAATCAATTTGCCATTTTGGGGTATGACGCATAACGCCGCTGGATGTGGCGTATCGTCTTTAGATCATTAACGACCCGCGTACCACAATAGCCAGACAATACGGCAGGCTACTAAATTAAACAAAAAACTATAGGCTGGACATTTGGCGGGCGGGGATTCCCTGAAAAACTAAGGCCTCAAGTTACCACGATGGAGATATGCCCTATCCAGAATATTGAACGAATCCTCCCTTTGGTCGGAAGCCTTTCTCATTTTGATTAAAAACACTCGATTTTTTAAATCAACTCAAATCGAACCTATGGATCATGTATAAAAAAATCAGAAACACTGGCAGAACAAGCCAATTCTCAAGTAGCTGGATTTAGCCAGCTCCAAGACAAATTAATGCAGCGTTTTTCTATCTACGGCAAGGCTATACAGCATTTCAATTTTGATGTGCTCGGACCTCCACAGAAAGGACCATTACTATTTGAACGTGAAAGACAGATAATAGGCAAAAAAATGGCTTAAGCAGTCCGGGCTCTCTATACCTAGAAATGCGAATTCAAAACCAAAATATCCCAAATAGCAAGCAAGAGAATAGAAAAAGAATACCGCATAAAAAAAGGCTGCAACAACAGCCCAAGATAGAATCTTAACCAATCTTCTCCTTCCTAAATCAAACCCAGAAAATCGCTTTCCCCATAGAAACAAAGTGGCGAGCCCAGATGCGCTAACAAAGCATTCATTCTTGCCCTATCGGCAGAACGAATGCTTTGTTGTATGCCGTTGTTTTATTTTGAATCCAATGAGAGTTCTACTGTTATATGATTGTTTTATTGGGACTCTAAAAGTTACGCATAACTGACTGGACAGAAAGTGAAACAAATGAAAATTAATTTCTTTCCTATCCTATTGTCCATTGGCGACGTGAATATGGTTTCTAGCAATTTGACCTAAATTGAATAGTCTTGGAGTAGTCTAATACGTATTTTTGAAATATGAATTTAATTTCACTTACTCTGTGGGGACGCCCTTTTATTGAATGTTTGACCTTAGAGTCTGACTTTAAAATAAATCAGGTAATGAAGGACGATGCCTGTTTTTCTTATGTGCATTCAGGAACTCAAGAAATCTTTTCTCCCTATGGTAAGATAGTCGCGAAAGGTGGCGAAAGTATTTTAACAAAATGCAATAATTTCATTGCTAAAACTATAGGAGCATCTCCCGTTTCAGAGTTTAGAAGTGTGGTCTTTCATATTAATTTGACAACTGTTAAAAAAGCATTTGAAGGAAAGGATACTAGTTTTCTAACTACTAATAATGCGAGTAAAAATATCGACTCTTCATTGAAAATTGGTCATAATTTACTCATGGATAATTACATTCAATCATTGTCCCCATATTTTGATAATCCTGATTTAGTTAAGGAAGAAATAATGGTTCTTAAATTACAGGAACTTGTTTATTTACTTTGTGATTCTGATCAAGATGTTCTTGCTACACATATAATTGGAACCCTTCAATCTAAGAATCAAATTTCGTTTGAAGATATCATTTCAGCAAATTTATACAGCGGGTTAACAATTAGTGAACTTGCTCACTTAACTGCTAGAAGCGAATCTACTTTTAAGCGAGATTTTAAAAAATGGTATAACGAAAATCCAGCCAAATATCTAAAAGTGAAAAGGTTAGAAAAGGCTGCTGAACTGTTGAAGAGTTCAAATTTACAGGTGAATGAAATTGCTTGGAATTGCGGATTCGAAAATGCCGCTCATTTTGGTGCTGCTTTTCGCTTGTTTCATGGGCAGACTCCAAAGCAATTTCGGTCCTGAGCTATATTGAACATTCTTTGAACTAAAAGCTATATTCTACTGGCTTTAGACTCTTCATATTTGTTGTGTTGATATTAACAGACAATAATAGAAAAGTCATGAAAACAGTTATAGGAACCTTTCTCGCATTGGGAGCAATTTACGGGTATTCAATTGCACCAAAAGACACAACGATTACACAAAACAAAATGGAACAAACAGAAAACAAATCGATGGCTACTGAAAAAGAAGTTTTTAACTTAAATGAAAATGTGATAATAAACATTTCTGCAGAGAAGTTATGGAAAATAGTAGGATATGGTTTTGGTGAAACGGGTAAATGGGCAACAATAGTAGATCATTCGACAGGGAGCGGAGAAAGTATGATTGATGGAGCTCCTCATAATGAAAGAACTTGTACTATTAACGATGAAGCTCAGAGTGAAGTAAAAGAGAAGATTGTCAAGTATTCAAATATGGATATGAATTTAGTTTATGAAGTAACTGAAGGTCTTAATCCAATGATGCTCAAGTCTAGAAGTGAATGGACCGTTGAATCCGTTTCGGACAATCAATCTAAAATGATCGTGAAGATGGAGTTTTGGATGAAAGGCCCCATGGAGGATGAAATGAAGGGACAAATGAACATGGGACTTAAAGCAATGGCTGATCAGTTTTTGACAGATATCAGGATATATGCTGAGACGGGCAAGGTATCTGAAGCTAAACAAATACGAATGGATGCGTTGTCAAAAATGTAAGCTGTGAACTTCATTGCTTAATACGGAAATACAAAGGATTATTCAACCGCCCGGAGACTTGCTCAGTCCTCGGGCTTTTTTTATAAGCATGCAGCGTTTTTTGCTATCAAACGTTAGCCGAAGGGCGTGTTTTTATAGCCATTATTGAACGAGCCTCCCTTTGGTCGGAAGCTTCCTCATTTTGATTAAAAACACTCGGTTTCTTAAATCAACTAAAATCTAAAGGAGGGATCATGTATAAAAAAATCACAAACACTAGCAAAGCAAGCTTATTCTCAGACAGCTGGATTTGGCCAACTCCAAGACAAATTAAGGCAGCGTTTTTCTATAAACGTAAAAGCTATATACCATTTTTTCTTTGATGCGCCCGGACCTCCACAGAAAGGAGCATTATTATTTGGGAGTAAAAGACAGATTATAGGCAAAAAATAAAACCGCGGAAGTGGTCAGGAACTGCTGTGCCCAAATTTAGAAATAGGGCCAAACAAGCCTCAAAAAACAACAAACGCAGAAACCAAAAAAAACAGTGCATAAAAAAAAGACCGCTTTAATAACCCCAAAATTGATTCTTCACCAAAGTTCTTCTTCCAAAAACTCGTTCAGAAAATCGTTTTCCCTATAAGCACCAGATGTCACTAGAACTTCTTCAACAATGCATTCATTTTTGGCCTATCGGCAAAACGAATGCTTAGATGTTAGCCACTGCTGTTATTTGTTCATAATGCATCTGCAAAAATGCTCAGATTTATCAATGTCGCTTTCTAATCTATTTACACCTTCAAGTGGTCCTGCAATAAATCCAAACCAAGCCAATTTCTTCTCAACGATTCCAGTACTTGTCCAATAACCAGAGGTAAATCCAATCTCATTAAACTCTCCTTCAAAATAATGCCCTCCAGGAAACGCGTTAAAATTTGAACTATTTGTTCCATTACCTTCTTCAGCCCACTCCGATACAGACTTCATTAATGTACCGTGTGCTCCTCTCCAAGTAGTAGTCGAAGTGTCTGTAATCGACATCCCTAAATTAATTTCAAATTCATTCCATTCCAAATCAGATGGCAGGTGCCAGCACTTTGGACAAACTTTCTGAGCCAAATACCAATTATAAACATGTCCTTAAATCTTGGAAGGATTCTTTGGATTGAATTTAGATTCGGGAGCATTATAACGTAAATTTTCTGCCATCCAAATTTGATTTCCGATAGTGATTACTGTATATATCTCACCATCTCTAGGGTCAGTAATGCTGTCTAGTTAAAGGAGAGAATTGAATAGGACAGCATCCAGTTGATTAGTAGACTGAATATCAACATCATACTGCTTTTATAAAGTGTTATGCTTATTCGCCCATTCATTACAACTAATCACTAGTAAGACTAAAAACCCAAATAGTATATTCATTAATAAATTCATTGTAGCCCAATAGTACCTAAAGGATTGTATAACAGCAGTAGCGGATTAAAACGCACGAACTTTCAGATTACATTATACTCAATTAAACACAAAAACGGTTTGAGTGCACACCCAAACCGCTAATGCTTTTATACATTATTGTATGTCTTTTTCAATTCCTTAGCCAATTGAAAAATCTCTTATTTATAAAAGGAATATAGCCCCAAACCATTAAAGGCACGAGTATCAAACTCAAAATAAAATTTTTTAAAAGACTGGGGAAATCCATCATCAATGGTATTAGACTTTTAGAAAGTACCGTAAAAACAGGATAAATGAAAAGCCAAATAAGAAATGCAAACTTGTATTTTTTTGGCTGTGTACTATTTTCCATTTACGAGCTAATTTGTGAATAATGATTTATCACATTCTTCTTGAATAGTAAATAGATTACCATTAACTGAATACAAAAGAACAAGCCAATTGCTCCAAAAATCATTTCTGGTAGATTAAGATACTTGTGGACTAAGGTATTCTGTCAAAAGTCCGTTGGCATAGTCAAATGCGCCAATACAGTTATAGGCAATTAAAGCTCCCCAAAGCTTTAGTCCATTTTTCATAAATGCTAAATATGCTATAAATGGAGCTAATAATCCCAAGGTGGTGTCCGTTGACCATGGGCCAAGCCATTCATTTGGGTCTGGACCTCCTAGCATCTCTAAACCTGTGAAAAAAGTAACTACCGAAAAACGACTTGTTGTCAGTAATATTAGTATGGATAACCATTTTACTTATTTCGGGCGAATTATTGTATTTGTCGGTGTTTTTAAATTGAAAGTCCTGATAAAGATGGTTTTCTAAGAAATGTTCCTGCATATAAAAGCGATGTTACCATAATGCCAGGTATTGGAATATCACCCGCTACGACTTCGGCTACAATAATCCCACCACCAAAAGAAGCCAATAAGAAAAATCCAATATTCATTGTTTTTGGTATCCAATAAAATGCTAATGCTCCTAATTCTATTAAACCTATCAGTAGCATTTTATCACCCCAATTGGTAATTTTATTCATATTTTCAAGCATTCCTTCGTTGCCTATTACTTTCATAATACCTGCCATTAATATCATTAATGAAGGAATAATAGAAAGTGTATAACCTGCTATTCTTCTTGTTTTGCTAATTTGTGTTTCGTGTAATGTGTTCACAGTGTTATTGATTTTGATTGATATCGTTAAGATGAATAGTTATTTATACTCTATTTTTTTTGAAATAGGCATAAAAACTTAATACGATTGCTGTTGCTGATACATAGGTCATTAAACCTCCTGGTAAAAATTTGGCAAAACCACCTAAATCAATGAATAGAAAATATGCCATATCGACTAAACCACCAACCATTGCAGTTACAAAAATCGCAATAGTATTTTTACGCCAAATGAAGATCGCTCCGATAAGTGTTACTACGCCAGCCCAGCCAATATTAAAACCCAATTGTTTAACGATTGCTCCAACAGCATCTGGATAGTTCATTTTAAGACTGGCTGGATCAATCGCATCTGCGATTCCTTGAAGACCTGTTACTGTGTCTGAACTGATAATAAATATGCTGGCTCCAATATGCACAATAGCCCAAATTACCCATAGTATAGCGGATGTTTTTAATAATAATTCCGTGTTTTTCATTTTTTGAATCCTTTTTTAATGATGCAAATATGCTATCAATTAAAAAGTTGTGCATTGATGTAGATCAAGAAATGAAAGGGTGATTATTTTTCCAGAGAAATTTCTTTTCGAACTCTGCTTAAAGCTTCAGGAGTAATACCTAAGTACGAGGCTATCATTCTTTGAGGAACTCTTTGGGTAATGGCTGGGTAGGTTTCTAAAAAAATTTTATACCGTTCAATAGCTGTGGAACTCATCAATCCGAGAATACGGTCTTGTAAAGCTGCCAACCTATTAACTAATGATTTGACATTAGCATTGAGTATTTCCTCTTCTTTTTCTGAGATTAAAAGGACAGAATCTTCTAATGCATCTATAAATAAATTGCAAGGAGTGCTCGTTTCACAGTTGTCTGCAATAATCCAATTCTCAGGGGCAAACATATAAATGTGTTCCTTTCCTTTATCGTCTATAGAATAGCTTCGCAGTAAACCCGATTCAACTTTGTAAACTTTGGTATTTAAGTCTCCTTTTCTTTGTAGAATCTCTCCTTTTATGACTTTCATTGATTTCAATTAATGCGGTTTTTCTTAAATGGCATACAAGGTTTTGTATACGAATAGTAGCCGAATTCGGAAGTGCAATTTTTCAATTTACTAAAATGTTCATTCCTACTACAATGCTCATATCTAATAAAATGCTCATATCCACTACAATTTCGGCCAATATTTTTCTACTTTGATGTGCTTTTTCTATATTTCATTCCATTGTAATTTCTCTCTCAATTTGAGAAATAAGTTCATTACATTTTTTCTTCATTAGAAAAAAAGTTCCATTCATACCTCCAAAATTAAGCGCTGCAAAGGCA
>Ga0208903_1001378_pt1 | contig 14018 bp, 11 predicted proteins | sample AntAceMetag02UKJ_FD_184769 | JGI IMG/M metagenome (GOLD analysis project Ga0208903, IMG submission 184769) | Saline lake microbial communities from Ace Lake, Antarctica - Antarctic Ace Lake Metagenome 02UKJ (SPAdes) (version 2) | ecosystem: Environmental > Aquatic > Non-marine Saline and...
AAAAACTCATGAAATGTTTTAACTTGTCCTCTTCCAGCAACTAGCAAGATTTTCGAAGTAAGATTTTTCTGGTTTACAAGTGCATCTGAGTCATGTTCTAATATTTTGGAAATTGGATTCCGTTTTTCTTTTGCCTCTTTTCGTGCCTTTCTGTAATTAGAATATTTATTTAAAACTCTTTTCGACGAACAATGACTCAATTGAGATTTCAATCTATTTGGGACCGGAATTTGCCCTTGATCCTTAAATTTTAATAGAACCTCTCCATTTTGAGAAACTCGCTCAATCTCAGCAACACATCCAAAGAATTGAACTTTGTCTCCTAATTTAAAATTCAATCCTTCTACAGAGACATCAATATAATCATCTAGATAGTAATTTGTTAGAATAGAAATTGAAGTCCATAAAGCTGCAGCTTTCTTTTCAGGAAAACAAAAAATAAAGGGCTCAGCTTGGCATTTTTTATCTTTAATACCATTGCAATATTCAAGTGATATCCCTGTAGTTAATTTGATTAGTGGACTGAAATTATAATCTCCAAGTTGTAGGTGATACTTCGCAGAATATTTGTCTAGTAAATCAATCATTTTAATTCGAAAATTATTTTAACAACTTCCGCAATCTGCTTCGCCAAATAAGGCGGCACTGCATTTCCAACTTGATGGAATTGTGCCGTTCTTGGTCCACAAAAAAGATAGTTGTCAGGAAATGTTTGAATGCGAGCAGCTTCTCGCACCGTTAAGCTTCTGCACTGTTCAGGGTCATAGTGAATGAAGTAGTGTCCATCTTTTGAAATGTGGCTGGTTACGGTTGTCGCTGCCTCTCTTCTTAGTTGAACTCTAAACCTGTCATTGAATTTTCCACTTTCAGCAGAAGCGTGATCGGGTAATAACTCTTTTTGATGCTTGGCAAAGTCATGCATTCTGGGAAAGCGATGATAATGCTCTGTATAGATTGCAGCAAACATGTACCTCTTCAAATCCTGAACTAAATGCGAGCGCGATTCGTGATTACAAATACCACCGAGCTTTTCATCCTTGTACCACGCTCTAAGCGGATTTGTTGCTGATGGGGTATTGCACTTAATGAACTCTGAACCAAAAGATGATGGCTCTTTAGTTTTCTTAGTATTCTTCTCAAATCCATTCCAGCTCACAATTTCCTGCCTGAATTGCTTTGTCAGATTTGTCCAATTTTCATCCGTGTTCTCTACCTTTTCATAAACATGCTTTTTTCTACCTCTGACAATACTTGAAGAAATAAGGTTTTTACTTATTCCACTTCTAATTTTTGGTAGATCATCAATTATTGATTCTAAAGTAACCTCTTTGCTGACCTTGGTTAAAATATTTGGATCGATATCTAAATCATTTCTAACGCCAAGCAAGATGACACGATGTCTTCTTTGAGGAACTCCGTATTCTTCTGACTTGATTAGAAAGTCAGTATTCTTTTCGTAAATAGGGTTTCCTTTTGCATCAAACGAATCGGGCTTCTTAGTCAGAGAATAGATTTTGTATTCGGGTGCATTGTGCTTTTTGAAAACAGACCCCGGTTTTCTTAAATCTCTCAAGATCCAATCGAACACTTTTTCTTCTCCAACTTTTGCTGAGAGTAAGCCTTTCACATTTTCCATCACAAAAACTGATGGATGGTGTTTTGCTATTATTCTCAGATATTCTTTGTACAAGTAAACTCGATGATCTTCTTTGTCTATTCCACCAACTCTAGACCGTCCAACTAAAGAATAAGCTTGACAAGGCGGTCCCCCAATTAGAAGCCAATCTTTGGATTGGTTCAAGGCTTTTGATATTCTTGAGTCGATTAACTCTAATGGAAAATTAGAATTTCCGAGTTCGCAGAGCCAAGCTTCATGTTTTGCGATTTTTGCCTGTTTGGGATATTTATCGTATAATGAAATTCGCTTTTCTACTCTTTTAGCAAGGCTCGTTTCTCTGAGAAGTTCGTAATACTCTTCCGGAAGTTCTCCTTTTCTAAATTGCCGGGTAAAACTTCTGAGTTCTAATGTTTGATGTGCGTTTTCATCCTTTTCTATTGATAATTTAATTTCAAATGCATTAGGTAATGAAGAGAAGCCCTCTCCAAGTCCTCCAAGACCAGCGAACAGATCTATAATTGAAATTTTCTTGTTTTTCATTATTTACAAATAATTCTTCTATTCAACTTGCATACAACTTTCTGGCTATGGCAAGTAGAGTAGGCAGGGAAACGTTGGGTTTCCGTTTGCGTACGAAGCTAAAGCTTTTAATTTAGTTTTATTTTTTCTATTCTGAATCTAAATCCATAAGATTTAGCGGCTTTATAAATATACAGAGACCTTTAGATTTCACCATAAAGTCCGCATTACGTTTAGGTTGTGTTACCCGACGTATATTTTATTCCAATGTTCAAGACTACTTTTAAAATCGTCTTTATAACTATTAAGGTCAAAATTTCTTCTTTCATTTAGATTTTGAATAGAAAAAGAAACAGCATCCGCAAACAAACCCTCAATTCCTTTTATTTTTCTCGTAAATAATTTATCTGAAACGACCCAAGTTTCACATTGAAATAACATCAAATTTGTAAGTTTTCTTTGCACTTTTTTTTCGGACTCTTTAAAAAATGAATAAAAGTATCCCTTTACCTTATTTTCATCTTTTTTATGATAGCCTTTTAAAAGAACTGATTGATTTTTATAAGGGAAAATATTAATAAAAATTTCAGCAACTCTTTCCATATCTTTTCCATGCCTATTCCTATATACATTCATTTCTTCACTGGTATCATAATTATAAAATGCAGATAAGCACAAATCTATTTCAGTCATTTCTCTTTTTTCGAAAACATATGATTCAGTTCCATTTTCTAAATCATTCCATATTTCCGATTCCGTAAATTTCAAGTCACCAAGACCAAGTTTTTCTTTCTTTACATGTTCTAAAAAATGTAGATTATTAAATTTAGCAGGTTCTTGCTTTAGTAAACAATCAAACATTTTTATGTTAACTTGTTTTCTCCATATTTCGTTATAGACTGTTCTTAAAGTGAAAAGAAGGCAGGATTCATAGTCATTGAAATCGATGTTATCGTTTTCAATTTTTTTGAATAACTCTGTATCGTGTTCATTACAATAGCAATTAAATGAATATATTTTATTTAGGCTCTAGTTTAAAATGGATACGATACTAATTACCGATTTTTGGCCTTTTTTGCTCTCTTTAGGGTCGCGGAAAGAACAAAAGGCCGAAAATCCGATCATTCTTACCCTGACCCCAAAGGGAATAACCGGATTTTCTGATTTCCAGTAAACTAAAGACCCTGTTTTTTTGATTTTAACAGAAATAACAACGCTAAATTAAACTAGAGCCTTTATTTATTCCAATTCTCTTAAATTGAAATTGTGGTGTTTTAAAAGTGTCAATTTCGAAACCCCACAAATGTTTATCTAATGCAATAGATGAAAGTATTCCATTCTTTTGAAGAATATGAGAGTTTATTGACTTCTTATTACATTTTGGGTGATAGCAAACATTGATACTGGAAGTTCCTTCAGATTTACACTTTGTGAATAGTTTGGCAAATTCTATTTCTTCTTTGGTCATTGAAAATGTTGGGTAACAATTGTATATAGTAAAAAATTACTATATTTCTATTTATCCACTAATCTAATGGATTTTTGATGTTCTTAAAAGTGTTGGTCGTCATATGGGTTTATATTTCGGTCGTCTTAACATTACCGCCAAAATAGATATATCAGAATATAAAATAAAAAACCCTAAAAAAATTGAAAATCAATTATTTAGGGTTTATGCTTGTGGATAATGCCGTATTCGAACCGTCGATGTCTTGCTTGCCAGAATAAAATTACTAGAAGAAAACACCAACAATCAAATTAAAAAAAGCACGCTGAAAGCACGCTGAAAAAATAAAAAAGACAGCTACATCGCGTGTAACTGTCTGATTTTGAAGTGGTCCCACCTGGGCTCGAACCAGGGACCACCTGATTATGAGTAATCGGAATTATGCTCAACGAGAAATAAATTATTACATATTATATTGAAAATCAGCTATTTAATAATTTTTGTTATCAATTGAATTCATCTAATATCATAATTCTATGTGCAAATTATGTGCAAATTTTTTTGTAGATTTAAAAATGCAAACATGTATAAAATTAAGTCTAGATACCCGTAGAATAAGGAAAGATGGAAGTTACCCTATTATTATCAGACTAGGTCATTTTCAAAAAACCACTTCTATTTCTACTGGTCATTCGGTTCCTCTTAAGTACTGGGATGATTCAAAGCAAAGAATACGAAATAGTTACAAGGGAATTAAATCAATAAATTTTTTAAATAACCTCTTAGCAAAACAATTGTCAAATGCCCAAGACATCCTCAATCGGTTACAGGATTCCGAAGAACTAGACTTTATGTCTATAAAGCAGATAAAGAATAAAATTATCAATAAATCAAAATATGACTCTTTCTTCGAATTTGGAATTGAACTTGCTGAGGATCTTATGCTTTCCGAACGCTTGGGTACAGCTCGTACCTATCGAGAAGTAATAAGTGTTTTAAAAAGTTCAACAAATTCGGCCGATATTAAGTTTAACGAAGTCAACTATGATTTTTTAAAAGGATTTGAGAGGTTTCATTTGTCCAAATCGGGTAATTCCTTAAATGGTTTAGCAGCTTATATGAGAACGATCAGATCAATCTATAACCAAGGAATAAAAAGAGGACTTATCTCAAGAGATGCTTATCCATTTAAAGACTATCAAATAAAAACGGAGCCTACTGCAAAAAGAGCAATGAATACCGAAAATCTAAAAAAAATAATGGTTCTACAATTGGAAAAAGGAAGTTGGCCATTTCACTATAGAAATTATTTTCTTCTCTCCTATATGCTTTTTGGCATGTCCTTCATTGATATGGCCTTCTTGAAAATGAACAATATAATTGACGGAAGGGTTAAGTTTCAGAGAAAGAAAACATCCAAATTGTATGATATCAAAATCACACCTCAAATGCGGCAACTGCTAGACTTTTATTTTTTTGGAAAGAAAAAAGATGATTTTATACTTCCAATCATTACGCGCGAGACTCTAGATTTGCAATATAAAGATGTACATGGTGCCCGAAAACGATATAACAAAGGTCTTCGAAAAATTGCCGAAATCTGTAAAATTGATGAATACCTAACTTCATACGTATCAAGACACAGCTTTGCCACTCATGCAATGTTGAAACAGATTCCTTTACCGGCAATTTCAACAATGTTAGGGCATAGTAGTATGTTAACTACCCAGGTTTATCTTAAGTCACTACCCAGTAACATTATAGACAATTATCAAGAACAATTGAATATCATTTAATTCTAGCAGGCAATAGGTTTACGATTCGGTTTCTATATTATCCAATAGTAACGTAAGTTTTTAAACTTAAAATATTGATTTTTTACTGAATTCAAAATTGGGTTTTATCAACGATAATTTTAAACATTTTTTTGGTTAAAGCTATTATATACTTTTTTTTATGGGATAAACTGTACTTATAAAATTTAACAACTTAATAGTGTCATAAAACAACTTTTTGATAATATTTGAATAACTATAACTTAATCATTCTATTTTATCTTTATATCCTTAATCATAAGGATGTAAAAATGCTACCCCCAAATAACAGTTCTTACAATTCTTTTTGTTTTTACACTTATTTATTGGATAAATTCAAAAATAAAAAGCACCTTGAAATTAAAGAGATCGTAATAGAAAAAAATAATCACATTTATAAACCCCCAAATAATGATAGCTTTATATATGAAATAGTTTCTGGGGCTGTTAAATTAGGAAGCTATTCTGAACAAGGAGAAGAATATGTCTATGATGTTCTTCAAAAGGGTGATTTTTTTGGGAACTTAAGGTAACTAAATGGTCAGTTTTTTGAATTTTCAAAAGCACTTATTGATACCAAAATAAGAGTTTATGAATTAATTCCTTTTAAGAAAACAATTACTAATGATCCACATCTTTCTGATTGGTTTATTTCTTACCTTTTAAAACGATGGTGTAATTCTGAAAAGAAGATTGGAAATATAATGAGTAATAAAATTGAAGATAGAATATCGTACTTAATAGAATTATTTAATATCGATGTTCATAGTGCAAATGGGGAGCAATTTACATTGTTTGAGTTGTTAACTCAAAAGATTTGGGTGACCTTTCAGGGGCCACCCGACAAACTGTAGCAACAATTATTAAGAAAAAATCAATTCTTAGCGTTTAGAATTCCTGGATAAAGAATGCCATTTTTAGTTTTAAAGTTTAAATCAAGTAATTCGCTAATTAAAGGGGCGATATCTTCTAATCCCATTTTAGCTATTTCTTTTCCAGGAGAAATGCCAGCACCCCAGGCCACAAAACCAGTTTCAATCATTTTAAAATCAGGAAAATATCCGTGTGTTCCGCCACTTCTAGGCGAAACTATATTGCCTTTTAAAGAGCTAGACATAGCAACACCAGGAATAGGTGCTAGTGCTAAAATTGCATTAGGGTCAGCGCCTATAGTAGCTAATTCAGATCTTTCAACTACACGAAATAATTTTTTTAGGGAAGCGGGTAATGAATTCAATTTTTTTCTAACCTTATCTAAGGAGGCTTTATCATTTTTATCTTTTAACATTAAAAAAGCAGCAGCTCCGGAAGTATGAAATTTTGCTTTCCAATCCAAACTTTTTTCTTGGATTAAATTTTCTTCTTTTAACCAAATATTTGGACTTAAAGCTGAATGAATATCTACAAAACCATGGTCACCAGTAATTATAAAAGTAGTTTTGTCTAGTATTTTTGAGCGTTTTGCGGCTTCTATAATCTTTCCAATAGCACGATCTACCGCTGCAATTGCAGTGTGTACTTTTTGACCATTTCTACCTTGCTCATGTTGAAAATGATCTGTAGCGATTAAATGAATAGTCATTAAATTAGGTTGATATTTTTCCAATAAATAGGCACCCATTTCACCTGTTCGATCCTCGCGATTTAGATAATGGATATACTGGAGCATGCTGACCCCTTTAAAGCCCAACTTATAAGTAACTGCCGTTCTGGCGGATGCTGACCCCCCTTAGAAAAAGAAGATAGCTAGATTTTAAAATTATTCTGGAGCATGTTGACCCCTCCAGATGATTTATTTGGGAGCATGCTGACCCCCTAGCTATTTTCTTTCTGGTTTTGGTTTATTTGATGGACACCATCAAAAAGATAACCAATGGCCGGAAAACCAAAACCAATGAGTCAAGTAAAACAAATACTTCGCCTGTATCACCAGGGAAAAGGAATTAAAACCATTGCCAGATCCCTATCGGTGAGCAAGAACACCGTGAAGGATTATATTCAAAAATCTAAAGCGAGCAACCTCTTGTTGGAAGTTTTGTTGGCTTTGGAAGATCCTGTACTTGAGGGGAAATTAAATCCTGGAAACCCCGCCTATAAGGACGAGCGTTACGATCGACTCAAACCCCAATTGGATTATTTTAGTAAGGAACTCAAGAAAACAGGTGTCAACCGTCAGGTGCTATGGGATGAATATAAAGCAGGTAACCCTGATCCTTACAGCTACGCCCAGTTCTGTTACCATATCCGGCAATACTTGCGCAATGGCAGACCATCAATGGTATTGGACCATAGACCGGGCGATAAACTGTACGTGGATTTTGCGGGCAAGCCCTTATGTTATGTCGACAGGCAGACCGGAGAGGAGATCAAGGTCCAGGTCTTTGTGGCCTGCCTGCCGTATTCCGATTATTGCTTCGCTATGGCGGTGCCCAGCCAAAAGATGGAAGATTTTATCCATGTCCTGGGCCGTTGTTTAAAAGAGATCGGTGGAGTGCCGCAGACCTTGGTGCCGGACAATCTTAAAGCTGCCGTGATCAAGGCGAATCCCTATGAACCTGATATTAATCGTGCACTGGAGGATTTTGCCAATCACTATGGGACTTCGGTGACCCCGACCAGACCCGGGAGACCCCAGGACAAAAGTTTGGTCGAGAACCAGGTGAAGCTTATCTATAGCCGGGTATATGCTAAACTCCGTAAGCTTACTTTCTTTGATCTTCCCTCGCTTAACCAGGCCATTGCCCAGAAGGTCAAAGAGCACAACCAGACCCGGATGCAACAAAAAGAGTACTGCAGGGAAGAGAAATTCCTGGCCGATGAAAAACATACCCTCCGGCCCTTACCGGCACAGCCCTTTGAGATCAAGTACTATAGGGAGCACAAGGTGGCCAAGAACAATCATATTTACCTGGGTATGGACAAGCATTATTACAGCGTACCCTTCACCTATATCGGATTGAAGGTCAAGGTGATCTACACCCGATCCCTGGTAAGGATATACCACAGGGCAGATCTTATTGCTGCCCATCCCAGGAACCGCCGCAAGGGAGGATATACCACTCGAAAGGAACATCTGTGTTCCCACCATCAGTATTACAAGGAGCGAAGCCCTACTTATTATCTGCAGCGTGGCTATAATCACTCCGAGGCACTGTATGGGTTTATGGAGGCCTTGTTCAAACAGGATAAATATCCCGAGCAGCTTTATAAAACCTGTGACGGCATCTTAAACCTGTCCCGTAAGGCGGATCTCGGATCCTTTACCAAAGCTTGCAATATTGCAATGGAACATCAGAACTATTCTTACAAGTTCTTAAAACAGGTCCTGGAAAACCGGATGACCGAATACCCGGAAGAACCTGTGGTCAAATCCCTGCCGGTCCATGGAAACATCCGTGGGGCATCATCCTATAAATAAGTAACCTTTTAAATAAATACACATATGAGTACTATTGAAAATCAATTGACACAGCTACGGCTCAATGGCATGCACAGCAGTTGGAAAGCCATGGTGGAAACCCGGCAGCACCACGAACTCTCTTTTGGGGAAGGCCTGGAGGTCCTGTTGCAGGCGGAAGCTGAAGACCGTACCCACCGCCGTTTTGAACGCCTGAAAAAAGGAGCGCAATTTAGATATCAGGCCAGCGTGGAAGAACTGAGCCTGGACTCCTCAAGAGGGATAAATAAAACCCAGATTACAGAACTCGCCAGTGGCTCCTATCTTAAAAAAGGAGAGTCGATCCTATTGACCGGAGCTACTGGTTGCGGTAAATCCTTTCTAGCCTCTGCCCTGGGACACCAAGCGTGTAGCCAAGGACATAGAGTGCTATACTACAATACCCAAAAATTAATGATGAAAACCAAAATGACCCGTATAGACGGAAGCTTCCTGAAATTCTTTGATAAGCTGGCAAAGGCAAACCTGTTGATCCTGGATGACTTCGGACTGGCCCATCTGGACGGAAAACAGCAAATGGACCTGATGGAGATCATTGAGGACCGCCATGGAAGATCATCTACCATTATTGCCAGTCAACTACCTGTGGGAAGCTGGTATGACATAATTGGGGAAGCAAGCATTGCCGACGCAATTTTAGATAGGTTGGTACACACTTCCCATAGGATAGAAATGAACTACCTCGAGGCAGAGCCATCGAGGTATCAAAATAAACGTAATTGATTCTTATGTATCACGCTATATTGAGATTTTCCCTGGTTTTGGAGGTATTTCTTAATTACCTCTTCATTCGCATACTGACCAACCGTATTCACATAATACCCACTTGTCCAAAATTTACCTCCCCAAAGCAATCTTTTCACTTCGGGGTGGAGCCTGAAAATTTCCTTTGCCGTAACGCTCTTGACTGCTCCGATTATCTTTTTAGGAGCACTCGTCGGAACGCTCTGAATCAGAAAATGAACGTGGTCGACATCAAGGCCGATTTCCAAAAAATGAATCTCGTAACGTTCCTCTATTCCAAGACAAATTTCCTTGAACGTTATAGTAACTTCATCACTAAGCACCTTTCTCCTATATTTGATAGGACAAACAAAATGATACAAAAGCAAGCTTTTATTATGGCTTTTATGAATATGTTCGCTCATACCCACAAAAATACATATCATTACGCTACACCCGAGGCAGAGCCTCGGGGAATTCTATAGATTAAAGGGAGAAAGTCTAAGAAAAAAACTGTAATATTGTCATGAAATTATCTTTTTGACCAAAATCTACAGAGGGGTCAACATGGCCAGAATGAGGGGTCAGCATCACCAGAATATCCAGATAATCGCCATTAAAGGTAATGGTATCCATTTTTCCCAAAACAGCCAGCTCCATTTCTTGTAAAAGTCCTTTTGGCGTTTCATTATCTCTCATAGGTTGAATTCTACCATAGCTTTTGTCTAATGTCCAAACTTCAGGAATATTATAATCTATTGGTGCACCTACAGAAACGGGCCATATAAGGCTTGCACTTTTTTTACCAGATTTTTGTACAGCATCCCAAAGTGTTTCCGTTTTTATTAAACTGCTTTCCCAATACCAACGGCCAGTTTCTCCTTCCGGTTCGAAGGGGCTATTGTAATAAATGCCATGTTCCGCTGGGTAAGCACCAGTAATTATGGTGGTATGTGATGGATACGTAACTGAAGGAAATACACTCCTAACTCCTAAAGCATAAGCACCTTCTTGTGCCAAGAGTTTTAAGTTTGGCGCAGGCCATTTTTCTTCTAAATAAAAATCAGGTCTAAAGCCATCGATAGAAATTAAAATTACATGTTTTGAAAGGGCTTGATCTTGTGCTAAAATCACTGAAAAGGATTGTGAAATAATAAAAATTAGTACTAAAATATTTTTCATTTTTTTTAAGTTTTAAGGAATTAGAATAGTGAAAATAAACTTGTTTTGGTAAAAAGAACTGGGCACTATTTCAGCCCAATTCTTAATTTAAAACTAAATAAACACTTAATTAAAAGAGTATCTTGCGCCTACTTGTAAACGCCACGGTGTACCATTAATTGGTTCTACAGCAACCCCAGTATTTACATTATATAGATAACTATTGGTGGTTTGGTCAAAACCAGTGGTATTCATAAGATTTGTTGTTCTACCAAAATTATTAATTCGACCCCACTCTTTATTAAGTAGGTTCATAAAATTGAAGACATCAGCTGATAATTCTAAAGCCTGTTTGGTTTTGGAAAATTTAAAACTTTTTTGAAGTCTTAAATCAACGATAGCTCTAAAAGGATTCTTTCCACCATTTCGCTCTGCAAATGAGCCAAAACTGTTCCTTAAATATTCTTTGAAGCCTTCTGGTGTTTCTGGATTATTTAGAATTTCGTTGTAACCATCAACAATATTTTGGGGCGTACTTGGGTTATTGGGGTCATAAACATAGGCAATTTCATTACTTAAATTAAAATCACCATTTGTACTTCTGTTTCCCCCATTTTGAAAAGAAAAACGAGATCCTCCGTCCCCTATTATAGTCGCACCTAGCGTAAACCCTTTCCAAGTAGGTGTAGCACCATTTACCACCATTTTAGTATCAAAATGATTGTCTGAAAACCCATAATTTAAATCTCTTGGATCTCCAGATACAGGTAGAAAAGTGGAAGTATTTGCAACACAACAATTGTATGAAGAGTTGTCTTTTGATCTATTTAATGTAAAACTGGCATTCACATAACCATCTTTTCCAATTCTGGCAGTGCCCTCTACTACCAAGGCAACGTTGTCTAAAACTCCATCAGAAGTAAGTACTAAAGTTCTTCCCACCTGGTCTGAAATTCTAGAATTAATCCAATCCGCTTTACCATTAGTAGGTATGGTATTAGCGGGCACAAAAACTTCTCTTCCCTCTATTGGAGTAGTAAAAAAGGGTTCGGCCACCAAGTTAGCTTCCTGATAGACATAATTGTTCGTTGTATGGCTAAAAATACCGTTTATACCCAAACTGTAACGATCACCAAAAAAGTGAGTATAATTTATATTTCCTTTATAAATAGTGGGCACTTGAAAATCTGGACTAACCGCATTAATGGTAGAAAAAGGAGTTACTCCAGAAGGCACTCCTGGAGCTGTACTTGGGTCATTTCTATAGGATGGAAAATCAGGTACTGGCACGTTTGTTCCTGTAACATCAATAGCCCCTAGTAAAGTACCACTGTTTTGAATGTTATTTACTTGTGCATAATAGTGAGGTTGTGCACTAAAAACACCTCCACCAATTCTAAATATATCTTTATTTTCACCCTTTACATTCCATGTTAACTGAAACCTAGGTTGTATATTATCAAAATCTTCTGGTTTTTGATCTGTACGTAAGCCCAATTCATTAAAAACTAAAGGATTAAATTCTGCTTCGTCTAAAAATGCAGTCGCATCATAACGTAAACCAGCTGTAAAATTTAAGTTTGGATTAATGTCAAATTCTACTTGACCAAATAAGGATAAATCTAAAACGGTTTGTTTCACTAAAGAAGAACCTTGTAATGGAACTTCACGAGCATATCTTGAAGCGTTTAGGTTTTCAAAATCATCTAAAGAATCAAAAAAGAACCTTCCATTTTGTTCGTTAGATAACTGAGTTTCCAAATAAGTAATTAGATTATCTGTGCCAAAAGTAAAATTAAATTTTCCTGCACTTAAGTAGGTAGTATTTGCAATTTGTAGCTGTTTTTCTAAATTAGTCTCTGGAGTAAAACGCTGCCCTCCAAGTTGAACACTAATATTTCTATTATTCCCATTCGGTAAAACAGATTCTACTTGTACAATAGCTCTTGGAATATTTTGTGAGGGTAATTCAGGATTAGGGCCAAAAATACGTTCTGCACGTTGGTACTGAACTTTTAATTCGTTGGTCACCTTTGGCGAAAATACAGATCTTAAAGACAAAAAACTGCTATTTTCAGAAGAATTAAAATCTGAGAACGACTCAGCAACTTCGATAGTTGAGTTGTCGTTAACACTAAAAGGATCGTCCCATTTATTGTAAAGATTTCTAAATGTTAAACGGTGCTTGTCATTAATTTGCCAATCTAGTCTTAAGAAAAGGTTATTTGCTTCTGTGACTCTATCGAACTGTCCTATTTGTTGTGAATCACTTAAACCATAGGATGCTCTACCAATTTGCAGAAAGCGATCTAAATTTGATTGTGTTATGCCTAGTCTATTAGCATCATCGTCATTTTGTATATTTCCAATAAATTGTGGATCGCCAGCATCTTGACGTTCATAAACCATAAAAAAGTGTAGTTTATCTTTTACAATAGGGCCTCCCAAGCTTAAACCATACTGAGAATTGTAGAAGTCTGCCTCCCTTTCTTGCCCTTGAATTGTAAACTTACTTTGTAGCGCATCGGCTCTATGATAGAAAAAGGTACTACCACTCAATTCATTGGTTCCTGATTTTGTTACTGAGGTGATAGAACCACCCCCTTGCCGTCCCTGAGAAACATCATAATCATTTGTAGACACTTCAAATTCTCGAATAGCTTCTTGAGAAATAGTGTAAGGGCCGCGGCCAATTTCTCCAGCCGTTAAGGTATTTCTAAAGTTTACTCCATCGATGGTAACATTAGTTGAAGTGCGCCTTTGCCCTCCTAAATTGATATCTCCACCGCCTTGTAATGGAGATAAACTCGTTAATCTTGTAAAGTTTCTTCCCTCTGTGGGTAAGTTTTTAATTTGGCCTGCACCAATTTTGGTAGAAGCACCAATTTGTTGAATTCTCTTTGAAAGCGTATTAGATGACACTACAACTTCATCTAGTGCTGTAGCTGATTCTTGTAATACAAAATCAACGGTAATTACATCACTTAAATTTAAGGTAAAGCCATCTTGAAAACGCTCTTGGTAACCTAAATATTGAGCAGTAACAGTATAAGGCCCACCAAGAGGTAACTGTTGTATTTTGTAATTACCATCTTCACGACTAATTGATCCAGAAGTAAAACCTGTGGCGTTGTTCTTTACAATAATAGTAGCCCCCATTAAAGGTTCTCCACTTAAATCTTTTACAACACCTTTGATCGTGGCATTAGTTGCTTGTCCGTATGAAATAAATGCGTTACCACAAAGGGCGATTAAAATAATACAAAATTTGATTTTGTT
>Ga0208903_1001409_pt1 | contig 13784 bp, 5 predicted proteins | sample AntAceMetag02UKJ_FD_184769 | JGI IMG/M metagenome (GOLD analysis project Ga0208903, IMG submission 184769) | Saline lake microbial communities from Ace Lake, Antarctica - Antarctic Ace Lake Metagenome 02UKJ (SPAdes) (version 2) | ecosystem: Environmental > Aquatic > Non-marine Saline and Alkaline...
TTTTACACCCTTGAACATTTCAAATGGCACAAAACCATCAAACATAAAAGGTTGGACCCAATCAATTCCGCGTAAAGTTAGGGTGGGTTACAGATTGCTCTGCAAGGTTGATTAATCCAGCATCGTTACCCATTTATTAGAATGGTATGCTCCTGAATGTCACACAATAATACACCTGGGACATATTATGTTAGGTAGTATTCTTTAAGTCGTTTTTATTAAATTGTGCGAACTTACACCCTTGAAGATTTAAAACGGAACAACCCGTCCGTAAAAAACTACCAAGTAGATATATTAAAACCAACCGATTTTCTATTCATTATAATAACCATATGTGATTATGATAATGGAATTTGAGACAAGTAATACCAATAAACTTTAATCAAGTTTTTGTGATTGTTCCAATAGATGAATCGCATTTGGATTCAAAGCCATTGCGTCCCATTCTACTTTATCCAAGTTTTTTTCTAAAATAGGAATCGCATTTGGATTTTGAGACAATATCCACCAATCCACTTTATCTAAGTTTTTTTCTAAAATATGAATCGCATTTGGATTGCGAGACAACATATACCAATCCACTTTATCCAAGTTTTTTTCCAGAATAGGAATCGCATTTGGATTTCTGGACAACTCGGCCCATTCCACTTTATTAAATACATTCCAACACCTCTCAAAACAATCCCTCGAACCACTCGAACCACTCGAATTATCAATTTTTGCTTCCAGGAGGTGAATCGCATTTACATTTTGAGACAACCTCTTCCAATACACCTTATGTAAGTTTATTTTCAAAATAGAAATCGCGCTTGGATTCCTAGACAATCCTTCCCAAAAAATTTTACACGTGCGTTTCTCCAGAATACGAATCGCATTTGGATCTGGATTTTGCGATAACGCAGTCCAATTCACCATATCTAAGTTTTTTTCCAAAATAGGAATCGCATTTGGATTTAAAGACAAATGAACCCAATCCACATTATGTAAGTTTTTTTTCAAAATAGAAATCGCATTTGGATTTTCAGACAATCCAACCCAATCCACCTTATCTAAGTTTTTTTCCAAAAGATGAATCGCATTTGGATTGGAAGACAACGCAACCCAATCCACCTTATCTAAGTTTTTTTCCAGAATATGAATCGCATTTGGATTCAAAGACAACATTGTCCAATTAACCTTCTCCAAGTTTTGTTCTAAAAGATGAATCGCATTTGGATTCCAAGACAATCCATTAAATATTGTTTTAATATGACGGCAATACGACTGTTTCGAAGATCTAATCTTATTTAATATAAACGGCATTATTATATGATATGATATGATATTTTCTTTATATATATTTACTATATAATTTGTTCCGTTTTAAATCTTCAAGGGTGTAAATGTCCGAAGGTGTATATTACTTTCATTTACGTAAAAGTTACCCAGCAAATCTGACAATATCGAATTTTTATCATATTCGATTCTACACCCGTTTCTACATAATCTTCGATTATATCGTGTTCACATAGTTTTACTATTTCATTTACTATTTTAGAACTAGATTCTTCCTTATTCAAACTATAATCATTACACACGGTTTCGATTGATTTACAAAAAAAAAGTTTATTTTTATTTTTATTTTTATTTTTATTATTTATTACTAACTTATTTTTAGTTTCCATCACTAATTCATATAACATTTTTATCTTTACACCCTTGAAGATTTAAACATATAATCCATAGATTGTATTGGATTTGGTTTCGTCCATTTTAATAAGTTTCTTTACGATATCCGACGTTACCGTATATGGGAATTCTACTTTAAGTGTCATTTCTTGCTCAAATAGCTTGGAATCAGGCTTCATCAATCGATAGAGATTTAGCTTGGTATAAATAATTTCCAAGCTTCTCTTTAGATTTCTAACACCCTTTTCACCTTCGGTATAATTTTCTACAATAAAATCAATGGTATCGTCTGGAATAATAATATCTTCACTCTTGAAATTCACTTGCTCAATAATCTTAGGAATCAAATAATTCTTTGAAATCGTGCGCTTGTCCTTCTTTTCATATCCAGCAGTTTGAATCTTATACATTCTGTCTAATAGAATGGGGTTCACTCGTGATTCATCGTTATAACTAAAGATAAACAAACACTTGCTTAAATCAAAATCAATCTCAGCGAAATACTTGTCATGAAATTGACTATTTTGAGCAGTATCTGTAAGATGTGTTAGAATACCAGCAATTTCCTCTCCTTTGGGTGTATCACTAATTTTATCCAACTCGTCAAAGTAAATCACAGGATTCATCGACTTGGTCTTTAGCAAAATATCGACAATCTTACCCCAAGTGCTACCTTCATATGTATAACCATGTCCCTCTAGAAAGCTACTATCCGTAGCACCACCTAGAGCAATAAACGCAAAATCGCGATTAAGGATTTTACTAATACCCTCCTTTACAAGAGTCGTCTTTCCGGTTCCCATTGGACCTTTGATAGCAATGGCTGTTCCAACCGCATTTGGATTCGCAATCCACTGACCAATCATTTGCATAATCTGAATCTTGGCGTCGTTTAATCCATAGACAGCTTGGTCTAAAATATCCTTTGAATTTGACATGTATTCATGACAAGCATCAATTCCGTGCTCGATAGACAGGGGCAAACTTTTATACCGATTAAATGGAATTTGCATAAAAGTATCAACCCAATTCTTTATCTTATAATATTCGCCGTTTCCGGGGTCCATATGTCTAAGAGACGAAATCTTGTTAAGCGCAATTGACTTGAGATGAATCGGAATATCTGATTCCAAAAGAGTAAGTCTATATGGTTTTTGAACAATATTAATCTTGTTAATTTCTTCAACTTCATTAATTACCTTTTGCTGTTCCTCAATAGATAAGTTATCCTTGAAGAACTTGTAATCATTCATTAGATTCTTCTTGTTAACTAAATTCTTAAACTTCTTAACATTCTTTGTCTTTTGAGACTTTACCTTTTTTTCCTGCTTCTTTTTAATCTTTTTTTCCTTCAACTCAAGATCCTTTAATCCAGCAAGAGCAATCTTGTTCTTTTTGTCCTTTTCTAAAATGCCTTCAAATGTTTTTCTAATTTCATTGATTGTTTCTTGTTGCTTAGCAATATCTTCCACATCTTCTTCGTTTTCATCCACATTCTCTCCATCCTCGTCCTCGTCCTCATCCTCGTCCTCGTCCTCATCTTCATCTTCATCTTCATCTTCACCCTCGTAATCGGAATCATCTTCCTCCTCAGAATCATCTTCATTACGCATAGGATCGCCGATAGTAAAGATAATATTGAAACCTTTTTTTCCACGACGACTTATTTGTACGTTCTCTCCTTCTTCATATTCCTCCGCATCACTATCTTCTTCTTCGACTGTTTCGTAATCGTTCTCATCATCGCCTTCATCATCACTATCAATAACTTCAACTTTGGACTTCTTCTTGGCAGATTTCTTAGACGAATTCTTGGCAGATTTCTTAGTAGGTGCTGTCGTCTTTTCAACGGTTTCATTTTCACCCGCATCCATTCCGTCTTCTTCTTCACTAATTTCCTGAGAAGCCCTTTTTAACTTTTCTCCAACCTTAATATTATTCTTTAAATGTTTAGATGGAAATATCTTTTGTAAAAATTTTCTATATTCGTGAACGTCCATTTCTTCTTCGTCACTATCACTATGGATACTAACATCATCATTGTCATCGTCACTACTGTCACTCTCAGAACTTTTTTTTAAATTTTTGTTTTGAGAACCAGAACGTGTATTATACACCTTCTTAGACTGCTTGGTACTCTTATTGTCCTTGGAAACGGGCATCTTATTAATTGTATATATCTAGTTATATTTAATATTTAACTTCAATTTTTAATTATTGTGTATTTATTTTACGACAAATTAATTAAAAAATTGATGATTTAAATGAAGATATATATTGTATTATATTATAAGGAAGGATGGCGAACCACTTTAAAGAGAATATTCCCAAGAAGAAGAGTTCTAAAATCATAGGTATTCAATTTAGTATATTAAGTCCAGATGAGATTCGCAAAGGCTCCGTTGCTGAAATTACATCAAGAGATACATATATTAATAACAAGCCTGTAATTGGAGGACTATTTGACCCGCGAATGGGTGTATTAGAGCCAGGATTAATTTGTCCAACAGACGGATTAGATTATATGGAAACACCTGGTTATTTTGGACACATCGAACTAGCTAGACCAGTATTTTATATTCAGTATTTAACTACTGTTATAAAAGTTTTGAGATGTGTATGTATTAAGTGTAGCAAGTTAAAGATTAGCAAGGAAACATATAAACAAGCACTTAAGCTATCCGCAGATGAGAGATGGAACTACGTATTCAAGTTGGCAAGTGTCGTAAATCGTTGTGGAGAGGACAGCGAGGATGGATGTGGATGTTTGCAACCAAAAAAAATCAAGAAAGAAGGTTTAGCGACATTATTTGCTGAATGGGATAACGTAGATGGACTAACAGATGATGATAAGGATAAACTAAATATGAAATTAACTCCCGAAATTGTATTAAAAATATTGCGCCGCATTTCAGATGACGATGTAAACTTTATGGGGTTCAGTCCGGTGTTTTCAAGACCAGACTGGATGGTGTGTCAAGTATTGGCTGTTCCACCTCCAGCAGTTCGTCCGTCTATTAAGATGGATGGACAGCAACGAAGTGAAGACGATATTAGTCATATTTTGGTAAATATTATCAAGGCAAACAAGACACTTCAAGAGAAAATACAAGAGAATGCGAACTCCAATATTATTGACGATTGGCACACAGTACTTCAATATTATATTGCGACACAGGTTGATAACAAAATACCAGGGGTAGCATCTGTCGCACAGCGTTCTGGGCGTCCTTTAAAGTCTATCAAAGAGAGATTAAATGGTAAGGGAGGTCGTGTAAGAGGCAATTTGATGGGTAAGCGTGTCGACTTTTCAGCTCGTTCGGTGATTACACCCGATCCGAATCTATCTATTCGTGAGCTTGGTATTCCTCTCAAAGTAGCCAAGAATATTACCAAACCGGTTACTGTTAATGCTATGAACAAGAACTTTTTACTAAAATTGGTAAAAAATGGACCAGATGAATATCCTGGTGCTAAAATCTTGGAAAAGAAAAATGGCGAACAAATTACCCTACGATATGCGGATAGAGAAAATATCCAACTTGAATATGGTGACATTGTTCATCGCCATATGATGAATGGTGATGGTATTCTGTTTAACAGACAACCGACCCTTCATAGAATGAGTATGATGTGTCATATAGCAGTTATCATGTATAAGGGTGATACCTTTCGCATGAATGTAGCCGACACCAAACCATACAATGCTGATTTTGATGGGGATAGATTTTGTCCCCAACAGGTGACCGCTCAATAAGTTGTAGATAATACTTATTGGGGAAAACGGTGTAAAGTCTACTAGTAAATGTATTTCATGTAAAGGTACATATTACTAATATAATCATCTAGTTATTCTTTCAAACTAATATAACGATAATTAGAGCAAAAAAATTTATATTAGAATTGAAAGAATGGCAACGTAGCCAAATTGCGGGAAACTCTTTAGAGCCCAAAACTACCACCCCATAATGGAAACATAATGGGGGAACTCGGTTAACTGCCGAACCCAATGGTAAAAACGTTTTGGGATTAGACAATCCGCAGCCAAGCTCCTAAGTCCGTTATGATAGGATATGGAGAAGGTTCAGAGACTAGACGGTTACGGGTCTTAAATGAAGGTTTAATCAACCAGATAAGGCACAAGGTATAGTCCGGCTTCTATGGAGACATAGAAGAATAATGGAAATGAATTTACACATGCCTCAGGATGAAGAGTCCGAGGCAGAATTGAAAAATTTGGCAGCAGTGCCTTACCAAATAATTAGTCCAGCTAACAATGCGTCTATTGTTGGCGTGTTCCAAGACTCGTTGCTTGGAGCATATAGATTTACAAGACCAAATATAAAGTTTAACCAACGTGAGGCGATGAATTTGTTAATGGCATTTAACAAGGTGGATACATCTGTTCTCAAGAAAAATAAAGAATTAACAAGTTTTGACATAATGTCGCAAATAATGCCACCTATTACAATGAAACACAAGACAAATTTGTTTGGTGACGAGGAGGAATATAGCAAGTCCAATAATGTATTGGAGATTGTTGCCGGAAAATATATGCGTGGACAAATGGAAAAGGGTGTTTTAGGTGGGGGTGGAAAAGGACTCCTTCAAAGAATTTGTAACTACTATGGAAACATGGCATCTTCTGATTTCATAGACAACTTACAGAATGTAGTGACCGAGTATATGAAGACGAGTTCTTATAGCGTTGGTATCAGTGATTTGATTGCAGACAAGGAAACAAACGAAAAAATCGCCCAAACAATTACAACTAAAAAGAAGGAGGTAAAGAATTTAATAGACCAAACACATCTTGGTATTTTCGAGAATAAAACTGGAAAATCAAACGAAGAGGAGTTTGAAACTCAAGTAACAAATATCTTGAATAATGCGACGAATGAGGCAGGTAAGATTGGTCGTAAGAGTCTGGAGAAGGGCAATCGTTTTGTGATTATGGTTAATGCCGGTTCAAAGGGTAGTGATATTAATATTTCACAGATGATTTCATGCTTAGGACAACAGACGGTCGATGGAAAGAGAATTCCATATGGCTTTGAAAACAGAACGTTACCTCACTACACAAAGTTTGACGATTCTCCCAAGGCACGTGGGTTTGTAGAGAGTTCTTTCATTTCTGGCTTATCTCCAGAGGAGCTGTTCTTTCATGCTATGGGTGGGCGTGTTGGTTTAATTGATACAGCTGTAAAGACTTCGCAAACTGGATATATTCAAAGACGATTAATCAAGGGTTTGGAGGATTTAAAAGTCGAGTATGATATGACGGTTAGAAATAATAAGCAAAAAATTGTTCAGTTCCAATATGGCGATGATGGTATCGACACAGTTCGCGTAGAAAACCAGTTACTATCGCTTGTAGGTATGTCATTGGAAGAAATATATGCTCATTATCATTTCCCCTCAGAAAACGATAGCACAAGTGTATTTATGACACCATATACAAAGGGAGCAGAAGGTCGTATGGAAAAGCAACAAACCGATTTATCAACAAAGACAAAATTTTACATTGAATATATGATTGAAAAGCGCGAAGATATTGTTAAAAATATTTTCAAAAATACGGATGGAAAAATGGTTCACATACCAGTGTCATTTCAACATATCACGAATAATATTCAAGGGTTACAACATATTACTAAAAATTCGATGGTCGACATTACACCCTATGAAGCTTTTACACTAATTGAGAATAATTTCAAAAATTTGGAGAAGATTGTCTACGCTCCACCAACAGAACTATTCAAGGTAATGTATTATTTCCACTTGTCTCCCAAGGAACTCTTAACTGTGAAGCGTTTTAACAGGAAGACGCTGATTTCTCTACTAGAGATGATTACAACTGTGTATAAAAATGCGATTGTCGCACCTGGAGAGATGGTGGGAATGATTGCTGCGCAATCTATTGGCGAACCAACAACTCAAATGTCGATCGTACGCAGTGAAAATATTCGAGTAATTAAAAAAAATAAACAAACTGGTCAAATTAATTCGGTGAGAACTAAAATTGGAACATTATGTGATAATATCATTGAACAACTACCAGAATATACATTTAATACAGGTCATCATGATAGCGTAGAGACATTATTGGATACGCTGGATGACGAGTATTATATTATTGGGGTTGACGGAGAAGAAAAAACACGTTGGAACAAAATATCCCATGTAAGCAGACATCCTGTAAATGGAGAATTGATGAAGGTTACTACAAAAAGTGGTAGAATTGTAGAAACAACCACCAGCCATTCTCATTTAATTCGTAAAAATAATACGGTTGAACCCATTACAGGTGCTAATATGACAGTAGGTATGCGCATTCCAGTCACTAAACATATTGACAATACTTTTAAACAATGCTCTATTGAAATCGACGACAAACAATATAATTTAGACTATTTATTTGGATGGTTTGTAGGCGCCTATTTAGCCGAAGGAAATATTAATAAAAACCAGATATGTATAACAAGCATTCATAATGACTTTATTCAAAATACACACCAAATAGCAAAACGTTTTGGAAAACCCGCATCCACATATAATGGACAAGGTGAATATGGTCCAAGTTCTTCCACTAGTTTTAGTCATAAAGAACTGGCCCAATTGTTATTAAAAACATGTAATACCGGTTCATTTGTGAAAACAGTTCCAGAATTTGCCTTTACTGCTCCGAATGAATTCAAAGCGGGTCTTATTCAAGCATACTTTGACGGAGATGGTAATTTTGTGTGTGATGCCAATCATCATCAAATTCGTGTATGTAGTCGTTCAAATCAACTCATTAAGGATATGGCACTGCTAATAAATTACTTTGACATTTTCGGGTCTATTAAAGAAAACATGGTAAAAGGAACAACTATGTATAACCTTGCCATTTCTGCCAAATACGCTGGTGTATATCATAAACAGATTGGTTCATTAAAACACGGGGAAGTATTGAATGAATTAGTGAAATATAATAGCCGCGACAATGTTCATAGTTTAAGTGATGATATCGATAGAATCAATGGACTAGGTGATGTAATCGCCAAATGTGGTAAGATTTTGAAAATACCTGGTCAAAGTCGTAATTATGGTAGATGGGCAAATAAAGAATCCATTGGTAGACGAACATTGGAGAAGTATATCGATACATTCGCGTCTCATCCCGACGCAAGAGAAATTCATTCAGAATTACAAATTTTACAACAAGCCGCAAATTCAAATGTTATTTGGGACGAAGTAAAATCCATTGAAATCTATACACCAGACCAAACAGAATATGTATATGATTTTACAGTTCCAGCAAATCAAACATTTATGACAGACTCTGGTATCATAGTACACAATACACTCAATACATTCCATTTTGCCGGTGTAGCGTCCAAGTCAAATGTAACTCGTGGTGTGCCGAGAATTGAGGAAATTCTGTCTCTATCTGAAAATCCTAAAAATCCATCTGTAACCATTTATATTTCAAAGGATCAAGAAGGTAGCAGAGAGAACGCACAAAAACTCATTCCAGCAATTGAACATACAAAGTTAAATGAGATTGTTAGTTCTATTGAAATTTGTTTTGACCCAGATGATTTAAATAGTCTTATTGAAGAAGATGTAGATGCCTTGACTCAATACTATGAATTCGAACGTCTATTAGACCAATGTGGTGGACAACAGTTGGTGGACTCCAAGGACAAATCAAAATGGGTTATACGAATGGAATTGGACAAGGAGTCTATGCTTGATAAGAACATCACAATGGATGATATTAATTTTGCCATTAGCAATAGTTTTAATGATGAAGTTCATTGCGTATATTCTGACTATAATTCGGATAAGCTAATCTTTAGACTTCGCCTTAAGAATATGATTTCGAATAAAAAGAAGGCAGGAAAGGTGAACCCGCTTGACCAGTCGGATGAAATCTATTTACTCAAAAATTTCCAAGACAATTTGCTTAACAATATTGTTCTAACTGGTATTAAAAATATCGAAAAGGTTGTTTTACGCAAGATTACAGATAATGTCATTAAAGAGGATGGTAGATATATTAAGAAGGAAAGCTGGGTCCTTGATACAGTCGGAACGAATTTGCTTGAAATATTATCATTGGATTATATCGATGTAAATCGTACAGTCAGTAATGATATTCAAGAAATTTATCGCACATTTGGAATAGAGGCAGCCAGAAATGCTATTTTCCAAGAGCTTACTGAAGTAATTGAGTTTGATAGCACATATATTAACTATCACCATCTCAGTATGTTGTGTGATAGAATGTGCTACAAGTCGAAAATGATTTCAATCTTTAGACATGGTATTAACAATGACGACATTGGTCCAATTGCCAAGGCTTCTTTCGAGGAGACGCCTGAGATGTTCTTGAAGGCTGCCAGACATGCTGAATTGGACCAAATGCGAGGAGTATCAGCTAATGTAATGTGTGGGCAACAAGGATATTTTGGAACATCTGCTTTCCAAGTGCTTGCCGATATCAATGCTCTAATGGAACAAGAACCCGTAGAAGATGACGAAGAAGACGGCGAAAAAGTGATTGATAACGCATTTGAGGGTGTTTCTGATTCAGGCGACAAGTGTAGTATTAATAATTTAACGATTGACAGCAATGCTATGAATATTAAAGAAGTAGACTTAGGCGACAAAGACGATGATTATGATATTGAGTTTTAGAACACACAAAATAAAAATACAAAAATACAAAAATACAAAGAGATAGACGAGATAGACGACATAGACAAGAGTGACGATACGAGCAACGCATAAAAACAAGAATACAACTTATAATATTTTATAACGATAAACTATTATAACGGTTTGATTCGACATGATTTATCGAATTATATAGCCTCTACCAACTTAAGCTTTCTATTTGCTATTTTTGCGATTTTTTTTGGTTTCGGTATAGTAGTATCGGCGTCATCCATATTTTCCATATCAATTACATGGTTATCAATGGTTACAGAATTATATGTTTTTAACAAAGATACGATAGTGTTATTTTGGCTGACAATTTCATCACGCATTGATTGCTCAGGTAGGTTTACAAGTTTCAACAAACCGCTACCATTTTTATTAATAATCATTTTAAATTTTGGTAAGTTTGTGTTATATTTATTTACACCAGATGTTCGAATAATATAAGTATATCCTTTCTTAACATTCATTGATAAATATTCATTATTATTCTCTCTATAAACATTGGGTGCGATTAGTGTAACTGGAATATCATATGTATCCGATATCAATATTAAATCAAAATTAGTAATATGATAACTTTCATTCATAATTATATTTTCAATCGACAATTTATTATCTGCTAATTCCTTTGATTGACTTATATACCCATAATAATGAAACAAATTAATTATTTCGGTTGGATACATGACAAACAATTCTTGGTATTTTCGTATCAAACCTTGTTTTATACCATTTATATCAATTGGACTAGATATGGAATTGTTAATCAATGTTAAAGCTACATCAAATGTACATTCTGGAGAACTGAATGAAAAAACGATATCTTTATACCCACCTCTAAATTTAAGTTTTAATTTCGAAAAAACATCCTTTTTTGTGAACGGACACGTATTATATATATTGAATGGCTTTTCATCAGGCAAAGCCACGCCATCTTTATCTGCTACGTTCATTTTTTCCAGAGGTTTCATTATTTCTACATTTTGTTTTTCCTTTAGAACTGGTTTATTATAGGTGTTATCGTATTTTTGAGAAATACTCGGTTCGGCTGTATCATATGAATTAAATGAGATATATTTACTTGTAACATCTGGTATTAAATCGTCAAAATAATCTTGAGTCAATAGAGACTGTAATAAAATAATTTCATCTTGACTTAAATCGTATTTTAATTCAGTGAACGATAAGAACATTTTCGGTTTGAACATAAATTGTTTAATGCGATTATATCGAATTAACTCATCCGAAATTTTACTATAATAAATTTCTTCATTATCTAGACTACTGAGTAAATTGTTTTTTGGTATCAATAAAATATCCCCTTCTTTTAAATTATCCTCTATATTCTTTATAGATTGCCTTGTTACAGGAACAAACTCTACCGATTGAGACATGAGTTGTTTTATTAACCGTATCAACTTCTCTAGTTGTAAAAAATAAACCATTTGTACAGAATTTGATATAGACTCAATGTCATCTCGGACATTTTTATTCTTGAAGTTATTTAATAACGTTCGCAATTTATTTCTAAACGCATTATACAATTCTGTTTCTAACTTTATCTTTTTTACATATTCTTCTCTCGTTTTATCTACTTGCTTACTAATTTGCGTTATTTTATCAACCTGGAAAAAGTTTTCATCATCTACTGTGTATTTTATACTCTGGTCTGTATTTAATTCAGGCTCTATTAACGCAATAAATTGGTTTGTTTCAGTTAACAGCCCAACAAGTAATTTATCTTCCAATATTTTTACAACAGGTTTACATAAAATCTCTCCCTTTGTTTCATCAGTGACCATTTTTAAAAACTGAAGGGTCTCTTCCAAATTTTTAAGTTGTTCTTCATTATCCAAATCTACTAATTCATAAGAAGAGATTATACCAGATGGAAAGCAAGGAATAAACCCTGATTGTTGATTTTTTGCTACATTTAATCCGATTACCTTATCATCGTAATTTACAACTAAACTGACAATATTAAAATTGTATCTATTTAATATTTCAATCGATTTCTCTAAACTAATATTTCTTTTAAATCTAATCTCCTTGTACTTATATGCCTTGGGCAAACTAGACAATGGATTACACATCGTTTTATATATATCTTGAATTGTAATGGATAATTTATTCAGGTTGGGAATTCGTTTCATTAAATCTGGACTATATAACTTGGTAGTCGCTATACTTAACATATTTGTTTTTGACTTATCTGTAACAATGTATATCGGTTCAAAGTATTCATACTTTTGAATAATAATAGCAGTTTCTTTCAGTGGGTCATATTTAGACAAGGCATAATAATTTGTTGGACATATTATGTTTATATTCGCAGTTATATCGTCTTGGGGTAAGTTAAGAATAACCAAATTTATACCCTTTGTAAATAATAGTTCATTTGGTTGACAAATTAAATCCCACAAATAAGTATAATCTACTTGGGTATTTGGTGATTTTAAATACTCAATAAAATTTTGTAACGCACTAACTATCTTTTTTAATTGAATGGGTTCAGACTTGTTTAGTTTTGAATAAATAACTGAATCTTTAATTTCGTCAATATTAACGTTCTCCAAATTTGGGCTTTGGAATTCACTAATTAACGAGCCATTTTGAAGTGAAATAAATGTATCAGGTGTAAGTATTTCAACTAGTTTTTCATTAATAAAATTTTCAAGTGTAAGTACTTTGTTATCATTTTTCTCTCCGTAAATATCTGCTATACATGCTAAAAAAGATTTATTTTTACTATTCTCTGGTCCTTTTCTTAAATAACATGGATGGTTCTTCTTTAAATTTTTATTTGTCATGCTTATTTGACATTGTTTGTTGTCAGTATCTATAAATTTTTGAACAATAAATGGTAAATATCCAAACCTATTTTCTTCTAATGGGAATTTTTCAGGACCTTTAATATATTCATCGACTTCTTGCTTTGGAACCTCCTTCGTTTTTTCCGGGTCTTTCCATTTTTTAAAACAACACGGCACACGTAATCCATCTGGATGGACATCTTCTTTCAAAAATCCTGGGTAATGTTGAACATATTCACCCTTTTTTCCAACATGATATATTGGCTTGGAACCTTCAGCATCCGTGAATTCCCATATATTTTTCCCAGCAGGAACCGTTTTGGCATATTGTGGAATAATACCACCATAATTTCCACTTTTTACTTCATTTTCAGTAAGACTTGTGTTATTTTTCAAATCCCAATATCTTGGACAAATATACCAGTATTGTTTGTTTGGGTCAGAACCATATTTAATCGCATGGTCACCATATGAGCCGGGGTGTTCTTTGTCTATTCTCTTTTTTTCTTCATCTGTTAAAATAACGGGTTGTTTTCGTTTATTCCACGGACATACACGCGAATAAGCACTATATTTGCCATCTGATTCTGT
>Ga0208903_1001414_pt1 | contig 13671 bp, 25 predicted proteins | sample AntAceMetag02UKJ_FD_184769 | JGI IMG/M metagenome (GOLD analysis project Ga0208903, IMG submission 184769) | Saline lake microbial communities from Ace Lake, Antarctica - Antarctic Ace Lake Metagenome 02UKJ (SPAdes) (version 2) | ecosystem: Environmental > Aquatic > Non-marine Saline and...
AAATACCTTCTTAAATAGGTATTGTGATCTAGGGGGGGGGATGCCCCTGGCAGTCGGGGGCCCCCGCTATGCCCCCAACGGAATAGAAAGGATAAAAATCATTCCGTTAGGGTCATAGAGTCTAGTCGCTTGGATTAGGGTTTTCAGCCCTAGACTAGAAAATTAAAAAGGCGGAATAAAACTTTCTCGCTTAGTTGAGAAATACTTACGCTTAGCAAAACCAAGTGTAACCAATACAGCCACAGTAACCAAAATCAAATCAACTAGCAGGTTGAATCCGTTATAAAAAATCATTATCTACTTTCTTCTGTTGTGAACAGCTTAGCACTACCCTCTAACATTATGTCTATCTTGAAAATCAAATCTTCTATTTCTTGAACACTCATTGGATTAGCTGACATTTTCTGTTTCCATTTCTGATAGCATAATTCGGTATAGGATAGGGTCGCAGTTCTTTAGTATTTGCGATGGGTAAAAAGTGTATTGCCCAAATTGGTAAGGTTGGTAAACCTCATCTAGGAAATTATCAAAATCTTCTTTAGACATAGTCCTCAAACTCCTCTGGGAAATCTTCCCCTAAATAAACTTTTGCTTCTGGTAGTGGCATTAGCCCCTTGTAGTCGTTGCAATCAAAACATACAAAGTCGTTTACGATGTTTAGACAAAACACGCAAACCGATTCAACCATTTTCACGAACCTTTTCTTTTACTATTTCAAGTATTCTTTCAGCGTCTACTTCTGAAACGCTGGCAATAAGATAGCCAGTCATTTTGGCATAAGCGGTGGCAAAGCCAAATTCATCTTTTAGCAATTTCAAGCTGGCTTCTGCGAGGTCATAACCTTTGGCGTTGTATGGCATTTATTTATCCTTTTCTGTTTGTAATTTTATCTTAGCATAGGGGTCTGACATTTTTAGGTTGCTCTGCCAGAAAGAAGATAGTCGATTTCTTCTTCCCTAGCCAAATCGTTTTTCTTCTCCCAAAGCTCATTGTGAACTACTAGGGTGTGGCTGGTCTTCCACGCCTTAGCGTCGAGGTAGTAAGAGGTGCTTAGTTCCTGAGAGAATCCACAGCCCTTGCAGGTGGTCTTGCGATACATTTTTGTCATTGGCTATCCTTTGCGTTATAGGTATAACCTATCACGGATTAGCCAGGATGTCAAGCTCATTGGGTAACGGTTTGATAACGGTTTTTGCGGGGCCCCGAGATTCCATTGCTGGAATAGATCGACTACATTTTGCCAGGGCAGACAACTGGAGCGGTATACGAGTTGACACCGCATTCCTCACAGCGTATACAATCATCATCAAGGAATCTACTAAAGTAGTGCCTCACAAGCACCCCACATTTACAGTAAACTCCTCAACGCTAATAGCACACTCTAGGCATAGAGCGTTCACAGTGTCGTCTATTAGCAATACCGCTTCGGTTGCTTTGGCAACTTTACAAAATCCACAATTCATTTTTATCCTTTTAGTTAGAGAGACTTATTTGCTAGGCTCATGATTTCTGCATAGTAACGCATGGCTAGTTCAACCAATGGCAATTCAAAATCCGTTAGCTCACGCTTTAGGATTTCTTCCATTTTGGAGTTTACCAACAAAATTTCTGGAGTGGTTACGAGAATTGTCATTTTTATCCTTTTCTAATTTATGGGGTTAGATTCTAACTTATTTGCTAGGCTCACACTCTGAGAGTTTTATTTGCTAGGCTCATTTAGAATCTCTATTTATTTATAGTTACATCTTACCATAGGGGTCTGACATTTTAGGCAACCCTGCCAGCAAGAAGAAAGTCTAAGAACTCTCCCCTAGCCAAATCGTTTTTCTTATCCCATAGCTCGTTGTGAACGGCTAGGGTGTGGCTAGTCCTCCACGCCTTAGCGTCAAGGTAGTAAGACAAGGTGGCTGTCTGAGTAAATCCACAGCCGTTGCAGGTGGTCTTGCGATACATTTTTGTCATTTCTATCCTTTATTTGTTATCTTTGATTATGTTATTACTCTACAGTAGGGGTCTGACATTTTAGGGTGTTTTTAGGGGTATTTTGAAATCTGTTATCAAACTGTTATCCAAGCCTGTTGAGTCAAGGGGATACACTTTGCATGCCTACTCCAGAACTTAGTAGCATCCCATACCTGAACACCAACCATGCATAGGGTGCATGCATGAGTAGGGGCAAACCTAAACATGTTGTTGATTCGCTTACCCCTTTGACGATAGGTGATAGTGACACCTGGTATTTCTCTAGGTATCATTATGCCGATACCTCATAGTCTTCTAGCGATAGCCCGAGGTATGCAATAGCATCCCTGATAGGCATAACGCCATCATACTCATTACAGTTGTAGCATGAGAGATTATCCGAATCCATCATGTCCTCGCAGTAAACGCACATTGAATCAAAAATCATTACTTATCCTTTTCTTTATACCTATAACCTATCAGAGGGGTCTGACATTTTAGGGACATTCGAGGGGTGTTTTGCCATGTGTTATACAACTGTTACATTCGAACAACTGTTCGATGCGGGGCCCGCCAAAAGATGTGCGACACAAGATCGACACACCTTTGTTGTTACTTATTTTTAGAGGGGTATGCTGCTGCTAAGTAAGCAAAAGCAAAGAAGGCAACTAAGCCAATGGTATCTATTACTCGCTGACTCATTAGGACACGCTCCAGCCTGTGATTAGACCCTTCTCGAACTGCTCCTGGTAGAAAGATAGCACTGCCTTGCGGTGCTCAGGGTCAAAGCTAGGGGTGATGGTTGTCATGTCGTTTAGAATTACTGTTACTGTCATTTTTTTATCCTTTTCGATTTCTGATTATGTTATAAGTCTATAGGTTATTATCTATTTGTCAAGTCGACACGCCGATGAATGGAAAAAAGTACCCCTATTTTTCTGGGGTATTCATTTCGGTTACAACACTAGCAATTCCAGCAATAGCATTGTCATACTCTTCCCAAGTATCAAAAGTAAGCGTTATCATTATGCTACCAACCTCTCGTTGAACCCAGGGCGTTAGCCATTACCATTAGACCGCTAATGTATTTGATTTCACTATCGCTAGGGTCATCATTGACAATTGACAGCATTGTCTCAATTTCAACCTCGATGTCTGATAGTGACAGAGTATCCAATTCTTTGAACCTTTTCATTTTTTTATCCTTTATTTGTATAGCTAAAGCTTATCAGTATAGTCAGACATTGTCAAGCTTATTTGGTAACAGTATGGTAACGGTTTTTGCGGGGCCCCACGCCCATTGATCAATGTCAAGTCGACACGCCGATAGGTTACTCTGTTACTTTTTTGGAGGTATCTCCCAAGATAGTTACCCTGGCAATATCACTAATAGCTTCATCAAACTCTTCCCAAGTTTCAAATGTAAGTGTTATCATTCTATTACCATCCTCTCGTTGAGCCAAGAGCGTTAGCCATTACCATTAGCCCGTTGATGTATTTCATTTCTTTATCGCTAGGGCTATCACCTACTGATAAGAGCATTGTCTCAATTTCAACCTCTATGTCTGAAAGTGAGAGGGTATCTAATTCTTTGAACCTGTTCATTATTATCCTTTACTGTTTATACTATTATACTAACACGAGGGTCAGACACTTTAGATAGTGTCGTTACCAGTTACCATTAGAATGGTGTAGCCTTGAGCTTCAAGCTTAGCGATAGCGTTATCAACGTTGTTTGGCATAGAACCAAACCATACCATTGAATCGTTATCTTTTGAGACGAAAATCTTTTTCATTTCTTTTATCCTTTCTTTGTTTATACTATTAGTATGGCATAGGGGTCTGACATTTTAGGGGTATATGGTAGTGTCGTTACCAACTTGTTATAAATACAAAAATAAGGTAAATCAAGAGACTGGCTAACAAGACTGAGATAAGACGTTCCATTATTACATTATAAGGGGTAGGGGTGGATAAGTCAAGAACCAAAAACTTCTATATTTACTGGCGTACGGGTGCCCTAAGATCTTTTATATTTAGGGGGGTACGGGTGCCTAGGGATCCCCTCTAAACAAATACCCCTACGGGTGCAAAAGAAAACAATCTATTACACTTGACAAGAACCAAAATGTATGCTAAGACTTATTGGGTACGTGCGGACTATTAATTGTTTGTTTGTTTGTCTGAGCGTGTATCGTACATAACTATAAAATATTCCAATTCTCTAAAATATTATTTCTGAATATCTATTCAGATTTCTGAATATTTATGGTATAATGAGAGCATGAAACAGTGCACAAAATGCTTTAAAACTAAACCACATTCTGACTTTCATAAGAAAAAGCAGATAAATGATGGTTATGCCTATCATTGCAAGCTATGTGTTAAAGCCTATGACATGAAAGAACACGATGCAACTAGGGTTCTTCCTAGAAAGCTCCAGGGAGCTCTAGTCCATTGTCGTTATTGTAAAACCTATCTGGATCGGTCTAATTTTTCAAAGAACCTTACCTATTGCAATGCATGCTCAAAGCTTGTTGGACACTCTGGTAATCTAAAAAAGTATGGATTATCTATGGATGACTACATGGATCTGGAGGAGTCTCAAAATAAACTTTGTGCTATCTGTAATAAACAGGAACACTCTAGAAAAAGACTTTCAGTTGATCATGACCACTCTTGTTGTCCAGGAGTTACATCTTGTGGTAAATGTATTAGAGGTCTAGTATGCTTTAGATGCAACACAGCTCTTGGAATGGTAGAAGACAACAAAGAGACTCTACAGAATATGATCAAATATCTAAGTAAATAATTTTTTTCAGATTTTGGGGTAATCAGATTAATTAATTAGGTTTTGTCTGATCTCGTGTAATACGATATTAGTCATGTTCGCTCTCTTAGCTTTGCGGTATCTTTCTTTTAAAGTCCTGTTTTGCCCATACCTATCTGGAGAAAACGTAAACTCGTCAGACAACGCCTGTAATGAACTTGAATACTTAAACCTTTTAAAGACAATCCTTTTCTCTGTGTGAAATTTTACAAAGAATAGAGGATCATCTTCTTTTATTAAAAAAGAATCTGCGTTGATGGGTAGGTGGTAGTCTAAATTAAAAGGTCTAAACCATTGGCCTATGTCATACTCACCAATACCTAAGTATGAACTCTTTACAGGTGATACAGCTGGGAAATATGGAGGTGTAAATGTTGCTAGTAATGGTTCATCTGAAAACATAAGCCATGAGAGGTTGTATTCGACATTAATGTGTTCAGGAATAGACGTTTTCCTTCTTACAAACAATCCAATCTTTGATTCAACAGGAAGTGAAAATGATTCGTTAGAAAAAGAAAGGGCATTCAAAGCTTCTGCACCAGGTAAATCAAACTTATCTGTGAGGTTAGACCTAAAGACAAAGGTGTTTTTCATAATATTTTTAGCAGCTGGACACTTCTTCATACTTCCAGAGACACTTGGTTGTGATATATCTGAAAAAAGCAATTCTGGATCCCTGTACAACATGTTCCAAGACTCTTTCTCAGCGTTAAATTTAGCTGGAGCCCAGTATACTGTTATAGTTTTTTTATCTCTCATATGCAAAGTATATCACAGAAGATGCACAATATCAATTAACACAAGACTGTGCTAAAATAGATAAATGGAATATATCAAAATAATCTTTACAGCAGCTATTATATGTCTAATCATAGCAATTATCTTCTAAGAATAATTTAACTAGCTGGATATATCAATTTTTCGAAGGTATAACAAGTGGCGTAGCCGCTCTTGATGCAAAGAGTCCCTACCAATTACCAACAGGACAAGAAGCCTGCTTCAAGGTAGACTTTAGCTTCATAAAGCATCCACACTTCTTACATTTAGCTAACCTTTTATTAAAAAATGGACATGTGTTGCATATAGCTAGGCGTTGTTCAATCAAAGCCTTATCTGATCTAGGTTGTCTGGGGTCAAACAAGTCATGGAACTCCACATCTCCATTGTCTTTCATAAAATCCCATCTTATTTGTTATATTTATTATAACAGAAACAAATCGCATATTATATGTTATAGAAACGTTATACAATCGTTATCATTTCGTTATAATAGATACTTGTTTAATGTATAAATAGTATATTTTGTCATTGTTAGAGGTGACATCGTCTTATATTAGAGAAAATAATCCATATTACCCTTTACTTATAAGGGATACTGGATTTAGTGAACTCTCATTACCGCGAACTTTACGCCGCCAAAAAATCGAAAAAACTAGTTATAATTAATACTGTTATGACAATTACAGAATTTCTTCAGACCTGGATACCCCTCATAGTTGGAATCCTTTCAATAATTACAGTTGCAGGGGCGCTGCTCTATAAACTCAATAAAAGATTTATTCACTTCTTGCGAGAACAAATTGGAGATGTAGTCAAAGAGTTTAAACCAAATGGTGGGTCTACCTTAAAGGATCAGGTGAATCGGCTGGAATCAGGACATAACGAAATTGAAAAAGATATAAAAGATTTAAAAAAAGATTTATCAGATAATTTATCAGATGTGAAGAAAGATAACCAAAGGCTTGAAAATAAATTGGATAAAATGTTCGATACTGTTTTAAAAGTAATAGACAAGTTTAATAAATAACTGTATTATATCTACTTATATAATATATATAAAGATATATATAAGTAAATTCAATAAACTATATAATAGTTAATAAGAATTAATATATATAATAATCAATTCAACCCTTGTTTATAGTACACCATTTGAGACCCTTGTCAAGCACTTTTTTGATAACAATATTATAACGATTGTATAAAGATTCTATATAACCCTTTATTTACTTGATTATTATTATATTAAATAATTAGAGATTGTTCCATGACTAATCCTTTTAGCTTGATGTCGTTATCATTTTGTTATAATGTGATATAATTTATATTGGCTAGTACCTAGGACGTCTCTCATACCCACCGCCCTAGGTGCTAGTCTTTTTTTAATATTAATGATATAATTTAGTTACTATGACACTATGCTCTCCTGAAATATTTGGCGCTGATCCTGCAAACATAACTTGGCAGATCGTAAGAGGCGATACCTCAAAAATTCGTGTAGAGTTCCTAGAAGACGACGAGACTACCTACTACGACACCACTGGATGGGCCTACAACTCCACAACATACGATTTTCGTGGAGATGTGCTAGATGAGCTTATAGTAACACCAGGGGCAGGCTACGTGGATATCCTTGCCCCCTCAGAAATTACAGAGCTTTGGGGTATCGGATACAAATCAACTATAACTGAGCTTTCTTTTGACCTTCAGGTAACTCTGGATGATGGCACCGTGTGGACTCCAGTAATAGGAATGATTCGGGTAATAGCCGATGTAAGTGGAGGAAGTCTGTAATGCCAGTAATCAAGATTTCAAACTCGAAGCAGAACCTACCACCAATCATAAGAATTAAAAATAAAGTTTTTGTTGTAAACAAGTAGATCGGGTTTTATTGTGGCAAGTAAAAATATGGATTTTCCATCTAGCAAGAAGGCTGGATATGCCTCTAAGGTTCAACAGTCACAGCCCCCAGTAAATGAGATATCTAATCTCGTATACATGCCAGTACCAGGACCAGAGGGGACAAGTGGACCAAAAGGTGAAGTTGGCAAGCAAGGACCTTCAGGACCAAAAGGTGACAGGGGTGAGTCAGGCAAAGACGGCAAGAATGGCAATGACGGCAAGTCTCTTCAAACGGCATCTGGTCAAGCTCCAGGCTGGGCAAGCTACTTAAACTTGTCAGATACCGCAGTAAGGCTGGGGGCTGACAAGGGCGATGATGGATGGGTAACGTTTTTTGTAGAACCCAATCCCAAAACTACAAATGAGAAATATCTACCAGAAAGCGTCATAAGTCTTTATAGCGCAACAGCGAGAAGGCTAAACTTTAAACCACTAAATCTTGGAGCCAAAATAGAAATAGTCTATTCTTTTGAAATAGAGACCTTTGGCAACAACACAGAGCTTTGGCTTAGAACATTCTTCCCAAATTCAAAAAGCGAAACGGTATCATATATCGGAAGTTTAAAATATCAATATTCTTATGGCATGTCTGTATCTCAAACGATATTCTTGGGAAAAGATTCAGATCGAATATCCGGAGCAATACCTCAACTACGTTCTGACCTAGACTGCATCGTAAATATAAAATCAATACACATTTCAGTTTCTTAACGTGCTATAATAATTGTTATGGCATTTCCAGGTAATTTTAATATCTCATACTATAAGGGTGACACCTACGAATTTCGTGTATACCCCAAAGACACCACTGGTTCAGCCTTTGACCTAGCAAACTATCAAAACGAAGACATTAGTTTTGTAATATCAGATAAAAGGGGCACCCCTGGACTAGCAAACCAAGTAGAAGCTTTTTCAGAAAAGTCACTAGATGGTAGCCACATTCTTTGTGTAATTAGGTCAACTGATGGATCTCAGCTGTCTGCTGGTACACAGTATGTATACGATGTCGAAATTAAAACAACTCAAGTTAGCTCGTATGACCTCGTCTACACATTGCTAACTGGAAATATCTCGGTAACTGATCAGGTAACAGGAGCTGCATAATGGCTCAAGTACTACTCTCTGCGGATGATATCACAGTACTCGGAGGGCCATCCATAAGAGAAGTTAATGTTAATTTTGGTCCACGGGGTAGCCGCGGCAGTCAAATCTTTGTGGGTATTGGTAAGCCAAGCATTCCAGGAGTTCTTGGAGAGACACCTCAAATATTTGATATGTATATAAACTTACTTGCCTCCGATAACGAATATCTTTTTCTATATCAGTACGTTACAGTTGATGGTACCCCAACATGGCTAAGACTTCTGAGACTTATTCCAAATACATATCTTGCAAACTTAACTGGCAATTTCGTAGATGGTAAGTATCAAGTTTTTATTCCCGTAATCAACGTTGTTCCACTTAGTGGAGTGGGAAATGTAACATCTGCAAATTTCAATGTTCAGCATACAGTTGTTAGTAGCAACCCCGTCGCATCTTCAATTACAGTAGGTGATCTGGACGTTGTTGACGGTATTATTGTTCTTCCAATAACTGTATCTGCAGCAGAGTTCGATGGTACTAACTGGTCACTAATCTCAACGCAAAAACCAGTTCAGTTTTTAATTACTATTGTTTAGGATAATATGTCAACCAGCCTAGCTAACCTCGGAGGACCAACATCTGTTACTGTAGATGTTGATAAAGGTGTATCGGGAATTCCAGGAACTCAATTTTATCTTTCAAACGGAAATCCTAATATCCCAACTAGTCTTCCAGGAATAATTCCAAGAAGGTATGACTTCACTACAAACATAGATCCGACAGACTCTGAATATCTTTTTTTATATCAATATAACTTTATTCCAGGCACAGAAACCTTAGCTTGGATTCCTGGATTTAAGCTAGTTCCAAATACCGTTGCCAGAAATGAAGCAGCGATTTTTGTAAATGGCCAATCCCTGATCGAATTTAATGTAGAGCTGCCACCAGGATATTCTTCTGGAACGGGGGGGATCCCAGAAGACTACGATATTCAGTTTGAGATTTCTAATGTAGCAGGTACAACTCAGCAAAACCCAGTAGCTGCCTCTTTTGCAATAACATCCTTGTTGGTAGATGGTGGAATAGCTACAATTGGTATGGGCTTCTCAGCAATAGAGTTTTCATCTGGATCGTGGGTACCAGTCAGCGGAAATAAAGTAATTCATTTAATCATTACTGTGGTATAATTTAAAATGGTGATATGTAATGGCTGCTGAAGATATAGGTGCAATTTATAATACGAAGGTACCTTCATTAGCCGATCCCGCAGATATTCAAGATGCTATAAAGCTTTATCATTATGGGGCAATATCATATAACCCAAATAACACTAATCCAGCCCTTTTGCCAAACCCATCTTTGGCCTACCACCTCAACAATATTCAAGATCAGATAGACGGAGTCTTAGACTCTGGAATTGGTTCAGAGTATAATCTAGTAAGGCCAATATCTCCAGACGATGGCTTTGTTTGGATGGATGCAGACTCATCGGTAGATAATACCGTTATATACACAACGGCAATCTACTCTAATGATCAGCCTACAGAAAATTTAGCAGACGGAATGATCTGGATAGATAAAGACTCTCCACTAAAAGAAACATTTGTTTGGGACTCGTTTCTTTCACAATGGATTCGTATAAACGATTTTGAAACGGTACTTGAGGGTAAGGGCGATATGTTAGTCGGTACAGGCGACAGTAACTTGACAAGCTTGGTTGCAGGTCAAGATGGCTATACCTTAACCGCAAGATCTTCAGAGCCCAGTGGGTTAGCCTGGGAGCAGACGGACATACAATCATTTGAAGTTTCATCTATAATGGGAGTTTACTAGAAAGGGGGGCATGAATGGCAACGGTAAGCAAACAGTTTTTTCGTGGATCAGCATCACTAGCTGAGACCACACTATATTCGGTACCCTCATCAACATCGGCAATTGTAACAAATATAATTATTACAAACACCTCTGGAGATTTAGCTACTGTAACAATCGAACTAAACGGAGTTCCGATTATACTAGACGGCGAAATTCAAGCAAATGACGCTATTGTCTGGGACATCAAGCAGGTTCTTTCAGAGTTAGACACTATAACTGCATCTTCGTCATCCACAGACGTAAACTTTCACATCAGCGGAGTGGAGATTTCATAATGACAACGGTAAATACATCTGGAAAGCTAGCCTACATGTACGATCAGGATGCTGATACCTGGTATGCCGTAAGTGGTGCAGTCAACACAACGGCAGCCTACAATTGGGTGAATAGTAACACCTTTAACAGTACGGTAATTTTTAAGGATGTTGTAAAAGCTGAAGCTGGAATAAATAATTTTCAAAATCCATCAGAGAGAGACTCTGTTCTTACGGCACCTTCTAATGGAACGGTATGCTTCGTAAGACAGGAAAATTCTGGATTACAAATAAATCAAGTTCAGTATTACTTTAACGGATCTTGGAGATATGTAAACGATGGCTATCAGATTGATGCTAAGATAGATAACTACACGATATCTGTCGCAGATGCTGGAAAAGCGATTACTATAAATTCTGCATCAGATAGAGTTGTGACTATTCCCACAAACACATCTGAACCATTTGCAATTGGCCAAAGGGTAGACGTAATTCGATATGGTCTGGGGCTAATAACAATCGTAGCATCAGCTGGAGTTATTCTTAATAGTGTAGAGTCTAAGGCAAAACTTAGAGAGCAATTTTCTGCCTGCAAACTAATAAAAACTGGCACAGATACATGGCTCCTTGCAGGAGACCTGAATTAGCCTGAGAACTGCATTCACAGATTGCACTTGGAAGACTGCTCTGGCAAGTCTCCCAAGCACCTTAATTATAAAAATATCTCAAGTGTGATATAATTTTGTTATGGCTACGCTTAGAGATTCTGGATATTCTATTGGAAACATACCTCCACAGGTTACTTGGACAGTTGTTCGAGGAGATACCGCCGCATTTACTGTATATGTAACTAATGACGACAAGGCACCGCTAACAATCGCTGACTGGGTTATAGCCATGAAGGTAAAGAGGCCAGCCCACGCAGCAGACTCGGGGGTTATAACTGACACAGCTTCATTAATCTTAACACTTACTCCAGCAGCACTAGCCGAGGACCTGGTGGGAGAGTTCACAGTCTCCCTAGCAGCTAGCGAATCTTTGCAGTTAGAGACTGGAGATATTTTTGACATACAACTATCAAACGCAGCAACCAGCCAGGTCTGGACGGTAGCTCAAGGTAAGCTGATAATCGTCGAGGACGTAACTGATTAATGGCTAAGTCAGTAATCTATTCTAAAGATTATAAAGCAAAAGATCTTAGGCAGAAGAGCTATCCAATATCTTCGATATCAAATATAGACGTAAACTCTAAAATCATAGACAAGTCTCCAAAAACAAGGTCTATAAAGACAAAGACCTATCCCATTTCTAACATCGTAAGCTCTAATCCCACAATAAAGATAAAAGATACCCTACCATTTAGGATCAGGCTAACAAGTCTTGGTGTTTCTGGGTACGGGGCAAACAACATACCTGGAATTGGCATACAAGTCATAGGCTACAGTAACTATATTATTTAAGATTGTTTAAAACCTCGCTATAATAGATACATGGCTAGAACTTCAATCCCTTATGTAAAAACGCTCTTCGAGTCTGGTGATCGTCCTTCTCAGGAAGATTATGTAGACCTTATCGATACCGTCTCCGCTCAGGCAACAGACCTGGGCAGTTATGGTAATAACGAAAACACCATCACTGGAGTTGAGAACCCCACTGTAATCGATAGCTTCGATGCAACGGTATGGCGTATGGTTAAATACCTCGTATCTATCTCAAAAACCACTGAAGGCGATAACAAATTCTATGCTACAGAGTTGACCCTGCTAATTGACGGTACTGACGTATCTGTCTCAGAGTACGGCACAATAGACAACAATGGGAACATGGGCACCATTAGCGTCTCTAGGACTGGAGATACCGTCGCATTGACGATCACTCCAGATTCACTTATCAAGCCAGTCACCGTGCGTTTTGCTCGCATGGGACTGAAGCTATAAAAAGGAGATAAAAATGGCAACAGTCGTAAAAGACTTTAAGGTAAAAGCTGGTCTCATTGTTGAAGGTACTACCGCAAAGGTAAACAACTTCGATGTTCTAACTAAGGCAACAGCTGACCAAAACTATATTATTGGACTAATTGGCGGTTCTGCAACGGACACAGCCACACCAAACACGGTAGTTCTTCGTGACGAGAACGCAGACTTTTCTGCTAACGTTGTAACCGCAGACCTAGTTGGTGACGTTACTGGTAGCGTTAGTGGTAATGCAGGAACGGCAACTACCCTAGAAACTGCTCGTACAATTCAGCTTACTGGCGAAGTTACGGGTTCTGTTTCATTCAATGGTTCTCAGAATGTTCAAATTTCCACCACCATCGATGCAGATTTTGCAACGGATGCAGAAGTGGCTACAGCTAAGTCGGAGGCAATTTCAGCAGCTTCTTCAGATGCTACCACAAAAGCCGATGCCGCAGAAGCAGCAGCTATTTCAGCAGCTTCTTCAGATGCCACCACTAAAGCAGACGCTGCAGAGGATGCAGCTAACCTATACACCGATGGCAGAGAAACAGCAATTACAACTGCTTATCAGTCTTACGCTGACACAGCTGAGGCGGATGCAATCTCTACAGCAGCTGGTGACGCTACAACGAAGGCTAACACGGCAGAAGGTAATGCAAAAGGTTACACCGATGACCTAATTGGAGATGCCTCTGTAAACGGCACTGGAGGAAACACTGTTACAGATAGAATTGCTTCTGCAGTTTCTTTGTTGGTTGATTCCTCACCAGAAACGCTAGATACTCTAAATGAGTTGGCAGCTGCCCTAGGCGATGACCCTAACTTTGCAACTACAGTTTCAACATCTATTGGAACAAAGGTTAGCAAGGCAGGCGACTCGATGACCGGAGACCTGACACTGGCCCAGGATCCAACGTCCAACCTACACGCTGCAACTAAGCAGTATGTAGACGCTGCCGAGACAGACGCAAAGGCTTACACGGACACTCGTGAGACAGCAATTACAACTGCTTATCAGAACTATGCT
>Ga0208903_1001418_pt1 | contig 13656 bp, 9 predicted proteins | sample AntAceMetag02UKJ_FD_184769 | JGI IMG/M metagenome (GOLD analysis project Ga0208903, IMG submission 184769) | Saline lake microbial communities from Ace Lake, Antarctica - Antarctic Ace Lake Metagenome 02UKJ (SPAdes) (version 2) | ecosystem: Environmental > Aquatic > Non-marine Saline and Alkaline...
TCCGCAAGCATTATTTGAGCTACAAGAAATTAATCCCATCCGTTTGACCATCCCTGTTCCTGAATCGGATGTGGTTGGAATTAAAACGGGAATGCTTGTTAAAGTGACTTTTCCCGAATTATCGGGAACGGTTTTTTCAGCTAAAGTGAGCCGTCTTTCGAATGCCCTTGATCCTATATCTAAAACAATGCAAGTTGAAATTGATTTGGAAAATCCAGACGGTATAATTATATCAGGAATGTATGCGAAAGTATTATTGCAAATCAGTAGTCGTGAAAATATCCAGTCATTGCCCGTAATTGCTAAGATTAGTCATAAAAATGAAGATTACATACTTGCTGTGGAAGAGGGTAAAGTAAAAAGAATTCCAGTAAAAATAGGCTTGTCCAATCGAGATTACTTCGAAATATTGAATGACGAAATCACTTCTGAAACGCTGGTGATAGTGCAAGGAAAAGGGTTGGTGAAACAAGGACAGATTGTAGAAGGCATTCAGAAAAATGGACAATGAGCAATGGGTAAATGAAAAAAGAAATGGGCAATAATTGAGACTTTTCTAAAGAATTATGATTGCTGTAAATTTTAAGAAATCAAAGTGTATTAAAACGCTAGAGTTTTAGATATGGAAAATTATAACATCAGCAAATCCCTTTCTAAGGAAGAATGTTGCTCTCTAACAGATCAAATAAGAAGGTCTTCTAGAAGTGCGTATATAAATAGGGAAGAGGCCCATCGAAAAGAGAGTGTTTAGTGCATTTTGTATCTAAGGTTTCTGATGCAAAGAATTTCAATCCAGATTTTGGATTGATTTCGCCTTGAAAGCTAGTGGCATCCATTTGCAACTCAAAAGTGAATGGATTGAAAAAAAGGAAGAAGGGAGATTGATTTATCACATGATAAATAATCCTGAAAAACATTGAAATATGAAAAGTTTAAATACCAATTGGTATCAGAAAATAAGTGTGAGACGATGGGCAATAGACAATGGGGGATTTTCAAAGGGCAATGTGCTGCGAATTTTCTATTGCCTACTTCTAATTGTCAGTTGCAATGGGTTAAAAGCGCAAGACACTATTCCAATCAATTTAGAAAAAATATTGGAATTGGGAGGAGCGGATAACTTAACCATCAAGGAATATAAAGAACAACAACAACTATCATTGGCTGAATGGACAAAAGCCAAAGAATGGTGGTTGCCCGAAATGTATGCCGGGGTGCAAACGCATCAGCTTGGGGGTGCAGCAATGAATGCAGATGGTCGCTTTTTCTTAGATGTTAACCGGCAAAACCTATGGAGCGGTTTGGGACTAAATGCAAAATGGAATTTTGCGAATGGTATTTATGATACAAAAGCAGCAAAGCTCAGAAATCAGTCAAGACAGTATCTGACACTTGCAGAACGGAATCAGCAATTACTGCGAATGATATATGCGTATTACGAGCTGATGACTGCACAACTCAATTATTATGCGTATCAAAATTTGGTCATTCAATCGGATAGCATTGCACAGCAAATACAAGTTCAATTAGAAGTTGGCTTGCTTTATGAATCCGAATTACTATTGGCAAAGAGCAATAAAAACCATTTAAAAATAGAAATGTTCAATGCTAGAAAAGCATATAACAATGCATCGGCAACGCTTAAGAAATTGCTCAATATTGAGCAAAATACCAAATTGGTAAGTACGGACGAATCTTTGTTGCCTTTGGATTTTACAGCCGAATTGCAAGCCGTACCCGATTCAGTTTACCTCAACCGTTCTGAACTAAAGGCCAATGAATTACAATTGAAATCAATTGAAATGGAAGGGAAGAAATACACTGTAGGGTTATTATTTCCTGAACTAGTTGTGGGTACCTATGGTTCTTATTTTGGACAAATAAGCGGAGATGTTTCTCCCATGTTTCCACTTCAATATTCTGACAATCAGCAACTATATCCAACTGGTGCATTGAATGTTTCGTTGATGTGGAAAATCCCATTGGGAGCATTGACTTATCAAGGCGACAAGAAAATATATGGCAGCAAAATTCGACTGAATGAGATTGCAGCCGAAAAGTTTAAATCGGAAATCAATGAAGAGATTGCCCATGCAAAATCTGATTTGCAATTGGGCAAAGAACAAATTGAAGTAGCCAAAGAAGCATTAGAATTTACTACAGAAGCATTGAACCAAAGCATGAAAAGACAGATAGTTGGAACAGCAAAACCTTTTGAAGTATTTCAGGCTCAACAGTTTTTTTTGCAAGCGCAATTGGATTATTTGGAAGCCGTGAGCGATTTTAACAAAGCACAGTATGCTTTAAAGGTTGCAAAAGGTGAAACACTTTAAAGCGAGAGAATCAAGAGATTTTTTTTCTTTAATAACGATTACGCGTCCAGATTGTGGATATAAAAAGAAGAAATATTGCAGATAGTCGCATCTAGATACTTTTCTGAATTTCAGTATTTTTAAAAATAATAAAAACCTAATCCGATAAAAGCAGTTTTCTTCTTGCTGCTCAATACTACATTGGAAATAATTTATAAGTTGCTCTTTAAAGGTTTTATCAGCAAATAAAGTATACGATACTCATCCTTTTAATCGCTCTTTGCTATTCTCATTGTGGACTTATTGGAGTGGTTAAACATCGGATAGTTTAAGATTGAAAAACATTCTATTATTGAAGGCGTATACTTTAAACCAAAGCGAACTGTCTTTGCTTTTTAGAGGATATCAGGATGTTATTGCACGCTTACTTTTTAATGCGAACCTTTTTCACTAAATCCCTTGAAGGCAGTTCTGGACAGCTACTGTCTCCAGTCGCCACCATTTCTATTTGAGTTAGAAGTTCTTTTATTCTAAGTGATATGGCATTTAAGGGTTCTCTTGCAGGGTGTTCATTGCTTGCCCAAGATCTTCCATATTCCAACCAATAGGCTTCCACCGCTCCATTGTAGTCTTCTTGGAGCTGGTTGATTGGTATTGCCTCGGTATTAGAGAAATCTATACGTTCGCTATAGCTGATCGAAGTAACCCCTTCGTTAAATTCCGCAAATGATTGATGCAAGTTGACACTGGGCCACCTCAATTGTAGTGCACCTTCTTTGGGTCGGTATACGGCAGTATAAATGGTTCCAAAGCCTTTGCTGTATTTGCGATTGAATAGGGGTGCTTTAAGGAATGAATTGGCAATTTGATCGGATGTACAGCCTTCTTTTGCCAGCATATCGTGAAGATAAAGCTCGCGCTCTATGGTTTTTGTGAAGGCGGCATGTTCTGGCCAATCTACCTTTCCCTGATGATTGGTAGAAGCGCTTAGATTGGTGAGAAGAGGAGCGGAATCGGGTGCTACTTGAATCAGACTATGTTCGCCGAGCTTGTTCATAAGCATAATATTATAGCTCATATGAGAGGGAATGCGCTGCAAAGCCTGAATAGCTTCGTCTAGGCTAGCGCAAAATTCCAGCACATAGCGAAGTATGAAAGGAATTCCAAATCCATCTCCCACCACCTTTCTGCCACCAAAGGTGAGTGATACGACCAAGCCATCTTCGTTCATTCCGTCTACGACACCGATAAGAGAGTCGCCCATAGCGATAACCTCTCGACCATTCCATGCAGAGTGCAATAAGGTGCCTTCGCTCAGTTTTGGATCAAAATCGTAATTCCGCACTAATTGCGCTTCTTTCTCAATTACTATTTGCGCGCAACCGCTTATATATTGCGGGGGTCTATAACCTGTTAGGAAGCGGTGCGCAACCGGATCAGGGCCTGCTAATTTGCACAATGCCAAATAGGTAGGATAAAACTCAGGCATGTGTTTTTTCAACTGAGCCCTGCAGGTTTTCAAATCTGGACCATAGGCTTTCGATTCGCGCAAATACCATATTCGATAAGCCGGCCAATGCTTTTGAAAAAGCTTTTGCCATTTCTTTCCAGCTTCCTTTTCTGAAATGGAATGTAAGTTGAGATTCATGCGAAAAAACTGGATAAACGTTCTATATCGGCCTTCCTTATTGACCTATTTTACATAAATAGTTTTTCGGTTGATGAATTCCATCATTCCGTCTTTTGAGAGCTCACGTCCGTAGCCAGAAAGCTTGGTTCCTCCAAAGGGCAAGCGTGGATCACTCTTCACTAATTCATTTATAAAGTAGGCCCCATCACTGACCTTATGAGCCATAGAAAGCGCTTTATCCACATTGCTTGTGCATACGGTTACACCTAAACCATAGCGTGATAATTCAGCTAATGCAAAAGCTTCATCGATGTCTTTTGCCCTGATCATTGCTGCCAATGGGCCAAAAGTTTCTTCTTTAAAAGCGGGCATATCTCGAGTGACATTCCCTAAAACGGTTGGCTCATGAAAACAGTCTTTTTGGTTTCCACCGATTAAAAGTGCAGCACCCATTTCAATAGATTTTTTTACTTGAGCCTGCAATTGATCGGCAAGGTCTCTTCTGGCCATCGGACCTATTTGGGTTTCTTCTTGCAGCGGATCTCCAGCATTCAACGCTTTAACTCCAGCCACAAATTTTTCTACGAAGACATCGTATACTCTTTCGAGTAGGATAAATCGCTTTGCAGCAATACAGCTTTGCCCACAGTTGAGCATTCGAGCTACGAGTGCTGTTTTTACAGCAGCATCAATATCGGCATCTTCCCAAACGATAAAGGCATTGTTTCCACCCAATTCAAGAAGAGATTTTTTCAAGTATTTACCCGAAAGGGCAGCTACTGCAGATCCTGCTCGCTCACTTCCCGTTAAGGTAATCGCTCGGACTGAATCGTGTCTAATAATTTGCTCGGTGACTTTGTGATGTACAATGAGGTTTTGAAATACGTTTTCAGGAAATCCAGCCTTAGTAAAAACATCTTCGATCATCTCAGCACTTCCAAAAACATTGGGTGCATGTTTAAGCAGACCTACATTCCCAGCGATTAGGGTAGGGGCTGCAAAACGGAATACTTGCCAGAAAGGAAAGTTCCAGGGCATTACGGCAAATACAGCACCGATTGGGTCGTGTCGTACGAAACTCTTCTTTGCCTCAGTTTCGATTACTTCTTCCGCAAGAAAAATCGCTGCATTATCGGCGTAATAATCGCATACCCATGCACATTTGGTAACCTCCGAACGCGATTCAACAATGGGTTTGCCCATCTCAAGGCTAATCATTCTGGCGTAATCATTTAGCCCGTCGCGCAAAACTTGCCCTGCTTTTTTCATGAGCCTAGATCGCACCTCAAGAGAGACTACTCGCCAAGAGGCAAAGGCTTCTCCAGCCAAGTCTAATTTGCTTTTTAACTGCAGTTCAGTAAGTGCATCATAAGCGCCTACTTCGCTACCGTTGTGCGGATTTATACTTTTAAATTGCATACGTAGAATTCAGTTTAATTACTTGTATAGCTTTATACTTACACAGTTCACTACCTAGTTCAAGCAGAGAAAAGCGCATTGAATAGAGCATACATCAAACAAGACTATTTCATCAAATTGGTACTCAATACCTCAGGAACTCTTTTGTCTTCGACTAGGGTAGAAGCATACTGTCCTTGTATGGCTTTGATCCATTGTTTAGCGCGGGCGTTGAGCTGAAACGAATCCGTCATCATCCTTCCTCTTGTCACCAAGATTCCCATATCTGCACCTTCGTAGAGGTAATCACCAACCTTGGTAATACGCAAGAAGAATGCTTCGTTCTCTGTTTCTACAGCCCTTCTGTGGGTATCCATCCTGTCAAATTGGATATGCCCATTATCATACATTTTCCAAATCCCCGATTTTGGAGCATCTCCCACATACTCTATTGTATCGGCCGTATGCTTAATGATAAGCTGACTCCAGCTGTCCACGTTTTCCTGATTGGTCCATCGGTCGTTGAGTTCCTTTACATCTAATTCATAATCGACATTCATCCATTCCAAAATATGGAAGATGAAAAGCGGTGCATCTGCCAAGGCAAATACCGCATGATTGGTAATGGAACTGGCACCTGTAACCCGTGGATTTAGTTCACCAAGGTAAATCTCGCCATTGTCTTGATCTATTAAATAGTCGAGTTCAAAATAACCTTTATAGCCTTCCTTGAGTAGCTGATCTCCAAAGAGACGGGTGTATTTGCGCGCTTTTTCTCTTAGTTCGGGAGTGAATGCACCAGGGTAAATCTCATTTCCACACCAGCCGCCTTTGTAAGGAGTAAGTTCTTTGAAACCTACCAATTCTGTCATAAGCGGGGCGACAATGGTTCCATGCTTGGTTACACAAGCCTCGATGGCTGAGCCCTTGCAATTGATCCGCTTCATGATCTTTACTTCTTTCTCCTGCTCAATTTCTCCTGCGTATTTTGCATATTCCTGCTTATTTGAAATGAAGAAGGTAGTATGCCCTGAATCGCCAAAAGGAGTTTGAATTACGAGGTCGCTTCCAAGTTTGTTGGACACTTTCTGAAGGTGTGCATAATTTAAAACCTTAGATAAAACATAAGGTACGCATGGTACTTTGGCTTTCTCGGCAAGTCGATTGGTGTTTACTTTATTGTCTAAGAAGGTGCGCATCTTGGCGGAAGGAAACATAATTTCCAGTCCTTGCTTCTTAGCCAATTTCTCTGTTTCTTCATCAAACATAAGGAACATAGCTTTTCCTGCTTTCTTTCCCTTCGCCCTTGTTTTGAGGTAGTCTTGCACTTCGGGGTGCATTAATAGGTAGTTGTTGATGTCTTCTATACACGTAAACTCATCGTGCGGAATTTCTTCTTTTGGTGAAAATACGTTCGGATGTAGTCCGTCAAAACACTCGATATAACTGATGAACTTAAAACTTTTTATCCACTCATCTGCGCCGAGTAAATTGAAATTGGTAGCGCTGATGAAATAAATGGGGACATCATTCTTATAGAAATACCTACGTATATCTGCTACTCCTTTGAGTTTTATTGGTAAAGGTTTACTGTCAGGCTTGCGCTTAATTGCGGTAGATCCTTTCTTGACTGGGTTCTTTGCAAGCTTTTTAGAAGCTGTATTAGCAGTAGATGGCTGAGAAGCAGCCGTTTTTTGAGCTTCTGCACTTATAGGCGTAGCGCTTGATGAAGTGGACTTTTTAGATTCAGTCTCTTTTACTCCATTTGTATCTAAAGCCTTCTTACTATTTGTCATTGAATTTTATTTTGGTTAGAATCAGCCGCTAATTTTTTTTAGAATCCCCCGGTCGGCCGATGGCTCCAATGGAAGTCGTTGTCATTTGTCTATCTAATACACTTTGCTTGAACACCCGCAACCCTAAGTCTGCTCGGTAACCATGAATCTCAGAGACATCTAGCGCAAGCATAAATTGTATGATTTCTTTCGTCACTACTTGACCTGGAACCATTACTGGAAAGCCCGGTGGATATGGTATTACGAATGATGATGCGACGAGTACTATTCCCTTCGACAATGCATCTAGACATTCACTTAGGTGGATATAGGTATAGTTGTCTTCATTGTATGTGAGAAAAAAGGCTTCTCTCAGGTTTCCTCCTGGAATGCCCGGTACGGCTTGAAAGGAGTGGTGGAAATGGCTAAAGTCCGGAAGAGGGGGTACCTCATGCGTTAGAGAATGGATTTTTTTTGCATGGATCTCTTGCTCACGCTTATCAAGAGCCATGAAGCTATTGTCGAGCATTTCAGAGATCTTCAGAAGGGCATTAATCAAATAAGTGATACTCCCTCTGCTCGTTCCAATATTGGTCATGAATAGGACGGTATTCCTCGAAGTTTTATTGATCTGAATATTGAATTGATCCATCAAGAACGTATTCTTAAAGGTGTCTCCATCCACCCCAGTGCGGCCAATGTGTAGGGTTACTTTGGTTGGATCTAGTACAAATTCATCTTCATCCCAAGCGGTTTCCATACGATTCCAGCCTGTATTCTTAGTGTAATATTCTACCAATTCCGTCTGCCGGTATTTCGACGGGATAAAATCTTTTACGGTAAGCACATCGAAATATTTGTTCAATGCAGGGTCGTCATTGATTTTTGCACGCAGCGACATGGCGAGTTCAATCCCGCGCTCTACGAGCTCATATCCTTCAAACTGCACCTGTCTCCTTCCCACATCCAATGAAGCGAGCATCTGATAATTGGGAGATGTAGAAGTATGCGTCATATAGGCCTCCAGGAAAGTGGTCTGACTTTTTCTCTGAAAATCTTGGTCCCAAATATGGATCATAGATCCTTGTCGGAAACTACTTAAAGTCTTATGTGTGCTTTGGGTAGAATACACCCGAATACGCACCTTATCTGGATCGGGCATTTTGGGAAGCTCATTTTCCGTCAATGACTTCATATGGGTTTCGTATTCTTTTCTGTATTCCTGCGTACGGTATTTTTTCTCGAGCTTTTTGGCCACGAACATAGCGGTACGTTTCTTAAAAGTATAGGTAAAACCAGCAAACGCAAACCACGCTTCATCCCAAAGGAATACCATATCCGGCTTAATGGCCAATACTTCCTCCATCATGCGCTCCACATTGTACACCATTCCGTCGAAAGTGCAATTGGTAAGCAGCAACATTTTAACCTTATTCAGTCTTCCGCTCTCACGAAGAAGCACGAGTTTCTTAATAATCTCAGTCCGCGGAACGGCTCCGTACATAGAGAATTTCTCAATAGGGTAGGAGTCAAGATAAACAGGGAAAGCACCGGATAGAACGAGTCCATAGTGATGCGACTTATGGCAATCGCGGTCAATGAGAACCACATCTTCTGGAGATACAATGGCCTGCATCACAATTTTATTGGCTGTAGATGTGCCGTTGGTTACAAGGAATGTATGCTGCGATCCGTAGGCATCGCGGCACATCTCTTGGGCCTTCTTCAATGGTCCAGTGGGCTGAAGCAATGAGTCTAATCCTCCCGTTGTAGCTGAAGTTTCAGCCAGGAAAAGATTGCGACCATAGAAATCTCCGAAATCTCGGATCCAGCGGGATTTAAAAACGGAACCACCTCTTGAGATTGGCATGGCATGAAATACGCCAGTAGGCTTTTGGCTGTATTCCATTAATGCTGTGAAGAAGGGTGTTTCATAGCGTTCTGCAATACCACGTAAGATACTAAGATGTATTTCTTGGAAGTCTTCTTTTCTATAAAATATTCTCCGGAAGGTTTTGATTGTGCTGTCTTTAAGATCGGCTAGCACCGTATCGGTGACATAATATGTATCAATCTCCGGTCTGAACTGTTTTATGACCTTTCCGAGCAAAGGACCTAAGTCTTCCTCTTTTCTATTGGCCGGACCCAAATCCAATGCATGTTGAATATAAGGTCTTATCAGTGGATCTATTTCTTCTCCCCCAAAAGAAGGAGCATACCTGACAACAACCGACTGGATATTGGTATTGAAAAGCAAGGTGATCAAAGCATCTTGAAAAGAGCGTTGCACTACGAGACCGTACCTGAACTTATCATTTTCTGTTCGCAAGTTCGCCGCTTTCCTTCGGAGCGCTTTTTCTTCTGTTTCAGAAATATCCTCCACTAGGAGAACCTCAAAATAATTTTGTTTTACATTCTCAGACCTTTCCACTATTTCATGATGTTCATTGTCATCATGATCTGAGTTCAATTCTCCTGATCCACGGAAACTATCACTAATGAGCTCACGCCTTATGTCTATGATTGTATTCGTCATAGATACAAATTCGTGTCGTGAGAAGGATTCCTTCAGAGCCATAAACCTGCGCATTCCAGGAAAAGCGAAATGGTGTTCGATATTTTGCAATTGGCCAATGAGGATTTTACAATTCTCCAAATAGGCTTTGCCTGGGTTTAAATTCTCTTTGGCATCGGCAAGACTAACGGCAGCAGATCGAAGCTTGTTCCAAAGGTCCATACGGAGCTGCCCGATATTATAATAAGGTGCGTTTACTATTTTTTTATTTTGCATATTTATTTTGAGTGCAGTGCTAATTTATTTCCCTCCGTATCGATGAAAATAGCAAAGTAACCTGACTCTTCGCTAATGAATGTTTTCGGCATGATTACGCGGCCACCAGCTTCTTCTACTCTAGAAAGGATGGCTTCGAGATCCTCGCCCCCATTGAGATATATCAAAGGGCCACTTTGTCCAGGAACGGATCCTGGCCCTTGAACTACGGATCCTCCAATCCCTCCATTCGATGGGAAAATCGCCATAGAATGGGTAGCCGTAATTACCCTTTCCATTTTTATATCATAAATATGATCAAAGAAGGCCACCGCTTTGTCAAAGTTTAAGGCTGGTATCTCGAACCAACCTACAAAGTCCTTTAGTTTTGGTGCTGTTTTACTTTTCCTTCCCGTTGTTGATCCCATAAAGAGTATCGATTTTAAGTTTTTATTTAATAATCAGGCACTGAATGTTAAATTAAAAGTATCTAATATATAGATATTCTAATTTATTCTTTGCCGCGAAGGCCTAGCACGGTGCACTTAATAGCTTCCACCCAGCGGATCCGGCTTCACCATTTGGTATTCTTCCAATTTGAGATCAGCAAGGCTTTCTGTCCGTTGTGGCTTAATTAGTGGTCCTAAGGATTCTAGATAAGTCAGATCTGCTCCCTCTTGGTAGACTTTAAATTCCCCAATATGATCTCTGAAACTTTTCAGTGGTTGTCCTAAACGCAAAACACCCATTTCGCGGCTTCTCTTTACCCTTTCAAGATCCAATTCTAGTGGAAATATTTCTTCGTTTCCACCTGCTTCATAGAGCACACGACCGTCTGGACCGCAGACAATCGACCGTCCACTTCCGCCGGTGTCAAGTCCGTTTACATCGAAAAAATAGCATTGGTTAATAGCTGCCATGGCTCTGACAATAGACAGTTCAATTTCTCTGTCTATAGTTCCAGTCATGGTAGGGTGCAATATGACTTCAGCACCCATTACGGTTAAAGTACGCACAGTTTCAGGAAACCACATATCGTAACAGACCGAGACCCCGAAACGGCCAACTTCTGGTACGTCAAATACACAGTATTCGCTTCCGGGTGTTACACCCACTTCATAAGGATAAAAGGGAAACATTTTGCTGTACCGTTTTATTACTTCTCCTTGTGGATTGATTACCGAAGCAGTATTAAATACATTTCCTGCTCTCTCTTCGAAAATGGAGCCCGGTAGAAGCCAGATACCATAGCTTTTGGCTAAGGCCTGCATCTCTGCTTCGAAATGGTTCGGGATGGGTTGTGCGGTTTTGATGAGAGGTCCATACGGACACAATTCGCTGAATACAATCATATCTACCCAGGGATAGAGATTCATGGTAATGTTGATTTTTAGCTTCATCATTTCCACATTGGGAACGATGGCAGATACATTCATCTGTATACCTGCTATTGCAAATGGCTTCATAAAGAGTTTTCGATCGACTGTATGATGGCTGTTTCGAGTATGTCGAGTCCTCTGTCTAACAGTTCGTCAGAAATGACAAGTGGCGATAATATACGGATAATATTCTTATCGATTCCGGCACTAATAATTATTAATCCATTGTTAGAGCAATGCTGTACTATTTCAGCGCACAGCTTTGAATCCGGTTGATCTGGGTCGTTGTGTTTAACAAATTCGATTCCGATCATAGCCCCGAGTCCACGAACATCGCCAATACTCTTTTGCTTTTGCTGCAAAGAGTGCAATCGGTGGTTTATTCTATCGGCAATATGGCTGGCACGGGTATTTAAATCCTGATCTTCCATAAACTTAATAGTGGCTAAGGAGGCAGCACAGCATACGGGGCTACCTATATAGGTACCGCCAATGCTGCCTGGTGCTGCGGCATCCATCACTTTTGCTCTTCCAACAACGGCCGCGATAGGCATACCCGAACCCATAGATTTTGCATAGGTACTCAAGTCAGGTGTTACGCCATAATGTTGCCAGGCAGCCCAATGACCGGTTCTACAAAAACCGCTTTGCACTTCATCAATGATGAGCATAATACCATACTTATCGCAATGATTGCGCAGGCCTTCGAGGTAACGTTTGGGAACAGGATTGAACCCCCCCTCGCCTTGTACTGCTTCAATTATGATGGCTGCAACGGTATTGGGGTCAATCAAATTGTGCGTGCTCATTTCTAATTGGTCCAGCTCTTGGTCTATGAAGGCTTCGTAATCCATGCCCTTACCGTATAAGTAAAAGTTAGGGAAGCGCAAACGGTACACTTCAGGAGCAAAAGGACCACAACCGATTTTATAGCCAATCTTGCTAGTTAAGGTCATTGCCATCATGGTCCGACCATGGTAGGCTTCAGAAAAACCTAAAATGGCAGGTCTTCCTGTTGCTTGACGCGCTATTTTTATTGCGTTTTCTACTGCCTCGGCACCCGTGCTCACTAACATTGCTTTTGTTTCATCGCCATGGGGCAAAATCTCAATAAGCTTTTCGCATAAGTCAACATAGGGCTCATACGAAACCACATTAAAACTAGTATGGAGATATTTAGCCGCTTGTTCTTGTATTGCTTTCACTACCGGTTCTGGACTATGTCCTGCATTGACAACACCGATACCTCCAGCAAAATCGATCAATTCACGTCCGTCAAGATCTGTTATGATGGCACCTTTGGCATCTCGTACTGTGGCGGTATTAAATACGCCAACCCCATTGGCTACCACTTTCTTTCTCCTTTCAAGGAGTTCTACTGATTTACTCTTTTTAGCAATCATCATTTCAGCATGTTCAATTAATATAATTCAAAAAAAGACACTTCTAATATCCATCAAATCTTGATGGATCTCGGCGCCAAATTTAAGACGTCAGTTTGGCTATAAGGCCCGTATCCATTCGTTTGTTGAGGTGATAGTGCCCCTCATGTCGCAGACGATAAATCTAATGTTATTTCGTTCTCAGGAATTTCTCTGAAAAATATTTTTTTAGCCCAGTTTTTATATGAATTCAATGCCCAAGCTTCCTTGAATAGAGTCACTAGATCAATGTGAATTCGAGTAGAAAGGTATTGAATAGCACTTTACTCAAAAAATATAAAGTAGATTTTTGGCATCATTCATTTTTGACAGTGTACGCGCATTAGCTTCCAACTGAATGGCCGTTTTGAAATGGATGGATAGCTAAGTTATTTTGGCTCAAACGAAACCAATGCATTCCTTGCATTTAAGAATAAATAGAACCGTCTTTAAGCTGCATTATAGAATCGTACCGATTGGGATAGATTGTATTTCTTTCGGTTACCAGACGTTTATTCAAAATATGTTGTGATTCCAACTCCTTCTTATGTAGAACTATTTTAGACTGAGATTATGCTTCTTTCGATACCCTATGAATTAGTATAAGAAAAGGGAATTTTTGTGAAGAACCCCATTGCTAAATACTGGGAATGAAATTTTAAAAATAGTCCTTCTATCCTTTGTTCTAATTCTTTTTACACGCCGAATTTTTGCTGAACGAATGGAAGTGAGGATCGATAATATTCCACACCTTTTTTTTGGTTTATGTTCCTTCGATTGTTCTCTTTCTGCTTTTTTATAAGTATGCCATCAGCAAGAAATACAAGCTTTTAACTCTCATCTATATATTGAGTAATTATCTTGAGTCTATTTGCTTTTAATACTTGGATAAATACAATTGCTTATATATTTTACGATTAGACAATATTCTTTTAGATGTCTTCAAACCCAATATGAGGAATGAGATAGGC
>Ga0208903_1001419_pt1 | contig 13656 bp, 10 predicted proteins | sample AntAceMetag02UKJ_FD_184769 | JGI IMG/M metagenome (GOLD analysis project Ga0208903, IMG submission 184769) | Saline lake microbial communities from Ace Lake, Antarctica - Antarctic Ace Lake Metagenome 02UKJ (SPAdes) (version 2) | ecosystem: Environmental > Aquatic > Non-marine Saline and...
TTTGCTCATGCTCAAGAGGGCGCATCTGATGCGGAAGCGGTCGCTGAGAGTGTTTCCGCGCTCGACCTCTATCAGCAGGGCGGGGCCTTCATGCATATTTTGCTGGTTTGCTCGATCGGGACGATTGCGGTCGCGGTTTACTGTTTTATTCAGATCAGTCGCAACAAAATGGCACCGAAGACCCTCGTGGATCGCGTCAATGCGGCCATGGCTGAGCGTGATGTGAGCACCGCTTACAGCGTCTGTGAATCGAGTTCGTGCAGTTACGGTCGCGTCATGGCAGGGGCCTTACTGAAAGTGAATTTTGATCGGGATCTCGCGAACAAAGCGAGCATGATGGATGCCGCCGCTGAGGCCATCGATGAGGAGGAACACCGGCAGATGGTCTGGGTCAATTACCTGAACATTTTCGCGACCCTCGCTCCCATGATCGGGCTGCTCGGGACAGTCTGGGGAATGATCGAGGCCTTTGACAAGTTAGCGACGACCAGCGGCGACCCGAAGGAGCTTGCCGGGGGCATCAAGATCGCGATGGTGACCACGGCGGGTGGACTCATCGTCGGAATTCCCGCAATGTTCTTTTACTTCTTCTTCCGCGATAAACTGCAGGGCGTCATGACGACGGTGCAAAAACACGTCAGCTTTGCGATCGATATTCTGTCCGGGGAAATCCGGCTTCAGGGAGCGGCGACGAGCGCAGTGGAAGAAACTGTCGCCGAGTAAACGCCGGTCGGAAACGAAATGACAAGACGCCATAAAAGACCGTTGGATGAGGTGAGTTTTCAGATCACTCCGATGATCGATTTAACTTTCCTGCTTCTGATCTTTTTCATGGTCACGCAGAAAATCACCGAGCAGCAGCTCAATGTGCCGGTGAGCTTGCCGGTCGCGGTCAGTGCGGTGCCACCCGAGAGAACGGAGCGGGACATCATTAATATCGATGGAGAGGGGAATTACTACATCGGAGATTTACCCGCGACGACCGGGGAGGTTCTCGCGCACTTGAAGATTAAGTTTGAGGATTTCCCGCCGCTGCAAATTTATTTGAGAGCGGACCAGAATACCCCGACGAAAAAGATTCGGGAGTTCGTGGAAATGGCGACGGAAGTGGGAGCAATTGATTTAATTTTCGGCGTCTATGGAAAGTGAATTGAACAGGGTTAAGTGCCGGACTCAACCCTCTTGGGTGGGTCTGAGTAGCTGCGAGCGTGAGCGAGCAGACGGGGCGGGTTCTCGCTCACGCTCAAACCTACGGGGTGAGCATGGTGTTAACTTTCGTTGGATCGGTCTGAGTAGCTGTGAGCGTGAGCGAGCAGACGGGGAGGGTTCTCGCTCACGCTCAAACCTACGGGGTGAGCATGGAGTTAGCTTTCGTTGGATCGGTCTGAGTAGCTGCGAGCGTGAGCGAGCAGACGGGGCGGGTTCTCGCTCACGCTCAAACCTACGGGGTGAGCCAAGAGGCCGTAGCGGAGGACGTCAGTCTTTCGGACAGAGGACGGGTTTCCCGGCGCATCTGATGGCACGAGCAAACAGGGTTAGATCGATGACTCAACCCTGTTAGGTCGCGTTGGAGGAGGTGAGTAAGAAGAAGATTAGGATGAGGAAGAAGAGCAGGAGCAAAAAAGAAAAAGATTAGCAAAAGAATAAAGAGTTTTAATGAGACGAGTTCGGAAGAGACGCAACACGACGGTGGAGATGCAGATGGGGCCCATGATTGACATGGTCTTCCTCCTCCTCGTGTTTTTTATGGTCTCGGCGAAACCGATCACGCCGGAGAGCGATATTCCGATGGGACTTCCAGGGCAGGTTTCGCAGGAGGAAGCGGTCGATATTCCTGACGAAGCGCGAGTCATCATTGAGCCGGACGGGCAGGTCGTTCTCAACGAACAGGCTCTCGATTCACCCGGAAGCAGTTCGCTGCCTGAGTTGCGAAGTGTTCTTACACGATTTCGAACTTCGGCGGAGAACGCGAAGGCTGATGCGCTCGTGACGCTCGCCCCTCACGACACGGTTCCGCATCAGCGCTTGATCGATGTTTTAAACGCCTGTGCCGAGGCGGGCATCACCGGAGTCACCCTCGCAGGAGCAAACGATGAGTGAAGTATCGATCCAACTCAATTCTGATTCGCCGAAGCCGAAGAAGGTGAAAAAGAAGAGGCCGCCTCAGACACGGGAAGAAGCGGCAAGGTCGAATCGTCGCGCCATGATCGGGTCGATCGTGATTGGTTCGATCGCAGTTCACGCCGTCGCGTTGGTGCTTTTCGGGCTCTGGACCGTGGCGAAGCATTTCAGTCGCCCCGAAGCCCGCTTCGAGATGAAGAAGGTGGTGAAAATACCACCTAAAACTCCGGAACATAAAATGAATGTCGCGAAGCACGAGGCGATGGCCCCGAAGCCGACTTTCAATGACAAGCTGGTCAGCACCCGCCCGATTGATTTTGCCCTGCCCGAAATGCCCGAGGTGAATCTTGATCAAATGCTTCCGCTTGATCCGTCAGAATTGATCTCCGATCAGGTCAATGGACTCGTTGGCAGTGCCGCGCTTGGTTCCGGATTGGGTCAAGGCCTCTCCGGAGGTGGTGGCACAGGTGAGGGGATGAGTTTCTTCGGGGTGAAGGCGAATGGTGATCGTATTTTGCTTCTCTTCGACGTCTCCGCCAGCGTCGTGAACAAAGCGGAGGCCGCCGGGATTCCTCTGGAGCGGATTCAGGAGGAAACCGTGAAAATGATCGGGACTCTGCCAATCAGTTCGCAGTTTTCGCTGATCCAGTTCACCGGGAATTACATGCCGTTCACCGATGAACTCATCGCCGCGACGCCGAAGAACAAGGAACTCGCGGCGGCGTGGGTGGAGGACAAGTGGGTCACGAGCGGAAGCATGAGTTCGACTGCGTCAGGTGTGGAGCAGAATCTGACTGGTGTCGTCGGGATTTTGGAGCGGGCGATTAAAATGCGGCCCGACGTCATTTTTTTAATTTCCGACGCCAGTTTTCAGTGGCGCCCGAGTGGCGGCGGGGGATTCAGCAATGTCCCCTACGAAGAAATTGAAGACGTCGTCGAGCGCATTGAGGACGAACTCCGGCAGGAAGTGCCGATTCATTTCATCGCCTTCGAACCGAAGCCTGATGACGCAAGCGAGTGGTCGAAGATCGTCAGGAAAACTGGCGGGGAATTTCGGGAACTTAAGGGAAATTAGCAGATCCCCGGTGAAGTTGGATAAATTGATGCTTCCCTTTAAAGTCAATTCGACTTATGGATAGTGGCTCGATCCTCACTGGGACTAACCTCGGACAGTTTCGTGCTCTCCTCTCAACCAAACCAAACAAAAATGGAAATACTCGAAAAAGTAAAAGCATGGCTCGGTGTCCTCGGGCTCGAAGCAGCCGCTCCCTGGATCCTTGCTCTCGTCGTTATCATTGTCGGTTACTTCGTTGCCCGCCTCCTCGAAAAACTCGTCCGTAAGGGTCTCTCCAAGACAAGTTTCGACGATAAACTCGCTAAGCTTCTCGGCCAGGAGTGCGACGGATGCGAAAAAGGATTCTCGAAGTTCGTCTTCTACCTCTTCATGCTTTTCGTCGTGTATTTCGGCCTCAGCCTTGCCGGTCAAGCGGAAGCAGTTGCCCCGCTGAAGGAGATCCTCGATGATATTCTCGGATTCATTCCCAACCTTCTCGCCGCAGGTGTCATTGGATTCGTCGCCTGGATTTTCGCGACACTGGTGAAAAATATTCTCGAAGGTGTCTTGACCGCTTCCAAGGTCGATGAGCGTCTCGGCCTCGGTGATAAGAAGCCAATCACGAGCTCAGTGGGCCTTGTTGCTTTCTTCGGGATTATTCTCATCATGCTTCCGACCGCCCTTGGTGCGCTTAAGATGGACGAGATTTCGGTTCCGATCAGTGAGATGATCGATCAGATTTTCGCTTATGTGCCTTCGCTCTTCAGCGGCATCGTTCTCTTTGCCGTCGGCTACCTCGTCGCTTCGATCGTGCAGAAAGTTCTCGCGAATGTCCTTGAGTCGATTGGACTCGACAAGCTCCCTGAGAAACTCGGTTACACCGGCGGCAGCATCGTTGCCGGAAAGCCTCTCTCCCTGATCCTCAGTTATGTTGCGATGGCAACGATCCTGGTGACGATCGGTGCACAGGCGATCATGACGATGAAGCTCGGCTTCATCTCTGATCTTGCGCAGGACTTTGTGCCCGGTTATTTCAAACTTCTCGCCGCAGTCATTATTTTCTGCATCGCGATCTATGTTGCCAACATTGTGGGACAGCTGATTGAGCCGAAGAGCGAATTCTGGGCAAAGGTGACGAGAATCTCGATCCTGATTTTCTTCGGTGCGGTGGCTTTGCAAAAAGCGAATATCTCTCCACTCACTAATGATATCTTCCAGACGCTTATCACTGCCGTGATCATCGCCTCGGCCTTCGCTCTCGGAGTTGGCGGTGCTATCGCTCTCGGACTTGGCGGTCGCGACCGCGCCAAAGCGGTTCTCGACAAGCTAAAGGGCTAATTTCCCCGTTGTTTTTCAATTAAAAGACTTCAAAACAGGCTTTCGGGAAACCGAAAGCCTGTTTTTTTATAGATTTGAGCGAAAAGAAGCGTATTTTACTGCTTGAGAAGCATAAAAGTTTTATTAGATTCTAACATTCCTTAAGTATTTTCGTTTTTGCTCCGCTTCATATGAGACTCACGCTCATTCGTTTTTTTCTTCTTTGTATCCTTCCCCTGATTTCCGGAGTGGCTTGCAAAACCCGTAATAATCCCGGGTCGGTCATGCCGCCTGCTGAGGTGCCGCCTTCGGAATATCCCATCGGCCCCGACGGCCAGCCGATTCCTCCTGATGCGACCGGGGGCCGCTTCGGCTATTCGGGCGATTCCGGTGCGCCCTTGCCTCCTCCTCCGCCAGCGACTCCGGGCTCACGGGAAGTTCGTGATATGCAGCCGGGCGATACGGTGACGACCACGCCAGCGCCTCCGGAAACTCCCGCTGCTCCTGAGCCGCCAAAGCCAAGCGGGCCTCCATCGAGCGCTAAAATGGAGTTCGCGAATCGTGTCCCGGGTGATCCTCTTGTCGTTACCTTGCCGGGAGCAAACTCTTCTCTCGGTCCTATTTCGGTTGAGAAATATGATTCTGCCGGAAATCCAACCGGCGAGCCTTTGAAGCGGGGGACTCAGGTTCAGATTCCGGATCCGAACAATCCCGGTAAGAAAATTTACTTCAAAGTCCCCTGAGCACTGCCGACGGAGATTCCTTCGGTTGCCTGTCCGTCCTTGGGCCGGGACTCATTGGTGGCTCTGTCTTGAGGGCGGCCCGGGAGTACTTGCCGGGGATCAGGCTGCAAGCCTGGGCGCGGCGCTCAGAAGTTCGCGACCAGTTGCGATCTGATGAAGCGGAGATCGATCTCGTTTCCGATGATCTTAACGGGGCAGTTGCGGGTGCTGATCTCATCATTTTGGCGATGCCGACCGGTTTCATGGCTGACGTCGTTTCTTCGATCGGCGACGGGATCTTGACGGAGAATTCTCTCGTGACCGATGTGGGGAGTGTCAAAGGTTCCGTCATGAGAGAGGTTGCGCCGCTCGCAGTTCAGAAAGGGGGGCGTTTTTTCGGAAGCCATCCCATGGCCGGGTCGGAAAAGAAGGGGCTCGACTTTGCTGAAGCCAATCTTTTCCAGAATGCCTCCGTGATTTTGACCCCTTTCGGCGAGGGCAGTTCGGTGACGTCGGATCAGTCGCGGCTGACACAATTTTGGGAATCCCTCGGCGGAATCGTTTCCGTGCGCGATGCAGAGACCCATGACAAGATTGTCGCGGCGATCAGCCACTTGCCGCATCTTGTCGCGGCGGCTCTTGCCCGCTCGGTCCTCGGAGATGTGCCTGAGGCCGGGGCCTTTAGTGGAGGTGGTTTCCGCGACACGACGCGGGTCGCGGGTGGTCCCGAGGAGATGTGGTCCGGGATTTTGAGCGATAACCAGGCGGCGGTTTCGGAGCGGCTCGGCAAGTTGATTCAGGATCTCGAAATCTGGAAAGAGGCGCTGGATAACCTTGACAGGGAACAACTACGCGGCTTTCTGTCCGAAGCCCGCGAGCTGCGCGAGACACTTTAAATTCCTCTTCATTTCACGAATCCGATGGCTGATCTTCGCGTCAAAAAAGTTAAAGACTTCTCTGCTGAGTTGTCTGTTCCCGGTGATAAGAGCATTTCTCACCGCGCCTTGATGTTTTCAGCGCTCTCCAATGGGCCATGTGAGATCACCGGATTTCTTGCCAGCGAAGACTGTATTGCGACGCGAACTTCGCTTGAAGCGATGGGTGTTGACGTCGAAGTTCTGGGTGAAAACGGAACACATATCCGGGTCCACGGATGTCGTGGAGAATTTCAAAAGCCTGAACGGGCATTGGATTGCGGAAACAGCGGGACGACGATGCGCCTTATGTCCGGACTTCTTGCGGGATGCCCGTTCGAGACTCGTCTCTTGGGTGACGATTCACTGGAACGGAGGCCCATGAACCGCGTCGCGCTGCCTTTGGAAAAAATGGGTGCCCGCATTAGGGGGCAGGGGGATCGCTGCACCGCGCCGCTGACGATCACCGGCCGTGAAAAGCTGACGCCCATTCAGTATCAATCACCGGTTGCGAGCGCGCAGATCAAGAGTGCCATTATGCTTGCTGCGTTGAGGGCAGACGGGAAGACCAGTGTGACTGAACCTCACCCATCCCGTGACCACACTGAGCGGATGCTGAACTACCTTCTCGTGAAAAACATTCGCGAAGGAGATACCGTTTCTATCTGGGGTGGGCAGATGCCAGAGTCACGTGACATTGTGGTACCCGGCGATATTTCCAGTGCTGCCTTCTGGATCGTGGCAGCAGCAGCTCGCGACGGAGCGAGGCTACTGATTGATCGGGTAGGACTGAACCCAACGCGAATTGGTATTCTCAGCGTCATGATTCGCATGGGTGCCCAAATTACGGAACGGGTTGACGAATCGGGCTGTGAGCCGATGGGGTCGATCGAAGTAGTCGGTGGGAAGTTAAAGGCGACCGAGATAGGTGGAGAAGAGATCCCCACTCTCATTGACGAGATCCCGATTCTCGCAGTTGCGGCTGCTTTAGCCGAAGGAACCACGATTATCAAAGACGCTCAGGAATTGAGAGTGAAAGAAAGCGACCGGATTTCAGCCGTTGCCGAGAACCTCCGAAGAATGGGCGTTCCGGTGGATGAATTTGCTGATGGAATGGAAATTACGGGAGTTGAAGAACTCAAAGGGGCAGAGGTGAATTCTTTGGGCGATCATCGGATCGCGATGGCTTTTGCTATTGCGGGTCTCTTTGCCGAAGGCGAAACGGTGATCAAAGGTGTCGAATGCATCGAAACTTCCTACCCGGGTTTTATTCGAGAGTTGAATCAGCTCCAGGCGATGGGGCGCTGATTAGAGCGGCCATTGGCGAAGGAAAAGGTGGGAAGGCGAAAATGTGAAGTGCGGCGGCTCGGCGCCGCTTCATGGGCCTCTTGTTGCGCTATTTAAAGAATGGCTTTCTCATCTTCCCGGACACTTCCGGCAAATAATGCGGAAATAGGCGCTTGTCTCCCTTCCCGTTTTTTGATTTTCTCACGTCTGGCGCCATGAATTTGCCATGTAAATACATTGTATTGGCAAAAAAATGAGCCAAATGACACTTTGCTCTTGTAAAGTCATTGTATTTTGTTCAGTTTACATTGTAAAACATTCCGGAATCCACCTGGTGTTTCACATTAATTGGTAATCTCCACCCCCAAGACGAATGAAAATTCCTCAAAAGCTCTTTCGCAGGGCTACTTCAGCCAAGAATAAACAGGGCGTCGCGCTTGTGACGGTTCTCACCGTTATGGCTTTGACCACGATCCTTGTCTTAACTTTCTTCTCTCTTGCTACGAGTGAGCACCGGGCTTCGAACACCTATTCTCAGGGCTTGCAGGCTCAGCAGGTTGCCGAGCAGGCGGTGAACATGGTGATCGCCCAGATTCGTGAGGCAACGACAATCGGGACAACTAACGCATGGGCCTCGCAGCCGGGAGCTATTCGAAACTGGAATAGCGCTGGAGCCGAGACTTTTGCCTACAAGCTCTATTCGGATGATGACATGAAGACGCTCGATTGGACCGAGTTCAGCGCGGATTTTACGAGTATGCAGGACTGGAATCAGAAGCCGAATCACTACGTGGATCTGAATGAGCCAGTAATTCGAGGGGAGAAAGTCTATTATCCGATTGTTCATCCCCAGGCAGCAATCGAGCCAAAATGGCCTGCGCCAATCGGGAATGATGACGCCGGAATTGAAGGGTTTTCATTCAATACCTTAACAACTCGCAGTTTACCGGGTGGGGCTTTTGGTGAGAAGGCGTCACAGGTAAGTCAATCGGGGCAGCATCTTGCGATGCCGGCGATGTGGATTTATCAGCTCGCCGACGGGACCCTTGGTGTGCTTGCCCCGGGAACCACTGATCCGGATGCAGAGTCGTCGTTTACGGCAATCTCCGGAGTGGGGGTGCCCAGTGAAAACAACCGTATCGTCGCGAGGTTTGCTTTTTGGGCGGACGACGAGACGAGTAAGCTTAATGTGAACACTCACGCTGGCGGCCTCGCATGGGACGTGCCGAAAGCTGGCGGCGAGCTTGATATGGCGATGGGACGATATCAGCCGGCCCAGAAAGAGTTTCAGCGGTATCCTGGTCATCCCGCGACGACGCACCTGATTCCGGCTCTCGCTCCCGGCGTTATTGATATTGTTAACGATCGCGATGCGATGGAGATGATTTTTAATCTCGTCCCTAAAGTTGTTGGCGGAGGATCCGAGTCAGGAACGCGGCCTTTGGATACACGGAATCCTGAGGAAGCAAACGGACTCGTGCCAGATTTCGAGCCCTTGTTTCCCTCAGTCGATGATCTTGTGATGCGTTCTGATCGTACCGCGCATGAATTTCCGGATGCTCAGGGAAACCCTGTTTCCGGCGAAGATCTGAGTGAATATCTGGAGCGGGCAAAATTCTTTTTGACGGTGAACAGCCGGGCTCCCGAGACCAATCTTTTCAATCAGCCACGCGTCGCAATTTGGCCGATCCACAATGCGAGTTACGACGACAAGGACGAGTACGATAAGTATCTCACCTCTTTTGATCAGCTGATTCACTACTGTTCTTCGATGGGGGAGACCATCGGGGCGACTGGATATCCGCGGCATGAATACCTTTTCAAGCGTGAAAATGCCGACAGTCCTACCTTCGATTATCAGGCCATTCCTCGTAATGAAGAGCTTTATGGTTACCTCGCCCGGCTCATGAATACTCCTGTGCCCGGCTATGGAGGTAGCATTTCGCAGAAATACCCAGACCCCGGATATCGTCAGATTCTCACCCAGATTTTTGACTATATCCGATCGACGAATCTGCATGATGATTCGATTTATAAGGAGAATTTCCTCGATGCCTATGTGAGGGAAAACAGTGACGAGCATGCAACCTACACAAACCATCGTAATGATCGGAACAAGCAGGTTGGAATGAAAGGCCACGGGCAGGTCGTCCCGATCACGATTCCGGCTCCGGGAAGCACTGACCCTGACACAAAGGGATTCGGCCGTTTTTATTCGCTTGCCGGGCTGCAAATCCATGTGATTTCATGTGCGGAGCCGGGTGATTTTCCGATTCCGAGACACATGGGATCAACCAGTTATCAGAATCAGAACAATAATGCTCCATCGACGGAGGAGACCTACCTTAACTTTCCTCCTATGCCTTTCGTTCTAACGATAGGTAACGGTAGAATCTTTCCAAAGTTCGAAGACCGTCCCCAAAACATGGATGTGGCGACCTATGAGGCAATTGAGCCTCAGTGGTTGCGGGAGCTTCGTGAGCCTAATAGGAGTCCACTTTACAATCTTGCCTTTGAGCCGGCTCACTGGAATTGGAATCTAGCTTATTTGGATCAGCAGTATTTCGATTTGGTTTACGCTAGTCCTAAGAATACCCGTACGAATGCAGACGATCCTGCTCTGTTTAAGTACGATCCGAGGAGTTTGTCGTTGGCCGCGTTTTCCGCAGGACACACGCGGTTGGCAGATAATGAGCAACTGGTGCAAGGAATGGTGCTATTTAATCTGTTCACGCCATCGATCGGTTGGAGTTCCATCAACCCTGATATGGAGATCAAAATTGAGCTTGATCGGACCAATGAATTTCGATTTGACGCGCTTCCGCAGTTTCAAACCAGCAGTCCCTTCCCGACATTCGGAGTGCCGTTTATCGGTTTTGATCAGTTTCCTGAGAAAGAATACATTTTCTCTACCAACGCAACTGACTCTGCCTGGGGTGGGCGGCGTTACGGCGGCTTAATGCCGTATGAGTTCATTCTTAACGCTGGAGGCAATGTGAACAGAGAGGTAAACCGTGCTTTGAATAGTAGTGTCTACGGCCCATTGAACCTGGGTATTGAAAACGCAGGGATTAATCGTTCCAATTTCATTCCCCTTCGTCCAGACACTCCGAATTTTAATTTTCAGGGTGGTCGGGGAAGATATACTTGGCTTGATAGTGGTTACACTTACATAGAAAATGCCCTCGACGAACTAGACGTGCAAGGTGACCTCGATGAAGTCGCAAACTCTTATCGTTACGATCTAGTGACGGTTCCGTTTAAAATTCCGGGAGTGACGCGGTCCAGCGAAGACCTTCTTCCCAGTCAGCTCATTGATCCGACACGCCAGTGGGTTCCGAATCCGGGTACAGTTGATTTTACTGGAGGCGATATCACTTTCGAGTTTTATCATGGGGGGGAGAAAGCAGAGGGTTCGGCTCCAATCACGGGGACCGCAGTAGGTGCTGAGAATGGGGAATTAATTCAATCGATTAAGATCGATGTACCCAACTTTACGATCCAATATCAGGAAGGTGACCCTATCCGGACACCGATGGTATTTGATCCTTTCAGTCCTGATAGCTACGGTGGAAATACTGGTATCGGCGGTCATTTTAACGAATTTGGAAATTTGGCAAGAGACACGTTTTCACCCATGGAGCGTGCCGCTATGGGAATGGATGCGCCCAATTTGAGCAATGCTAATGCTTTGAGTGCTATTAATAGCAACGAGGATAAGCTCTCTACCCAGATTGGCGCAGGCCCGAATAATGTGGAGCCCGGAAACGTGGGTCGAATAGGTCATATCAACACCCACCGTCGACCCAGTCCGTTCTCGTTGAGTGATATTGTGCAGTCGATCGAGATTCGGCATGGCGACGCTCGTGTCGTGGCGGGTGATTTTGAGATCACTCCTGATGAAGATGTTTTCGCTCCGCATCGCCTGTGGGATGATGCCGCGATGGCCCATTCCGTGACCAATGCGGTCGGAGCGGATTACACCGGTGCCACTATTGAAGACGATTACTTAATCATCCCCGATCTTCCGGGGAATGATCCTTATCGGGACCGGACGCCTCTGCCTTTCGGCGTTGAAAAATCCGAAGATGTTCAGTTGTTCGGGGATTTCGACAATGGTTCGGGTCTGATGATCGACGGTCCTTACATTAACAAGCCGGATGAAGGAAATACAAATTCCCTCAAAACCATGTTTCAACAGGAAATCAGCGGGCAATGGCAAAAGCTGAGGAATTATGGAGAGTATCCCTACTTTAACCGGGAGTGGAGACATGAAAGCGGCGGTCCTGCCTACTTTTCGCCCAACCGCATTGTTTCGGGTCCGGGGATGTTTGGTTCTCTGCCGACAGGGGTCGCTAGCGGTGAGCCATGGCGAACCCTGCTCTTCCGTCCTGCTCTTGCCGGAAGTCAAACACCTGGAAAGCAGCAGCATCCCGGAGGAAATTCCGAAGGGGCAAATGCAGTCGCGGGTGCAGTCGGGCCTCCTGACCATGTCATCATGGATCTTTTCTGGATGCCAATTGTGGAGCCTTACGCAATCAGTGAGCCCCTTTCGACTGCCGGTAAGGTGAATATCAATACTGAGCTGGTGCCATACCTTCACGTGAACCGTGACACTGCGGTCCGGGGTGTTTTCAGGTCTGAGATGATGGTCTGTATTCCTAATGCGATGCACCAGGACTATAAGCACAACAATGGCCGTGGCCGCGGATACCACTGGCGGGACCGTCCGACTGGTGGCGAGCTCCAGGGAAAGCGTCTTCGCTCTATCATTCGTGAAGACGACACACTGGCGCAGTTCACAACGAAATTTGGAGCCGGTTCGACGATATTTAAGTCCGCTACTGAGATCACGGAAATCCACCTGATGCCTCAGGAAGTCAGTGATCGATATGGAACTACTCGAGGTAACGTTGGTAGTTACTCGCCTGACCTCGGCGAAATGAGATCCGGGAAATACTGGTCTGACCATTCGCTGGTCGGAGATAATTCAAGGGAGCGTCCGTATACGAATATTCACAACCGGATCACGACGAAGTCGAATACCTTCAAGGTGCATTATCGGGCCCAGGTGCTGAAACAGTCACGGAGAGACGACGGTAGCTACGGTCTTTGGAAGCCGCTCTTCGATAGCGTCCAAGCAGAGTATCGCGGTTCCTCAATCGTTGAGCGTTATGTGGATCCTAATCTTGATGTAATTCCTGATTTTCCGAATTCGCCGAGTAAGGGGCTGGACGAGTTTTATACGTATCGAGTGATCAATCCTCGGCGTTTCGCACCATGATCCGACCTCCGATCAGAATTTTTATGAAAAACGATATTAGAACGAGAGCAGAAGATGGCTTCAGCCTGGTTGAAGTCACCATAGCAATGGCTATTGCTGCCGTTGCGATTGTCACCCTTCTCGGGATGATTCCTCAGGGGATGAACTCCATGGTGGAAGCGACGGACCAGGCAATCGAAGCCCGCATCCAGCAACAGGTATTGAATGAGATTCAACTGACACCCTTTGAAGATGCGCAGGGTGTCTCTTTGCTGGACGATTTCAGGAGCCTTGAGGTCTACTATGACTCACAAGGGGAGGAAATTGGAGACAGTGTGAGTGGTGCAAAAGGTGATTCCGGGGGTAAAGGGAGCTTCGGACATGTATACACAGCGCGGGTTAGCGTGCTGAGTGCGAACCCCGCAGACAATCTCAATAAAACGGCACCTAATCGGCTCGGAGGAGCTGACTACCGGGGGATGTCATTCGATCGGGGTCAAGATTTGAGCCAAACCAATGAGGGGAATCCTTACATCCGGACCGTGATCATCGAAATTGCCGCAGTTGGCGGCCGGGCGGATACGTTTGATTTCGATGAAACGACTAATTTTGGAGAGATCTCCACTTTTCAAACCGCAATCGTTAAGACAGGAAGGGATTATAGACCATGAAGATATTGACCCAAAATCAAACAAAGGTAAACAGGCGTGGTTTCTCACTGATCGAACTGTTGGTCGCCATGGGTATTCTTTCGGTATTGATGCTCATGATGACGGTCCTTCTGGATCAGGTGCAGCGGAGCTGGAGGTTTTCAGAAAGCCGAATCAGCCAGTTTCGCGAAGCGAGAGTTGCCTTTGACCTCATGGCGAAGAATATTGGTCAAGCGACTCTCAATACCTACTGGGATTTGAAGGATGAAGATAAGGATGGCTTGTACGATGGATACTTTCGAACCTCGGAGCTCCACTTTATCACCGT
>Ga0208903_1001425_pt1 | contig 13622 bp, 16 predicted proteins | sample AntAceMetag02UKJ_FD_184769 | JGI IMG/M metagenome (GOLD analysis project Ga0208903, IMG submission 184769) | Saline lake microbial communities from Ace Lake, Antarctica - Antarctic Ace Lake Metagenome 02UKJ (SPAdes) (version 2) | ecosystem: Environmental > Aquatic > Non-marine Saline and...
GACGCAGTGTTCGCTGAGTTCTACTGGGTGCCGGGTAAGAATGACCAGTTTCTGGACCGCATCCACAGACGTGGCCAAGAGGGTGACTACGTGATGGGCCACATGCCGTTCATACCGGGCAGCATGGACGAGCGGGTACTCGGCACCGCGATATGGAAAGACAAGAACATTTACCAAGCGCTTGATGCGCAGGAGGCAGCGTGAGTAATTTACCAGTGGTTTCAGCTTTCCGGTATAGAGCTGCCGGGATAGCAGGAAAACAACAGCAGTTGCTGTAGCTAAGGTGTCACGTGACACCATCGAAGATAACTTGCGGCGTAGCTGTAAGTTCAATTTCAACCAACGAAGAAGGAAGCAAAAATGAAACTTGAACACATTATCACCACGGGCTTGTCGGTCCGTGACTTGGGCGGCAGCGGTCGCAAGGAAATCATTGTCACGGCCACGGTCGGCACCCCAGCTTTGGTGTCCGAAGTCCATGCGTACATTGATGGCCTGCTCAACGGCACTGAGGTCCCCACCCCCGCAGTCGATGGCGTTGGCGATAACGTCGAAGACCCGGTACCGGACACGCCCCCTCGCGCTCGTCGCAGTCGCGCCAAGCCTGTCCCGGAACCTGAGTCTGAGTCTGAGCCTGTCCCGGAACCTGAGTCTGAGCCTGAGTCTGAGTCTGAGTCTGAGCCTGAGTCTGAGTCTGAGTCTGAGTCTGAGCCTGAGTCTGAAGCCACCCCCTCCCGTCGTCGTCGTGGTCGCGGCAAGCCCAAGGACACGGACGGTGACGATAAGCCGAAAGGCCCAACCAAACAGGACGTGGCCAAAGCAGCCTCGCTCGGTGCGGAAGAGCTGGGTGCTGATGTCATGGGTGACATCATCTCGGAGTATTCCGAGAGTGGGATGGTTGACGATATCCCGACCGAGAAGCGCCAAGCGTTCATTGACGAAGTGAACCACGAAGTATCACTCCCATCTGTCGAAGAAGACTAGGCCGGTGGTGGGGAGTGAGCTACTTGAGCACTCTCCGCTAGGTGCTTCTGGTGCCTACCGTTGGATGGTTTGCCCCGGCTCTGTTGGATTGAGCCGGGGTGTACCTGACGATGAGAGCGAAGAAGCAGCGCTGGGCACAGCAGCCCATGCGCTAGCGGAGTATTGCCAGTCACACAAGGTCGAGCCATGGACGTTGCTCGGCCAGTACATTAACAAGCAGGGAGAGATTTGTACCCTCGTGCTAGAGGAGGATTTTGACCCGAAGGTGGGGGCGGAGAACCTACCCGCTGACTGGCATCTAATTGACAAGGATATGGTCGATGCTGTCACCGGCTACCTGCTAGAGATTGACTTGTGGCACCCGGACAGGAACCAAGGCAATTCCTGGGTAGAGCGTAAGTTCCACTGCCCAGAGATACACAAGGATTTCTACGGCACCGGCGACTACGTCCACTTGACTGTGGTGGGTGATGAATGCACGAACATGAACACGGGCGAGACCGGGAAGTCTGAGCTGTGTATCATTGACATCTGGGACTACAAGCACGGCATCGGCATCGTGGTCGAGGCCACTGACAACCCGCAGCTCATGTACTACGCTGCGGGCGTGCTGGAAGAGTTGAACTTGTGGGATGAGGTAGACAAGATTCGTCTGCACATCTATCAGCCGAGGGGCTGGCACTGGAAGGGTCCTCATCGGGTATGGGAGATTGACCCGGATGACCTGGACGAGTGGTTGATTGAAACGTGCGTACCTTCAATGAACCATGCGCTGGTGTCACGTGACACCAAGACCGGCGACCATTGCAGATTCTGTCCTGCTCGCCAACGACAGTGCCCTGCCCTCATGGGGGACATGGCCGAATACGAGGAGTTACTTGCTATGGCGGAAGCTGCAATGGAAGAGGGTGCTGAGCCGATGACCGCTGCCCAACTCGGGCGCATCCTTGAGCTGGAGAGTCTCAGCAAGATTGTCATCAAGGCAGCGCGGGCCACTGCTTGGAAGATGCTGTCCAACGGGCATGCTGTACCGGGCACCAAGCTGGTCAACTCCAGAACCAATCGCATCTACAAAGATGAGAAGCTGGCGACGGCAGCGGCCAAGAAGAAGTTTGGTGCAAAGCAAGCTATGACTGAACCGGCGTTGAAGTCGCCAGCTCAAATTGATGCACTGCCAGGAGGCACAGAGTTCACCGCTCGCTGGGGATTCAAACCCCAAGGCGGAACAACCATCGCGCTCGACAAAGATACGCGACGGACAATCAACCGGGACACCAAGTCCCTTTTCTCACCAGTCTCTAAAGGAGATGAATAGTTATGTCGGAAGAAGTCAACGAAAAACAAGCAGGGCCGAGTTCGGATTCCTTCCCGCTGCCCGAGGGCCGCATCATCAACGTCAGCGCGTTCGTGAAGGATGCCTACAACAAGCAGGCAACCCCCGCGTACAAAGTGGAGGTTGCCATCCCGGTAGACCATCCCGGTCTCATCGAGTTGGAGAACAAACTCATGGATGCGGCGGATGAAAACTGGGGTAAAGGCGCAGGCGATGCCAAGTCCCTCGTCTTCCCGCTGTTGGAGGGCGATAAGCTCATGCGTCGGCGTGAGAAGAGAGGCAAGGATGGCAGCGCGTACAAGGGCATGACCGTCATCCGAGCCAGTACTCTGTTCAACCTCGAAGGTCACGATGCTGCGGGCGGTATCAACGTGTACGATGAAGATGTCAATGTCATCGCCCCGACTGAGCAGAAGAAATTGTACGCTGGGTGCAAGGCTATCGTGGGAGTGGCCATCGGCTTCTATACCAAGGACATCGAGGATGACGACGGCGACCCCGTCACGGTGAATGGCCTCAAGTTCTACCTGTCGGCAATTCAGAAGACCGGCGACGGCGAACGCATCGCCACGAGCAGCAACAAGTCCAGCCTGTTCAAGCCGGTGGCTCGTCCAGATGGCGATGCCGGTGGTGGGGAGACCCGTCGCACACGTCGTCAAGCACGCGGTTAGCTAAGGGCCGGGGGTGGGGCTTAGGCCCTGCTCCTGGTGCTGCCTATGGCAACACATCACAGATGGTGTCACGTAACACCAGAGGAAGCGAACCAATGAGTTATTCAGTAAGCGAGATGTGCTTATGCGCCGACGCCGATGGTACTTTCCATAAGCGTTGCCGTCTCATCATCCGCAGCAAAGACAAGAACATAAATGGCGTGCGACAGGTGCGTCAGTGTATGAGAGCTGCGATGAAGGGTACGGCTCACTGCCCCGCTCATCAACCGGCACCGATGAAAGCGTACCTACAGTGATTAGCGGAGACTTCGAGACAAAGTCCTACGCTGACCTCAAGAAGGTCGGAGCATGGGTGTACTCTCAGCACCCGACGACTGAAATTATCTGCTTCTGCTATGCGATTGACGACGGCGATGTGCAGGAGTGGTGGCCGGGCATGGATATGCGGGAGAATCGGGTACGGGCATCAATAGCAAAAGATATGCCTTACGACCTGTATATCGCCATCAAAGAGGGCCAGCTCTTCGAGGCATGGAACGTCAGCTTCGAGCGCTCTCACTGGGTCAATATCATGGTACCTGAGTTCGGCTGGATACTCCCGAAGGATGACCAGTGGCGTGATACGATGGTCACTGCCTGCTATTACGCGCTGCCTGCTGCACTCGACAGGTGCTCGAAGGTCCTCGGGTTTGGTGGTAAGGACCCCGAGGGCAGCAGGCTCATCACCAAGTACAGCAAGCTGCACCTGAAGACAGCGAAGACAGAGATACCCCCCGAGGATTTTCGCAAGTTCGTTGACTACTGCAAAGACGACGTGATGCAGGAGCAGGACATAGCTGACTTCCTCGGGCCACTTCCCCAGCGCGAGGTGGATGCTTTCCTGGTTGACCAGAAGATGAACATGCGCGGCCTGTATCTGAACGAGGACAGCCTGCGCGATGCCCTCGCCATCGTCACCGAGCGAGCGGCTGAGTTGAAGGAAGAGTTCTTTGGGCTGACTGGCCTCAGCCCATCGCAGGGTGACAAGTGCAAGGCATGGTTTCACGAGCAGGGTGCGCCCATGGAGAACCTGCAAGCCAAGTACATTGAGGAGGTGCTCGAAGGCAAGCACGAGTTCAAGCCCAAGGGGGAGGTGAAACGTGCCCTAACGCTGCGCTCAAAGTTCAACAAGGCGTCAACTAAGAAGATAACGGCCATGCTAAGGAACCGCTCCGATGACGGACGAGCGAGGTTCCAGACGAGGTCTCATGGCACGATGACAGGCAGGCCAACGGGCACAGGATTCCAGCCGCTGAACCTGTCCAAAGGATTCGAGGGCGTACCCCCCGAACAGCTCCTGCGGGACATGAAGCATAGAAGCCCTAAGTGGCTCGATGCTATGTACGGAGATGCCATGGAGGCTGTCGGCAAAGCGAGTCGGCACCATATCAAAGCGGAGGAGGGCAACATCATAACGGCGGGCGACTTCGTGTCCGTCGAAGCAGTCATCATGTCGTGCCTCGCGGGAGAGCAGTGGAAGATAGATGCCTTCCGAAACAAAGAGCCGGTCTACGAACTGATGGCCTGCTCCATTCACAACCTCGGAGACAATGCGATAGCCTTCGCCAAGGCGGACAAGGACGGGTTTAAGGATGAGTTCTCCGCTGAGCGATTCGACGGTAAGACGGGCGAGTTGGCGTTCCAGTACCAAGGCGCACTTGGGGCATGGCGCAAGTTCGACAACAGCGACCGGCACACCGACGAGCGAGTGGTGGAGATATGCAAGTCATGGCGAGAGGAGAACCCAAACATCGTAAAGTTCTGGTACGCCATGGACGATGCCTCGAAGAAATGCGTGCAGACAGGCCAGCCTACTGAAGCAGGACTCATCAGCTTCGAGAAGCAGAACGGCTGGCTGTCGATGCGTATGCCAAGCGGTAAGAAAATCTGGTACTTTAAACCAGAGATGCGGCTGGGTATGCCACACTGGCACCAGCCCTGGATGTATGACCCGGAAGACGAGAGCACGTGGGAGAAGTACGAGGACTGCCACGCCAAGACATGCAAGTGCGAGCCGGTGCTGAAGCTGAGTTACATGTCCATGAAGAATGGGCAGTGGGTGCGAGTCAGCACTTACGGGGGCAAGACGGCAGAGAACGCGACCCAGTGTGTGGCCAGCGAGGTAATGAAACCTGCTCTACAGAACCTGGACCGGATGGGGTGTGGGCTTATCCTGTCGGTGTACGATGAAGCAGTGTCCGAGGATAAGATTGGATTTGTAACGCCGGAACGGTACGCGGATGCGATGCTGGACCGGGAGAAGTGGTCACGAGACTGGCCGATTAACGTAGACGTTTGGCAAGCACCGGAGTATAAGAAATGAAATTATGGAACTACATCGCAGATATCCTGCGCGGCTTCTTCGACATGGAACCGGAGTTCATGCCCCCGGCACCGGCACCGGAGCCGTACCGCGCTCTCGTGGTGTCACGTGACACCTATCGCAACCTTGAAGTAGGCGACAATTTTCACGGAGGCACGGTCGTCAATGGCTTCTCCACTTGGCACTTTGATAACAGCGAGAAGCATAGAGCGGTATCGAAAGACGACCACGACTACGTTATGGTCATCCGTATCTCTCCTGAATCGGAGGAAGTTAATGCGCTACTTAGGCGTTGACCCCGGACTGGACGGGGCCATTGCTCTGATTGAAGATGGGAGAATCCTGGGCATAAGCGACGTGCCTACCTTCAAGACCACGAGGGGTATGACCAAGAGGAAGAAGGGCATCAGGAATACCCCCCGCATCGTGCGTGAGCTGGACGAGGAGGTCCTCGCGGGGGTGATTGATGCCATAGCTCAGGGCGGACCCGTTAGGGGCGTGATGGAGAAAGTAGGCTCCATGAAAGACCAGGGAATAGCCTCGGCTTTTGCCTTCGGTCAGGTGTACGGCGGACTGAAGATGGCGCTGGGATACGCAGGCATACCTTACGAGTCGGTTACACCTCAGCGGTGGAAGCTGGCGATGGGCTGTGGGGCGGACAAGGAGAGTTCGTTGGTGGCCTGCCTGAGAGAGTTCCCGGAGGAGAACGACATATGGTTCGGGCCTAAGCAAGGCATCCTCGACGGACGATGCGAGGCCGCTTTGATAGCACTATGGGGAAGTAGACAATGAAAACAGATGAAGAACTGCGCCGAGGCATTATTGAAGACGAGGCATGTGAGGAAGCATACATCGCTGCGTGCGAAGAGGTGGGGCCTAACAGCCCTGAGTTTGACAGGGTCTATGATGACCACTATGAAAAGGAAATGGAAAGAATGAGCGACTCAAAATCAGACGGGTACGAAAAACTCTGGGAAGTACTGAAGCGGGCGGGGGAACAAGCCTCGCTAGGCAAGGGCAAAGAGCGCCACTCTGAAACGCAGGGCGTGTTCCGGCCATTTCACGAGCAGCCCATATGCAGCATAGGGCGGATGGTAGGCACGGGGTACAACATTGGGCAGGGCATGAAGAAAGGGCACGAGGCTCGTGAACTCCCGCAGGAGCGAGCGGTGGATGAGTTGCTGGGGGCGATTAACTATTTCGCTTCTGCGGTTATTCTCATGGAGGAGCAGCCCAGCGACTTTCGCCGGGTTAGGGGCAAAAGTGGGGGCGGCCCCTGACGACAGCATGTTTGTATACCAACCTGAAGACTGGCCGACTTCGGTGTCACTTACGGCAACACACCTTTAGTGGTGTCACGTGACACCATCATAATCTCTTCCTGCGGCGCAGCACAGCCATTACCATCTTCCAAGCACCGGAGGTCGCCTGGACTGCCTGACCCGCGTAGCGGTAGGAACCCGTGGCTACCTCTATCAGAACGGCCACCCCCAGAGTGACCGCCTTCCCCACGTACCCGTAGCTCCCCGCGCCGGGAGTCACTGTGTCTGACTGGCTCACCACGGGGACTTGGCCCTCATAGTCATACTGACCTTCATCCGGGGTTATGATGGTCGCCTGAACTACGCTCGGGTCTTGCCCCGCGTACGTGTACTCGCCTTCTGATATGTCAACTACCGTCGCCTGAACTACGCCGGGGGTCTGTCCGATGTAGCTATAGCCGCCTGCACCAACGGCGTAGATAGTGGACTGCGAGATTGACGGGTCTTGACCAGCATAGCCGAAGGAGCCTGCGCCGGGAGTAATGGTTACGTCGCCGGTAACCCCCGACGAAGTGTACGAGTAAACTTTGTTCGAGGTATCTTCTTCGTAAAGAGCCCCGGCAGTCTCAAAGTTCGCTAAGTACCGTACCTCAATATCAGTTAGCTGCCGACCAGACCAAATGCAAATAGGGCCAACAGCCGCATTACCCGCAGGCTGATACTTTGTCCCGTAGCGGTTGCGATACGCACCGATGTAGAGTTCATCTATACCGTAGGAGCCTGTAACTAAGGAGTTGTTAGTAGACTTACCTCCACCGTTTAAGTAAACCGGATGAACACTACCTCCCACGGCAGCATAATGGTTAAGCGAGTTAAGTGGTGCCGTAGTGGTTGAAGATTGACTAAGCGAGTAGTGATTTGTATTGCGCGCCATGAAGTTGGCAGCACCCCCATCAGTAATACGAAGATTATAGTAATCGTTACTTGAGGGGGAAGTAGCTATCGTTGCAATTGCCGCATACGCTGCTGTTGTTTGTTTAGCCCATGCCGCGATTGAAAAGTTCGTTGATGAAACGTAACCGAGGCCCATAGTCACGGCTGTAGTTGGGCTGCCCGAACCATTGTTGTGCCAAGGCCATAACCCTCGCGGGGTGTTAGTTATGTGTGGAGTAGGGTCGCCAATCATTCCACCTGAAAGAAGGTTGTGATAATCGTTTCCGCGCGGGAATGTGGCGAGCACCAGACCCGCGTACAACGGGTGGTCCCGATTGATACGAACCTGATTAAAGTTCGCAAACGGTAGGCCAGCGGGGCTGTCCCTTCGCTTAGATTTGCTTGTTACAATCAGCACGAGGGGATACTAAGTTTTTGGGCCGATAGTGTTCGGCGTAATCGTCACCACTGTTGTACCCGTCGTCGCATAAGTTGTGTTGTTCCGCAAATAGAATGACTGTGACCCAGGGACGAGCCGAATGTCTGCGAAAATTACCTGTGCGCCAGTACCCGCGCCGTTATCAATGGGGAACACACCGACTTCTTCGTGAGGGAAAGCCGCATCGGGCGTCTGCCCTCCGCTCCGCACACGAAACAGCGTAAAGAATTCGCCAGCAACGCCCGCCGTGGCTAGCGCAACAGAGAGCTTGGCAACTGCGTTTGGTGCGCCAAGGTGCTCGCTCGCCGTCATTGCTGTTGGTGTGTCGGCATTAAACAACCCAGCTGAAATCGCGGACGTATCGCTGATTGCAGTGTGTTCAGAACCTTCAAATACAACAGCGGCATCTGTACCGATAGCCATTAACCCTTCCTCGCGATGTTAATGTGGGACAGCCGCGAGTACTCATCCATATTTGGCATCACTGTTGACCACGGGATAACTTGTTTCGTTCCGAGAGCCAGCAGCCTAATGAGTAAGTCAGCGTCCTTAGAAAATAGCGCAGTCATAACCTCAACAGTGTTTGCGTGGGAGAAATCCAGGCCCTCTGTTTTTAGTTGAGCGAAACCTTCCTCGATTAAAACATCTCCGGCTGAAGCAGCCTTCAGTGTCTCCAACACCATTCGCGTTTCGGCAACAGTTAGTTTTGCCATGAGCGTTTTTGTCGTGACGGGGGCTGTATTTGGAACCGTTACGGGGGTCTGCAAATACAAATCCACATCCGAATCAGAGGTGGACTCAGCATAACCCGGCATCGCCTTAATCTGTTGCAAGAGTGTCATAGTCCTCACGCTCTGGGTAAAGTGAAGATGCCCGCCGCAGCGAACGTGATGGAGAATGGCCCCGCCGCATTACTCCGGTCGGAGGTCATGTCCTCGTAGCAGACTAGCCTCGACGTGCTCGCCGTACCCGTGTCGTGCAGCAGCACTGCAATTCGAGCATCGGTAAAAGCGCTGCCGGTGTTCTGTATCCACGCTGCCGGGTTAGCGGCGTCAAACGTGATTAGACCAGCTCCGTCGGGAGTGCCGAAAGTGGGGGAGCTACACACATTGCCTAGTGCGGTGTAGTCCGTGCCCGTAATTTCATTAGCGGAAATGTCATCCCAAAACTGGTCCGTATTCTGATTGATAGAATACGAAGCAGTCAGAAGTGCCACCTTGAACCCATTCCCTCCGGGGGTGTCCAGGTCCACGCCACCGCCATTGTTCTGCGTGTGGCGAAACAAGTCGTACACTTGCCATGTCATGACATCTCTCCCTTCTCAACTTCTTTTGCGAGCTTCCGCAGTCCTTGGATACTGTTGGGTACCATCAAGCCGTTGGCCGTGAGCATGGTGTGAGCTGTCTCGTACTCTTTCCGCGCTTCGGCTAGCTGACTCTCGGCCAGCCACGTCTTGGACTGGTGCTCAATAAGCCGCTGCATTCTGGCAAGCATTCGCAGCACCGCAGTTTTAGAAGCGGGAGCTAGGTTCAGGTGTACCTCTTGGCCTCGGACACCCACGGTCGCTGCGGGGGCGCTGGTGTCACGTGACACCTCAGCGACAGGTTCAGGTGCGGGTGCGGGTTTCTTTTTCATGGGCCACATGGCGAATCTCCTTGTTATCTGACAGTCTTCGCCAGCAGGGTTATGTCGAGGTCTGCCCCGCCACCCGTGGGGGTGCCGGGACGTATGTAGAGCGTGTTGTCACGTATAGAGTTGATGCCCGCCACAGAGAACTGTAGAGCGTCGCCCGCCATGTCCTTGAGCGTGACCCAGTTCTCTCCATCATTCGAGCCTTGGATGTCCAGGGTGCCGCTAGCAAAACTACCCACTACTTGGATGGAGCGGTCGGCCCCGCCCCCGTCAGTGACGGCCTGACACGTATCACTGTCTGTCACGGTCGCCCACTTGTACTGGATGACCCCGTGCTGAAAAGCCTTCTGGTTGAACCTTACTTCTACTTCTGCGATAGTAGCCATTACTTAGTTCCTCTAATGTCACCCTGCACAGGCAGACCGGCATGACTGGCCATCACCGCTACGTTCACTGATATGTTCGATACCGCTTTGGCGATAGCCTCCATGCTGGCCGACAGCCGTTCGTCAGTTTGGGTCAGTGCTTCAATTTTTTGGTTTTGCAAGGCTAAGTCCATCTTCGCTTCTTGGTTGGTGCGGTGGGTGCCCTGCATGAGGGCCACGTCCGCCACAACAGTAGCCACCGTCGAGTGCAGTGCGGAAGCGCCCCACACAAATGAACCAAACTGTAGGAACAGTACCAGTACCAGCGCCAGCAGCCTTCTGTTGATTACGTTCCCCACCACTTGCTCCATCTCCAGCCGAGTGCTGTCCGCGCTGCGACGGTCTACCCCGTCCCACGTCACTCGTCCCCCTCCAGCTCGGCTCGGGCAAACGCCAGCAGAGCATTCACTTTAGGGATTATGTCAGCCGCTCGCGCATCTTTAGGTAAGACCGCGAGAGCAGTAAGAGCGGCTTGTTTCTCGCTGCGTCGAGTTGTTCTCGCTTGACGTAATTCCGAGCGTTCACTGTCAACTTCAGCTACCCTAGTCGGGTCCATCGTCACCCGCTCACCATTGACCAGCTCTGTAAGACTCATTATGCCGCTCCCATGAGGCTAAAAGTACCACTTACGATGTTGCCACTAGAGTAGAAAAACTGCACCCCGTCTATTGCTCCGGTTACTGCTAAGTGCCCAGACCCGAATGCTTTTTTGTGAGTACCTACCGTGGGGACGAACCCTCCCATCGTCCAGAACTTCTGCCACATCGCAGCATTACTGGGATTAGGTATGAACACGATGCCCGAGTGCCCGCCCGTTGCCCCGGTGAACTGTGCTATGTTCAGCCTCGCTGCTGTCTGATTCAAATAAGCATCCCCTGCGTAACTTGCGGAGTTAGCTGCGCTGATGTCCAGATGTCCGCTATATGTGCTCCCACTCTGCAATACGTTGCCAGCATAAAACCGCATGTATAAGTCTTCGCCAGAAGTCTCGGCCTCGATATCCGTCAGCACTACTGCATACATCTTAAATGCGCTAGTCATCTGCTGTCTGAATAAGATGGTGGAGTCGCTCTCCGCGTCCTGAGTAAGAATAGTGGGCCAAGGGTATAAGCCCTGCTCGATAGCTGCCGCCGCTACTGCTGAAGCCGCCGCTGCTGAAGCGTAGCCTTCTGCTGCTGCCACAAGTGCGCCCGTAACGCCTGAGTTCTCTAGTCTATCCCCCGCAGCATTCCAGCCCACAAGCTCTAGTGCAGCAGGATTAGCAATCTCCAGCGAAGTGAGTCCTGATGACACGGGCAGCTTAACGGAACGGCCAATCTCTTCTTGCTGCTGTTGGTCAATCCGTATGCTCTTATCGAGAGCAATCTCCAGGGTCTCGGGGTTGTACCCGCCTTGGTTCTCCAAGTTCGTCTGCTGCTCCAGCGTCAGCACGCCCTTGATTACTAAGTGGTGGGTCGAAGGCATGGGGGTGACTTCGTCAGCGGGGTACGTCACGGAACCCGTGCCAGGGTAGTTGGCCACGGTCACGGAAAAGTTAGCGGCCCCCGCACCCAGGACCAGAGGAGTCTCTACGCCGGTGGCGGACAGCACCAGCGTGACTTGGATATCTGCCGAGGAGTACGCGACGACGGGGTTAAAAGGCCAGACAGTGGTCACCCCGTTCCCGGCTCCAGTTGTAACCTTAATCGTCTGTGTTGGAACCGTCATTTACTCGCCCTAATGATTGGTGTCACGTGACACCATCGAAGATGTCTTGCTGCGGAGCAGTGAGACCCGGAGTATACCAGAAACGCTGTTTTCGCTCAATTACCTTTTCTGCGTTTGCCAGTAGCGTATTCCCACCACGCAGTCTCATCGAACGGTTCGTCTTCCCACCATGCTTGTCCGGTCTTGTTTACTTGGCTCGTGGGGTACTTGAAAAGCACCCCAGCTACGTTGTTGATGGACTTCAGGCCCGCTGCATCTATCTCGCCCTGCCCTATCTGGATGGCAGCTTGGCCGAAACTGGCCACGAATCCTCCAACGGCTCCACCCGTGTTGAAGCCCTCGACTGCGGATATGGCTTCCCGAGCATAAGGTACGCCCGCCGCGAAACCCTTGACTCCTTCCCAAGCTGCCATACCCGCCAGCTCACGGACGTTGTTATCGTCATCATCGTCAAGTCCTCCTTTAATGAGTGCAGACAGCACGCTCTCGACTATGAACAACATACCCATGTCTACCGCCCAGTTAAAAGCTTCGACAGGGTCCTTGAAATGAGTCTTGCCTGTACGCTCGTAAGCCACGTTCATCTTAGCGGCAAAGTAAGACAAGAACAGGGACCACACTCGGATGGTTTCCGTGTTCCTGATAGCGTGGTTAGCAGTGCCTCGTTCAGTGGCAGTACGTTCGTGGAAGTTACCAGACCCTTGAGTGCGGGCCACCATCCTGTCAGCGTGCAGAGTGGACTTGGCCTCATCACCGGGGAACAGTTGCTTACCCTGACGCTTCGCACCCAGCCATGTCACGATGTCAACAAACCGCTGAGCTTTTGTGATGAATATAAAGTAGGAGGAAGCTAGCATATCCGCTGCCTTCGCACTAGTGTGTCGAGCCAGCCAGGAGTTGACCAAATTCTTGTGTGCGTCGTGTACGTCCTTGCTGAAGGATGCCTCCCTCGACATCATAAACCCTGACTGCTCTGTAACCCACTTGTACATGGCCGCAGGACTGCGCCCAGGAGTCCCTACAAGGTCCATCAGGCCCATAAGAGTGTTACCCTTACCTATCTGTACCGAGGACTGGATTAGGCCCAGAGGCTGGAGCGCAGCCGTGGTCAGGTTCCAGGCGAGCTTCGAGATAGTTGTACCTGTGCGGAGGTGCCGGAACGCAGATTCGACAAACTCTCCTCGATGCAGCTCCCCCGTGATGACATCACCCAGCCACAAGTCCAGCGTACGCAGCACCTCGGGCTTACCAATGTCCGAGAACAGTTTTCTCATGTCTGCACTGTGCAGCACCTTGTAGGAGTCGTGGACAGCGTCCCCCATCTCCAGGTCATACACGAGCTGCTGCAAGTGCTGGTTGATGATGAAGGGGTCCAGCTTCACGTGCCGACCACCTGAGCCGGTACGAGTCTCAAGATGCCCATCTTTCGTATGACTAGCGGTGAGGCCCCCTCGCTCCATCAGAGCCCTAGCCTCCTCGAAGTCTAGGCCACCGGCGTTGTCCCTGCCCCCCGACTCCATATCATACTTCAGAGGCATGTAGCCGCCTCGGTACGTCTTACCGTTGTGGGTAAACGACTGAGCTTCAACCATTACGGGGTCACGATTCTGGCGACGGCGAGTGGTACTCTGAATCTCTGCCTCAAAGGTAGCCCAAAAATCCCACACACCTTGAACAAAATCCATTTCAGTTTCATCAGCGTTGTTGCGGATTGCTTGCAGCTCAGCCTCAGTGAACTGCTTGCTTTCCACCATTGCTCTAATGTTCTCAGCGTTACCCATGTTGAGCATAACGCCTATCTGCTGGAACTTGGTCAGCCTACGAGTTACCCCCTGGATTTTCTGTTCCGTGTGCATCCGCTTCTGTTTCTCTTT
>Ga0208903_1001440_pt1 | contig 13455 bp, 9 predicted proteins | sample AntAceMetag02UKJ_FD_184769 | JGI IMG/M metagenome (GOLD analysis project Ga0208903, IMG submission 184769) | Saline lake microbial communities from Ace Lake, Antarctica - Antarctic Ace Lake Metagenome 02UKJ (SPAdes) (version 2) | ecosystem: Environmental > Aquatic > Non-marine Saline and Alkaline...
AGAATTATTGCAAGATATTCATAATTATACACAGGATATAAAATTAATAGAAGATACATATTACACTCGATATAATGAGTTTATATTGCTAACAGATTTATTACTCTATCATGGCTACAGTTATAGTCTAAATTATATTAGTAACTCTCTTTGTGCTTTATTGAACCGACATATACAGTTAAAACGTAAAGGTATGATTGATTTGAATAATCATATAATAACAATTACGAAATCAAGTAAACGAAAGCGAACTATTAAGTTCATTTGGGGTTTAATGACACCTGGTGAGCGGAATGAGTTTATTAATAAATATTTAATAGATAATATGACGGATTGATATTGTTAGAAAATTGAAATTATATAAATAGGGCTAACACACATAAAATAATAGTTATATAATCTATAACAATGAACCCTACTGTTTCAAATATTTCTGAAGATGGTGATGTATATAAATTTACATTATCAGATATAAATCTCAGTTTAGCAAATGCTATTCGTAGAACAATATTGTCAGACATTCCTACATTATCATTTGATGCTGATAATAAAGACTATTGTAAAATAGAAAAAAATACAGGGCGTCTTCATAATGAAATTTTAAAGCATCGTTTGAGTTGTATACCAATCCATATGAATGAATTAGATGTTCTTCCAGGGAATTATGTTATGGAATTGGATATGTCTAATGATGGTGATAATATGATTTATATAACCACTGAGAATTTTAAGGTAAAAAATAAAACGAATTCGAATTACTTAACCGAGGAAGAAACTCGTAAGATATTTCCACCTTCTGTAAAGACGAATATGTTTATTGATTTTGCTCGTCTTCGTCCAAGGATAGGTCCTACTATACCAGGAGAACATATTAAGTTATCATGTGAATTCGTAGTAAGAACCACCAATGACAGTAGTACATATAACGTCGTATCTAAATGTGCGTATGGAAATACGGTGAATGCGGTAAAAGCAAAAGACGTGTGGGAAGGAATCGAAAATAAAATGAGAGCGGAAGAATCAACTAATGACGAAATTTCGTTTCAAAAGAAAAATTACTATTTATTGGACGCCCAGCGTTCGTTTTTAAAGGATAGTTTTGACTTTGTAATTCAGACAGTAGGGGTATATAGTAATAAAGAAATTGTAAAGAAGGGATGTATAGTTCTTCAGAATAAATTAGTAGAATTAGTACAAAACATAGATTCTGATATCGTACCCATTAAAATGAGTGAAACGACAGTGGATAACTCTTATGATATTATCCTTGAAAATGAGGATTATACTATTGGTAAGGCATTAGAATATATACTTTATGAAAAATATTACAATGGAGAAAAAATACTAACGTATTGTGGGTTTAAAAAGTTTCATCCTCATGATGATGATAGTGTAATACGTATTGCGTTTTCCCAACCGGCTGATAAGAGAATGGTAGGACAGTATTTAAAAGAAGCTGCGGTTGCTGCAAAGGATGTATTTAAAAAGGTTCATGGGTTGTTCTAATTGATATAATATTCTTTTTGTAAATAATTATTTTTTATTGTAAAATTGATAGTTACACCGACTAAAAAGAAAAATGAGACAAAATACAGTTATGAGTTGTATATTTTATAACTATGTTTCAGGTAGTGTTAGATGGTAATAGAAAATTGAAAAAATGGAAACATATCGTATTTAGAATATACAATATATTTAATATGGAAAGGCGTTTAAACAAGAAATTTGAAGATTATATTACTTCTTTTAAAAATGATGTTCGTGATAAAATAAATACGATAAAATTTGAAGAATCCGAAAAAATAAATGAATTGATGGGATACGTATATGATTATGAGCGTTTGGTGTTTAAGAAAGAAGATATTTCTAAACGTAAGCGAGTTAAAAATACAATCCCTGAAACAAATCGTTGTAATGCAAGACGGGCAAATAACGAGCAATGTACTCGTCGTAAAAAGGAAGGTTGTGAATATTGTGGGACTCACATTAAAGGAACGCCACATGGACTTATTAGCGAAACCTTAAGTTCAAGTGATATTACACATAAAATAGAAATAATAGCTCAAGAAATAGGTGGAATCGTGTATTATATAGATGACAGGGAAAATGTATATAATATTGAAGATGTGATGAATAATAAAGAAAATCCGGGTATTATAGCAAAATATACTCATCGCAATGGTACATATTCTATTCCGGAATTCGGGTTGTAAATATTTAATTGTTAGTATTTTTAGAAATCTTACGTGTTATATTTTCTTTTGTCACTTCTGTTCTATTGTCGTTTATGAAATTATTAATTTCGGATGCTTGTGATATATCACCACTATAGTATTTAGTCAATATATTAAGTAATAACTTGTTGTTGATAGGTTTTTTTACATTTTTTTTCGTATAACATATTTTTCCATCCTTTAAATCGAAACAGTCAATATCATTCGATTTCATAGTTTCCATTAATTGATCGTTCATTATTTTTTTATCTTGTCTTCGTGTGGAAATTTCTTTTTGTAACTGTCTTATTTCATTATCTATGCGTACCCATTCTTTCACTGTATGTATTAATTGATTCTTATTGTCACTCATTTATAGTATATATACTTTATTTTTATATTTGTTATATGTAATTTGTATGAATATTTTATATTACAATATAATAAATGATATTTACAACAAAACATGGAAAAACAGCTGTACGTGCTGATTTACAACAAGTACAACCATTGCGTATGAATTTATATACATCCCGTACTCATGGCACAGTACCGAGAACACCCGCTCCACAAATATCACGTATAGCACCGAGTGACGGGGATAGAATGAGATGGGGAGCACCTACATGGACTTTGTTTCATACAATACCCGAAAAGTTATCAAACCAAAATTTTGTTGAGAATAAAACCAGTATTATTCAACTTATAACGACTATATGTAATAATTTACCATGTCCTTCATGTAGTCAACATACTACACAATATATGCGTAATGTTAATTTTAATGCAATCCATACAGTAGAAGACCTGAAGAAAATGCTTTATATTTTTCATAATTCGGTCAATGAAAGAAAAAAATATGCTGAATACCCGTATGATGAACTAACTGGTAAATATGGTGATTTGGATTTTAATCAAGTGGTAAATAAATTTATGTTTCATTTCCAACAAAAAGTTTATGCTATTAATTTAATGGCACAACAGATTAGTAGACAAAAACAAGTTGTAGTAGTAAAAACATGGTTTGTCAATAATACGCATATTTTTCAATAAAAATATAATATAATATTTCTATTGAAAGCTTAACCACTTATGTTTTTAGATATTAGTTTTCCATTCTTGTATACATTACACTTAAACGTACTTTTAGTTGGTCTCGAACATACATCTTCATTTGATAGAGAACTAAAATACATAAGAGAAGGGCTTTTACCTTTTGAAATAATATACGCCCATAACCATCCGATTAAACCACCGACACCTAATGAACTGATTAATTGACCCATTGAATAGCAACTATTATTTAAATTCCATACAAAATCAAAAATGATTAATAATGGGAAGAATACTAAAGTTGGTATATTTTGCATTAATAATTTAGAGTTTATCATTGAGAACAATAAATAAGCGAATGTATAAGTAAGTGCGGATTGACCGAGTGGTAAATCTGATAAACTATCTGCCTGTCCGATTGTTAATACATTACATATTTCAGGCGCATTTGCGGGTCGTTGCAAATCCTTTATAAATGGGACTGATTTCCCCACTACCATTGTTATAAATGAACTAAAGAGTAGCCCTACTAAATATATAAATCCTTTGAAATCTTGATTAAATATAGAAGCTAAAGTAAAAAATGACGCTAACACAAATGGGGCTAATCTTAGAAATAAGTAACCGAAACCAATGATGTTTAAATCCATATTGTTAATATTATACTATAACAATATATTTGTTTGTTATGCAAATATTATTTTGAAAACGTCTTGAATTGTAGACACTTCGTAAAATTGTATATCAGCGTATAATAATTTGTCATTATTAGTCTTCCATTCACGACAATCACGAGCGTTTTCTTTGGGGTATATAAATGTTTTTACTCCGGCTTTTATTCCTCCCATTATCTTCATATCAAGCCCGCCTATTGCTGTTACTTCCCCTTGTAAGTTGATTTCACCAGTTATTGCTATAGTGTTACTTATTTTTATATTGTTAAATATGCTATATATAGCAGTAGTTATTGCTGCACCTGCGGATGGACCATCTTTTGATGTACTACCTTCAGGACAATGAATATGAAGTCCTTGGCATTTAGTTTCAGAGAACTGTGTTATTAGTTTTTTCTTTACACTATTGGGGGTTAAGTTCCATGCTAATGATTTCGCTACATTCATACTTTCTTTCATTACATCTCCTTGTAATCCAGTTAAACGTAGTTCTAAAAATATAGATGAAGGATATAACATAGTTTGGATAGGTATAATACCTCCCCTTCCAAGAGAATTCGCCCATAATCCATTAATTGTACCAATAATTGGAGAAGTATGGGTTTTTTTTTCTGTTATTTTATGATATTTTGATAGATATTTTGTTTCTAACAATTCGGCTGTTATTTTTATAGGAAGTTCTAATTCAATATCGTTATTTTTTAAAATATCCAGATTTATTTCACCATATAAGTCAAATAATAATTCTTTTAGTTTTCTTACACCAGGTTCCATTGTATATTTATCAATAATATGTTCTATTATTTCATTGTTTAATAATATCACATTATTGAAACCCATATTTTTATTTATTTCCGGTAATATAAATCGGTTTACAATAACCACCTTTTCAGATGTTGTCAGGTTCTCAAATTTGATTCTGTGAATTCTGTCTAATAATACCTTATCTATTTGTTCTGGGTCATTATATGAAAAAATAAACAGGACTTTTGATAAATCAATGTCAATACCACTGAAATATTTATCTTGAAATGAATCATTTTGCGTTTGGTCGATTAAATGTGTAAAAATACCTATTATTTCACGCCCATTTTCGGTTTTACTTACTTTGTCAAGTTCGTCTATGTAAATAATTGGATTCATGCATTTTGATTCCATCAATATATCAACGATTCTTCCCCACGTTGAGTTCATGTATGTATAACTATGTCCTTCCAAAGTAGAACCATTACATGACCCTCCCAATGCTATAAATGAAAATGGACGTGGTTCTCCGATGTCGTCTTTCAAACATAATGATAACCCCTTTTTTGCTAAGGAAGTTTTGCCAATCCCTGGATTCCCTTCAAATCCAAAACAATACCCTGATTGTTCTCCACTCATCCATTGACCGATTACCTTCATAATTTGGTTTTTTGCGTGTTTGTGTCCGTATATTGAATCATCTAACACGTTCATAATATTATTAATGTTTTCTTTGACTTTTGTTATGTCTGTATTTAATAGACGTAATTCGTTCTTAACATGTATCAACGATAATGAAGTGTCATTTGTTACCATATCAAATAATTCATATAAAATAATATTATCTGTGTGTATTATACTGGTTATGAAATCGCATAATTTTGATAATTGTGATGACTTTGTTTGATTTGTAATTGTCAAACGCATTTCCTTACTCATTTTTTTATATGTATTGATTTTCTGAATTATTGTATTTAATTGTTTTACGTTAAGCACTTGACCCATTCGTTTTATTGTTTCGATAATATTTTTACGTATAAATTGGGTTATGAATCTTATATTGTTATTTATTTCTAATAATGTATAGTTGTTTTTTTCAAGTATAGTAAATTCAGGAAATAATGATTTTATGACTGATATTATGCGAATAATCCATCTATTGATTGTCTTGATTTGTTTTAATGATGGTTCTTCGCGATATACATTGAAAGGAATTTTTAATAAACCTTCTATATATTGCTTTGCTTTTAAACCCATTTCGTCTGGTTTACCACGTATTTCTTTTAATTTTAGTATAGCCTTTTCTTTTACCTTATCGTCTACTTTCATTAAATATATTTGCTGTTCTAATGAAATTTGATTTATATCGTATTTATTCATCCTTTCATTTGCTGTTCGTATAGTATCTTTAATTGTTTCTTTGAAATTTGTCTTTATTTTCCATGGTAGACTATTATAAATAGTAGTTTGGTCGTTCTTATCATTGTCAGATGATTCCACTGATAATATTTCATATAGTAGATAAATTTGATATTGAATGTCTGTATCATTATCAAACATTAGAAGATTTATTAACATATTTCGTTTAGAATATAAATCTAAATCAAGAAATGTATTTATCGTGTTTTCTATTTTTTTGTGTTTAATTGATTTAACATCCATTAAAAGTGTAATCATTTTTTTTATTATATCACCGTTACCATAAATTAGTATGTCTTTGAGAGTAATTGTGTTAATTATGTTTCTGATTAAATTTTCTTCAGTTGATTCACGTCGAATTGTTAATTTTTCGAATTCATCTAATCGGGCAGAAATATACTCATTTGAAATACATTCTATGTGAATGTCATCAATAATACCAGTTATTACTAAAGATTTTCGTGCTTTTTCATTATGCAAAATTATACGCAATCCATACACATTTTGGATAAATGAATCAATCCCCGTTTCTATATCAAAACATTCAAGAGTATTGTAATCTTCTAATTTAATATCGTCTTCTGTTATTTTATTTTCACATATAATATTCTTATGTGTATGTATTTTCTTATTATTCCATTGTATTATTTTGTAACCAATCGGTGTTACGTATTTTTGAATTAACTCATATTTACTTTTAAGTATATCATTAGGAGCATTATTGTTTTTAAATTCAGTACCAAAGCTAATAAACAACACATCACTTATATAATTTGTTCCGAATCCACATATTATTACAGATAGTTTATCTATTACTTTTTGAAGAGATTCGATGATTTCATCCGTTTTGTTGGTTTGTATATCTGATAATTGTTTGTTTATTGTATTGGTCTTACTATATAAGTTAGTAAGTATTGATATTGATAACATACTATCATTATTACTAAATATTTCGTTGGTTTTGTTATGGTTTATTGATAAAATTGTATTTCTGATAATATCTTGTATTGTATTGTTTTTATTATGTAATATGTTTATAATCCCATCTACATTCTCTTTCTGATTAGTTTTTGATATACTAAGTTGTATATTTTCGTTAGGTTTGTGTTTCATATAATGTATATTATAGGGAATTATAAATAAATCTGTGTTACAACCAGTGAACTTATAATTGAAATGATATAAATGTTATTACATAATAATAGTATCGTCGGATATTAACTTGTAATAATGGGTATTCCAAGTTATTTTTCTCAAATTATTCGTAAATATGCGAAAATTTTGAGAAACATTAATCAAATTAATGATAACAAAGAAAACAGGTTAACACATTTGTATATGGATTGTAATTCTATTATTTATGACTCGTATCATCATATTAGTAATGAATATGACAAAAATAATGAATCTGATTTTGAGAAAAAATTAATACATGAAACCGCAAGAAGAATAGAAAAATATATTAAATATATTAAACCAACTGAGGTAGTATATGTTTCGTTTGATGGTGTTGCACCCCTTGCTAAGATGGTTCAACAGCGTAGACGAAGATATATAACTAAATTTATGGCAAATGTTAAATATGAAGAAGATAAAGATGTTCCGATTGTGTGGGATACAAGTAATATCACCCCCGGGACTGATTTTATGAAGAAGTTAAGCAACTACATGTATTATTATTTTGGGCTTTCAGAAATGAAATATAATGTAAAACAAGTGATTGTATCTTGTTCTGATAAACAAGGTGAGGGCGAACATAAATTATTTAGTCACATACGTAACAATGATTTATTACACGCAAACGTGGCAGTGTATGGGTTAGACGCAGACCTTATTATGCTTTCAATATTTCATTTGAAACAATGTAGACGTATATATGTGTGTCGTGAAGCTCCCGAATTTTTAAAGAGCTCTATACCAGTAGATGTTAACATTGGAGATGATGAATCGTACTTTGTAGACATTAATTGTTTGGGTGAATGTATATTAAATGAATTGGGATGCGAAGAAGGACCTGACCCAACAAAATCGCGACTTAATGATTATGTATTTCTATGCTTTCTTCTTGGAAATGATTTCCTGCCACATTTTGTGTGTTTGGATATTCGTAAAAACGGAATGGATATATTAATAAAAGCATATAAGTGTAGTGTGTTGTCTTGTAGTGGTGTGTGGTTGTTGTGTAGTGTGTTAGGAGTGAATTGGTGTAGTGTGTGTGTGTTAATGTTAGAATTGTGTGGTGTGGAGAGAGGTGTGTGGTGTAAGTCGTTGAATGAAAAAGTGTCGTTATTAAATGTGCCGTGTGTGTATGGTGTAGTGGAAAGATATATAAATGGTGTGTCATGTGGTAGGGAAAGTCGTTATTATAAAATGTTGTTTGCGGGTGATGTAACCTTGTGCGAAATAAGTGTGAACTATGTGGAAGGATTAGAATGGGTTTATAAATATTATACTGGCGATTGCGTAGATTGGAGATGGAGATATAGATATAATTATGCGCCTTTACTGGTAGACTGTAAAAAGTGGTTGCCAAAAGAATATAAAGAATTGTGTAGGGAAAAAAGGGAAGCATTAAGTGAAAAGGAAGCGTTAAAATACGTAATGCCGCCGGAGAATGTGTCGGGTCCATTTGAATGGGCGTTTTGTAGATATTTTTGGGAATGTCATCCATTATACGAGTAATCTGTGTGTGTCTTCTGGCGAGGTCTTCGAATGAGGTATTCTACATGTGTCTTCGAATGAGGTCTTCGAACGAGGTCTTCGAATGAGGTCTTCGAGCGAGGTCTTCGATCGAGGTCTTCTACGTGGGTATTTGAACGAGGTCTTCGATCGAGGTCTTCGAGCGAGGTCTTCGATCGAGGTCTTCTACGTGGGTATTTGAACGAGGTCTTCGAGCGAGGGTATTGTATATGGGTCTCTGTTTATATTTTGTATGAGAACCGTCGCAACTCAATATCCCACTCACTTCTGGTTAGCATATATGCTGTTAAACTTAACTAATATATACAATACCCATCATTTCCCAAAACTTTATATATGATATTATATATAAAGTGTTGGATTGTAGAGTGCCGTAGGCGATACCTACATGAAAAAGAATGAATAATATATATAGTAATCATGTCTAGGTCATGTAGAGAGATAATATCATAAAATATGAATGTCCAAAAAAGTAAAAACGTGTATTTTTTATATGGATTTGTCTTTTTTGGAGGATAAAAAACGTGTAGAGAGAAAATACACAATGTGATGTCGCCCATATTCAATATAAGAGTATAAAAGAATTTAACACGTAAATAAATTCTAACCAATATAGAAATGAAAATCATACGTAGAGAGAAATTGTAGAGAATATAGAATATTCAGTCAATAATAATTAAAATATATTACTAATGGTGTAATTATTATTTATTATGTAGGTTAGGTATGGATTTACTTTTTGGTTTTCTTAGTTTTCTTGGATTTTCTGGATTTCTTGGATTTCTTGGATTTCTTGGTTTTCTTGGTTTTCTTGGTTTTTCTTCCTCCTAGGAATGAACCTATATTTCTCGATATAGCCGGGTCTACATTGTTATACCCACTTTGCTTACGTATTGTTCGTGTTATTTCTGGGATCGTTCTTTGTACCTGCTTTACACATTGTTTTTGTAAAGTTTCATTATCAACATATGATATATTGCCAATTGCGATAGAAACCGCTGCTTGACAATGGTCTGCACTAACTACATTGCCGCCAAGTATGGTACTTAATGATGCGATGGGTATTTGTTGCGATTTACTGTTAGAATCAGTTTGTATAACAAAAATCTGTTTATCTCTAACGATAACTTCCGATAATTGGTCTAATGGTATCATTACGCCGTATATTCCAATACTTCTCATATTCAGGTGTGGTCCCTCAATAATATTCTCCTGTCTAAGTGTAAAGGCAGTATCAATATTTTCACATTGAAATACGATTTGATCGTCGTAATCATTTACCATATTTCTTAATTGTTCTTTATCAATTAACGCAGTCTGTCCTTCGTATATGAATAAAACGTTCTTTGGGTCAGATTCAATATAATAACACAAATCGACGTCTATCCCTTCAATCAAGTCGAATCCTTTTAAATCAGACTTTATAAAAGGATTTATGTCTGATTTCTGTAAGGTAACAACATTCGTTGTAAGCAGTTGTTCACGGAGGAGAGCAGTTTCATCGTCAGTTTCATCGTCACTATCAGGTACGGTTTCTATAGCCATATTTGACAAATCATTGTTATTTAATGTCGCACCATTAAAATCATCAAGAGTTAAATCCGTATGAGTAAAATTAGATTCAGTGATGGTTGCCCCTTCCAGATTAACACGTAGTAGAGTCGCCTCGCTAAAATCTGTGTTACTAATAGTAGCGTCATTGAAAAAACAATCAACCAGGTATACCTCGCTAAAATCTGTGTTACTAATAGTAGCGTCATTGAAAACACAATCAATCAGGTCTGCCTCGCTAAAATCTGTGTTACTAATAGTAGCGTTATTAAATACACACTCAGTTATGTCTGCTTTAGTTAGTTTCGTATTTTCCATATGTGCTTGTGTAAAGTTACATTTATTCCAGGTAGTGTTGGTTAGGATAGTATTTACAAAAATTGCCTCTTTAAATGAACTATTACGAACTTTTATATAATGCAAGTTAGTATCTGAAAAATCAAAACCATCAAAGTTTAAATCGTCGGCATTTGCCCCTTTTTGTAATAACAATATTACTATTTCTGCGTGTCCTTCCTCCATCGCAAACGGCAATGGACGATATCCATCATTGTTGGGTCTCTCTAAATCAATATCATATTTTTGTAATAATATTTTTACAAGTTCTACATTATTTTTCATAATCGCAAGCATAAGTGCCATATATCTCTCATCTGTTGTAAGGTTCGATTCGGTTAACATATTGTTAATTTGTTCTAAATCAACGTTTCCATCTATAATTGCTTTTTTTAATTCATTATATGTGCCTCCTCGTTGCGTATATTTACGGGTAGCTTTCCGCGATTTCCTCGATTTCCTCGATTTATTTGATTTCCTCGATTTCCTCGATTTATTTGATTTATTTGAAACCATATATACTATACTAATATCTCTATTTTGGTTGTGTCGTATTTGATGTATTTTGTGTGCGGTTTATGTTAATGTTCTCTATATATTCTAAAAAATGTGTAAATAGAAATAGATAATAGGGTTTGATTGAATGTATTTTGTTGATTATATAGAGTACATATTTAAAATGGAGTATTGAGAACCTTGTAATGAGTGGTATTTTGTAGGCATATTTGATGTATTTTGTGTGCGGTTTATGTTAATGTTCTCTATATATTCTAAAAAATGTGTAAATAGAAATAGATAATAGGGTTTGATTGAATGTATTTTGTTGATTATATAGAGTACATATTTAAAATGGAGTATTGAGAACCTTGTAATGAGTGGTATTTTGTAGGCATATTTGATGTATTTTGTGTGCGGTTTATGTCAATGTTCTCTATATATTCTAAAAAATGTGTAAATAGAAATAGATAATAGGGTTTGATTGAATGTATTTTGTTGATTATATAGAGTACATATTTGAAATGGAGTATTGATAACCTTGTAACGAGTGGTATTTTGTAGGCATATTTGATGTATTTTGTGTGCGGTTTATGTCAATGTTCTCTATATATTCTAAAAAATGTGTAAATAGAAATAGAATAAAGGTTTGATTGAATGTATTTTGTGTGCGGTTTATGTTAATGTTCTCTATATAATATTATAAATGTGTGAATAGAAATAGATAATAGGGTTTGATTGAATGTATTTTGTTGATTCTATAGAGTACATATTTGAAATGGAGTATTGAGAACCTTGTAATGAGTGGTATTTTGTAGGCATATTTGATGTATTTTGTGTGCGGTTTATGTTAATGTTCTCTATATAATATTATAAATGTGTGAATAGAAATAGATAATAGGGTTTGATTGAATGTATTTTGTTGATTCTATAGAGTACATATTTAAAATGGAGTATTGAGAACCTTGTAATGAGTGGTATTTTGTTGATTATATAGAGTACATATTTAAAATGGAGTATTGAGAACCTTGTAATGAGACCCCTCATTAAATTGAAAAATGTTTACCCGCTTTAAAAATCAAAACCCAACACACAATCAAAATGCCAAGAGCCCCCCCAAGATGCGGATATTGTAAGGAACCCGGACACACAAGACCAAGATGTAGAGAATTGGAAGTGGATGTAATATTACAGATGAGCGGTGGAGAAATCCAAAATTACCCCGAACAAGTAAGCACATATAATATCCCGAAGAGACTCTTAGCTGAAATCCAACTATTAAAAGAAGGAAAAATTCCAAAAGTAGTTTATAAATCATGTAAGCAAGTAAGGGAGGCTCGAAAATATGAGATTGTGGTGATAAGATATGAAAACCAAATATACAATAAAGAAGCTATATCGTATTCCGAAGAAAACTGGAGCACAATACAAAGCGATTTGAATGCCTATACTGAGGATATGACGGAGCACGAAACATTATTGACGGAGAAATGTGTAGAGTATTCACGTAGGTTAATTCAGTTACAGCGTGATCTCCCAGGTTTGATTCATTGGTTGAATGGAGACCTAATTCCCCAATTAAGATTTTCAACTGACTCTATAAATGAATTATTACACGTCGATTACTTCGCCGAGAAAGAAAAATTGGTGGAATCGCAAAACCGAACAAACCAGCAGATGAGGATTAGAATAGAGGAGCGAAACCACGCACGAAACGTAATAGCAGAGGTTATTAGGGAGCAAGATAGATGGACGAATCGCGACCCGTTACCAATAATTCGCGAAACTGCGATAGATACGGATGATTGTCCTATTTGTTTGGAGACGTTAGGAGAAACTGCGAAGGTAATAATGAGATGTGGACATCAAATGTGTATGAGGTGTATGCTAACTCAAACATTAAGAGCCGCTACTGAGAAGAACGCCAAGACATGTCATTGCCCTGTATGTAGAACTGGGTACCTATAGATAGAGGTCATATATTGTTGTAAATTAACTAATTAGAGGCAGAGCCTTTTTTGATGGAAGCTGTAGGTATTATTTGATTGATTTATTTTGAGGTAAGGTAATACTTTTTCATGGGGGTAATTCATTATGCTTTTAAAAACGAAAACGAATCGTAAGGGTTTATCATATGGACTTTATTGTAAGGGTTTATCATGCGGGTTATAAAGAGGTCCATATAAAGAGGTCCATATAAAGAGGTCCATATAAAGAGGTCCATATAAAGAGGTCCATATAAAGAGGTCCATATAAAGAGGTCCATATAA
>Ga0208903_1001445_pt1 | contig 13421 bp, 22 predicted proteins | sample AntAceMetag02UKJ_FD_184769 | JGI IMG/M metagenome (GOLD analysis project Ga0208903, IMG submission 184769) | Saline lake microbial communities from Ace Lake, Antarctica - Antarctic Ace Lake Metagenome 02UKJ (SPAdes) (version 2) | ecosystem: Environmental > Aquatic > Non-marine Saline and...
CATTGGCGCCGGCGGTATCGGAGTCGCGCCAGCCGTAGTCGTATCGGCCAAGGCCGTCAAGTTCGGGGTGAGCGGTCGTGGTCATGCGTGGGACCTCCGTTGTGTCGTGGCGGATGGTGCAGATGCAGATTGTGCGGATACAGATTGTGAGGTGTGTTCGGTGAGTGGGGCTGGGTTGCGACGCGTGGCCTCACGTCGTTTGATGTATCGACGCTCCTGCTTTTTGCTCATGCTTCGGCAGCAGCCGTAGTGGCAGTTAGTCCGATGGCTTCCTGCGTTTCGGCGGGATCTAATCATGATTCCTCCTTGCAATATTTACAGTAGTGGTCGGGGTCAGATATTTTTTCCATGAGGTGATCTCCAAACTCTAGGATGTTCATCAGTACTCCTGCCCATCTAATTGATCGTTAATTTCATCGCATAGAGATTTCAACAGCCACCCCTCGCGATCCATGAGATGCTGCAAACACATTACAATAGTGTCGACGTCTGCTCGGGTTAGGGTTAGTTTATTCATGCTGACACCTTTCCATAGTTGATAGCGATATCTTCTTGCAAGTTAGATACAAATGAGCGCCGTTCCGCTCCTGTCATTCCCCCGTATACATGAGGCTCAAAGTCATCGTTTGCAATAGCAAAGGCTAGACAATCGTCGATGACGCTGCACGATTCGCATACCTCTTTCGCCTGATTGACTCTAGACGTGACACCGCTCAGAAAAATTGCACTGTCAACGTTTAAGCATTCTGCCTTATCCTGCCACATGTCTTGCTCCTTGCTAGTAGTTGATTAAATCTTATCATGAGGGTCTGACATTGTGGCTAGGACACTAGCAGCGATTCCTCAAAATAATCTAGGACACGTTCGGCCAGTTCTGTTTCTCCCACATAGACACTCTCAATGCCTGACCACCACGAGCACTCCACATATGTTTCACCGCCATAGCCAAAGGTGATCCAAGCGTTAGGGCCGCCATGTGCCACGAGCAGCGTTACCGAAACAAGGTCACCCCTAGAGTTTCTAGTGTACTTGTAGTCCAAAATGTCTTCTAGGTAATCGCCAACGTCTTCGACCTCTGCCGTTCGCAGCGAGACGGCGAGTTGTTCTGCATACTCTTTAGCGGTATAGGTGGTCATTTTTTAATCCTTCGTTTGTTGGATAGTGTTTGATTTTACACTAGGGGTCTGTCTGTTTGTCTACCCTACGGGTATGGCACCCACCCTACCTATAGGGCAGGGTCGGCACCATAGACCTAGGCTAGTCGTCGTACTCTTCGGCTAGGGCCCGCAACTTACGCGCAACCCATTCCACGTCGACAGTCCTGCCAACGGCCAAGGAATTGCCTACGTGGTCGGCCACTTGGCTGACCTCCCGCACTAGTTCGCCCATAGTATAGTCGGCGCTCATGACATCGCCTTTCGTCCCTTATCGGTCACATACCACCACGGGTTGGGACTACCAAGCAGACCCAAATCGATCAGCCCGTCCCGTTCGAGACGATCCAACATCCGCCGCGTGACATCCATGCGGTACCCGCTGTCGATAAGTTCTAGCGCGCGTCGCGCGGCTGGGGTTACCGCGCTCATGACGTCACCTCCACTAGCAGCGCATCAACCCACGGGTCGTCGGTGAGCGGGGGGAGTGAATTAGCAATGAGAGTAGACATAACTAGGCTACGTTCCTCATACCCAATGTGCATATAGATTTCGCACCCAACACATAGGCCCTTGAATAGCACGCCTACATGTCCACACGCTTCGCAAATATCAATCATGATGAGAACCTTCCTAGTGGCTGTTGTTATGTCTCAAGGCTATCGTCTGGGTCTGACATTGTAAAATTATGAATCATGACAAATCGGACATTCTGCAAGAATTATTTATAACATTTGCATAACGGGAAAATATCATTGGGCTGCATAAAATATATTTTCATATACTTCAAACCCGTTGCGCTGCAACAACTATGGTTTTCTTAAAGCAACTTCTTAAACCCTTGTGCTGCAATGACTTTCGCGGGGCCGGTGGCCGAAAACTGTTGCACTGCAACAACTATCAGCCCGCATCCTCTAATATCCTGTCCCGAATAGCATGGCGAAGTTCTCGCAAGGAAAACATAACCTCTTCGCCCATAGAGTAGTCGTCATCATTATCGGATGCGTTGCGAGAGCGCTCTGCAATTTGTTCTAGTCTCGCAAGGTCATTGCTGATCATTTTTAGATTTAAGATAAATGCATCGGGTCGTTCCATGTTAGTCCTCCCGTTCATCAAAGTCTAGTGGCTCAAAGTTCTCGCAGTAGTCACAGACTAGGTTGTGGCCATCAACCCAATCTAAAAACTTTTCGTCGCATAGGGCGCATATAACAATTTCCGTATCATGCTGCTCTGTTGTCATCATGGCATTATCCTAATCTGGGAAGTCTGATTTGTCAAGGATCTCAAAGTCACCAAAGTTAACGCGAGGATCAGCGTCTACCTCAGATTCAATGTAGTCTAGTGCGCCATCACGAAAGTAGAAGACGCGGCAGTATTGGTTTAAGTAGTACACCTCGTATATGTTCATGGGTTCACCTTAGCACTAGGGTCTGACATTTGCCGCCTGAGGCTCATGCACCTATCGGTGCCTTATTTGCTCAGGATATTTAGTTATAAAACTACCCTATCATGAGGGTCTGACATTGTCAAATATTTTTATGCATCTTGCGAGATATTTTTGGGGTTTCTTAAAGCAACTTCTTAAACCCTTGTGCTGCAATGACTTTCGCGGGGCCGGTGGCCGAAAACTGTTGCGTTGCAACAACTTTCGAGATTACATAGTTTCGATATGTCCTACGATGCCCATTAGGAATATGAAAACTGTTAGTGCCGCAGCGCTTTTCAGCATTACAATGCCTCCACAAAATCGTTGCCATCTAACACTTTTTCAATGACTGGCAGGTGAGCATCACACACAAGGGTGACCCTGTTGTATCCATTGCCAAACACTTGTGTGATCTTGTGCCTTGCAAATTGGCGGGCAGAACGATTGTCACAAAAAATGTGCTGACATACGGGCTTGCCCTCTACGGTATAGTTAGGCCAGGCCATGTTAATCACTTACCTTCTTCGTTGTTGAACACTTGCCGCTGTACGCGGATATAATTATCGATTGCTTCTTGTATCCTGTTCATGACTACACCTTCCTACGAGGGTCTGACATTTGCCGCCTGAGGCTCATGCACCTATCGGTGCCTTATTTGCTCAGGATATTTAGTTATAAAACTACCCTATCATGAGGGCCTGACACTTGTCTAATCCAAAATCATATCAAAACGGACATTTTCAAGATATTTTTATAACGGTTGTGTCACAGGATAAATAGAACGTTTGTACTAATATTGTGGCCACGCATATCCAGCCAGCACTTGCAAAAGTCGTTGTGCTGCAACGGCTTTCGGGTGCCCTCATATGTGTTGCGCTGCAACGGTTTTGAGTGCGCTCTATTCTTTCACCTTAGCGCACTCGATTTTGCGTACCGTACAAATCTCTCTAAAATTAAACATAGAGATATTCTAGTTTGACATGTTATAATATATACATAAAACCATGTTCAAAATGTCAACAAAATAAAAACTTTGACCAATTCTATAAAAATTCTGCATCGAAGAGTGGGTATTCTGCATATTGCAAAGAATGCGATAACGAATATCAAAGAAGGAGGAGGGGGAGTAAAAGAGAGTATGGTAAAAGTGGATTTATATCAGAAACACATAAAGAATGCACTAAGTGTAGGGAAATAAAAAATATTGATGGGTTTACTAAAAACAGCGGAAACAAATCGGGCATACACTCTTGGTGCAAGCAATGTATGTCTGAAAAAGTCCTTGAGTATCGTGGTGGTAGAGTACTTAAAGTATTAGAAAAAACAGACACTCATAAGCAATGTAGGCTTTGTGAAAAAATAAAACCATATTCGGAATATGCGGGTATAGAAAAGAAAAGTAAACGTAGAGAGACATATTGTAAAGAATGTAAAAAGTTTATGGGCACAGAAAGCGTTTTAAGAAGATATCATTTAAATGTAGAAGAGTACATGAAAATTTTTAACAGTCAAAAGGGAGTTTGCAAAATATGCAAACAACAAGAATTAGATGGCAAAAGGCTTTCAGTAGACCACGATCACAAATGCTGTCCTGGTGTGGGTAGTTGTGGCATGTGTATAAGAGGACTATTGTGTGCACGTTGTAACAAAACTCTCGGAATGGTTAATGACAACACAGATTATTTAAAAAGCATGGTGTCATATTTACAAAATTTTTAAACTTTTCTCATTATTAAATAACATTTTGATAACATTTGGCGATATGTATAATAGTATTATGAAACCAGTAAAGCCTTGGGACCTATTAAATAAAGAAAATTGGACGGTAGAGGAATTACGACTCAAAAGATTAGAAATATGTCGTCAATGTCCTGAATTTGTTGATCTTACAAGACAATGTAAACAATGTAAGTGTTTTATGCCAGCCAAGACATGGTTAATTAATGCATATTGTCCATTAAGAAAATGGTAAATAATGTTATAATTAATTATAGTTTAATAAAAAAGGGGCGACATGCTTGAGCAGAATAAAAGATGCGATACGTTCGACAGTAATGCAACGCCCTTTTGATTTCTATGTTGCTTTTTTACTCTTTATTACTGGATTCTATAGTATTGTCAGCGAAACCTGGCCAGAAACTGTCACCGATGGCGTAAGTAGTGTTTTTCTTGTTATTGTTTCGTTATATTTCATGGCATCTTCTATATTAATTATGATGAGTTTGTCATGTAAAAGAAAAAAGCATCCTATTTTATCCCTTGTGGGCGAAAAATACGGTTGGCTGTTTATATGTGCAGCCTCCATTACCACAACCCTAATGTATCTAAGTTCAGCCATGCACACCACGCCCCCCGAATGGTGGCTATGGTTTGTTCTGGTTGTTGTTTGGGCTGGTATGGGTGTAGCGTCGGCGGTGCGTTACCTTGACCTACTCTATGTGTATCGGAGTTTGAAAAAATAATGGAACCCACCATCATCATTGCTGTTATTGGCGTGCTCGCAGCCCCTATTGCGGCGGTAATTACTTGGTTATTGAACAGAAAAAAGAATGTTGCCGAAATATATAGTGCTTTAAGCGAATCTTCTCAAACGGCGGTGGAAACAATGCAATTAACCATGAATGAGTTACGCATAGAACTAGAAGAATCCCGCAAAAAAATAGATTTACTCATTAAAGAAAACGAAATGTTACGCACTGATCTTCGCAGCCTCAAACAACAAAACAATCAACTCATGATCCAGATGGCTGAATTGCGATCTTTCTACGGGAAGTCACAGCAGCATGACAATTAGCACATCGAACTTCACATTTATCTATTTCTTTTACAATAGTGTTCCATGAATAATCACTACGAATAAGATTTGATACACAGTCTTTTTTGTTATCTGATACATGATCAAACTGCAATGCCTCAGGATGCTCATTATAACCACAATCTATGCAACCTTGTGCTTGTTTTATGTGTTGTGCTTGCAACCATTTTTGCTTTCTTTGCTGTGCTCGAATGCTTGTCATAGAAATATTATGTCACATATACTCTGCACATGTACGCATAGATACACATGTGTGTGGGGTTTTGTTCTATTTTCGCGCCACGGAAATTCTTATTAGATTTACAAGACACGATGTGTGTTCCATGATGCTAGCGCTTCTATTTCTGCGGTTTCAGTATAGCCATCAAACTTACTATCTGGTTGTTTAAAATTGCCTATATGTTCTTTCCACTTTTTTTCAATTTGAATTGCCTCTATTCCATTTTCAAACTCTTCAATTTTTACTATTATTGTAAAGTTTTTTTTATGCTTTTTTAATCTTGACTCAATATTGTTAGTTATCCCTAACTTCACCCAATTGCTATTACGAATAATGTAGACATATGTTTTTTTATTTTTATCAAATCCTGATTTTGAGCAAGATGGACAGCGATTTCCTTCACGCCAATGATTTGTAGATACGCTCCAGTCATGTCCGACGGGGCATTGGAGATGCATGTAAGCAATAAACTCTTTTCTTGATTTTCTTCCAGAGTTTTTTCTAGAACTTCCCTTGACGGTATACCCTTGCTCCTGGGCTTGATTTAGATATTTTTTTACATTAGAGATTTTTTCAGATCTTTCTTTGTACGAGCAGTGTATGCAGGCTTTTTGATTAAAAAGTAAATCTGAAAACCTAGGAGAAATGTCTTTTTTGCAAACTGTACAAAACCCTTTCCAAGGATATTTAGAGTTTTTGTACTCTTCAGTTGGAGTAAAGTTAATATTTATTTTTATTATTTCTAATCTAGCAGAATCATCGCTCCATTTTTTCCTCATGTGTTTTTCCAAAAATTATATACATGTGGAAACTCTAATTCAATAATTTTTTCTACTGCCAAAGAATATTCTCTTATTTCATACTGAGAATCTTTTGCACTTCTCATTTTAACAAAACTTAGTGCAGCATGAAGGCTAGGAGTCCACAAATACTTAGTATACATTGCATATGCTGGCAAAAGCATTCTGGCTTGCTCTGGGGCTACCCCATCTTTTAATGCTTCCCTGTAATCGTTAATTCCACGCTCCACAGAGGCTCGTAATCTTTGGAGGCACTTTTCACCAACCTCTGGACTTACGGGATCTCCTGACCCCTGCTTGCTGTTTTCTGGGGCACTGCGCCACTGGCTGACAAGGGGGATGTAAAACTCTTCCTCTCCCCTAACGTACCTCCTTGACATTTCAGAGAAAGGGGTTCCGTCTTCTAGTGTTGATGCCCCCACAATATGCCGCCAATGCTGTCTTGCAACCATAAGAGGAGACTTAAACTCCAAAGAAAGGTGAACGTGTCTAAAAGGAGAGGTATGATCTTCTCTTATTAAGAAATTCAAGAGTCTTTTATCTTTATCTTCAAGAGATGAAGACTGCTTGTCATAAGACAAGCGTGCTGCATTAACTATATCTAACTCAGTTCCAAAAGTATTTACTAATCCTACATAACCTTTATCTAAAACATTGATTTTCAAAAAAGTACCCTTCCTTTATAAGAAATATATCACATGTAACGTGTATTATCCAGGGAAAATATTAGTTATTAAGATCAGACCCTTCGGGTCTCTGTTTTGGATTCTAAGAAGATCATCATTATCTTTACCCTTTACTTTTAACTACATTAAAAAATATTGTACATACGTTTTCATCAAGTAGTCAATAAATTAAATAACATTCTTATAACAACACAAACCTGATATAATAGATTTAAAATTAATAGGAGTTTTGCCTCTATGACACCTGGAAAATATAACATATTGTGCCCTCAGGGGGCTACCTTTGCCAAACAACTTACTTATAGAATAGATGGCGACCCTGTTGACCTTACTGGATACACTGCAAGAATGCAGGTAAGGGAAAATCATGCGAGCAAAAACATTGTTGTTGACATTAACACACAAAATAGTGGAATTACCCTTGGTGGAGAAGAGGGGACCATAGATCTCTTTATTAACGATCAAGACACTGAGTTGATTTTTCCTAAAAAATATGTTTATGATTTAGAAATTGCTTCATCGTCAGAAGTATACAGAATACTAGAGGGTAATTTTATCGTTACACCAGAGGTGACTAGATAGATGGCAGAAGTTACCGTTACAATAGTTGACTCTCAGGTTAGTGTAACAACCTGTGAACAAGATGTTGTAGTTATTTCCTCAGATATGGGACCGCAAGGCCCAAGAGGATCACAACTTTTATCTGGGGCAGTAGACCCTTCGATAAATATTGGTTTAATTGGTGACCAGTATATTAATACTAATACTGGAAAACTATTTGGGCCAAAAACTGAAAGTGGTTGGGGATTAGGAGTTCCTCTAGGAAACAACGACCCAGATGATTTAGGTCAAGTTTACGCGCAGGCGTCTCCCTCAACTGTTTGGAATATAGTTCACACTTTATCTTTTATTCCAAACATCATTATTGTTGATTCCGAAAAAAATGTTGTTGAAGGTGATTACAAATATGCAAATGCAAATGAAATTACCGCAACATTTAATTCTGCAATTTCGGGAAAAGCATACTTATCTTAGAAAGGAGATGAGTTTTTATGGCTAAAAGATTTCTTACCCACATTGATTTAGCGGGTAATCAAATTATTAACGCTGCCTTCGAAAAACTCTCCACAGACCCAACTACTGGAAATTTTGAAGGCCGTATTTACTACAACACTGCTGAAGACATTCTCAGAGTTTATGATGGATCGGCATGGGTTTCTGTAGGAGCAATAACAGATGTTCAAGGCACAACAAATGAGGTAGAAGTGTCTGTTGTAGATGGGGTTGCAACAATTGGACTCCCAAGCACGGTTAATGCAAACACAACGGGGAATGCCGCTACAGCGACTGCGCTTCAGACTGGCAGAACTATTTCGTTGAGTGGAGACGTTGCAGGTTCTGTTTCATTCGATGGTACGGGAAATGTTGACATTACCACAACGGTGCAATCCGACAGTGTTGCTCTTGGCACAGATACCACAGGTGATTATGTTGCTACCGTTACTGGAACAACAAACCAGGTCAGCGTTACTGGCTCTGGGACAGAGGGAAGAGAGGTAACCCTTTCCACACCGCAAGATATTCATACTGAAGCAGAACCCACATTCGCAGGTGCTACTTTAGGAGAAGTTCAAGTTGGCGTTACTGGTGACAACGAAATTGATACCGCTACAGGTAATCTCACCATAGATTCCGCAGGCGGCACAGTAACTGTTGATGACGACCTTGTTGTGACTGGAGACTTGACAGTATCTGGCACAACGACTACTATAAATACAGAAACAATTAATTTAGCAGACAATATTATTACCCTTAACTCTAATGCCACAGGTTCTGCATCAGAAAATGCTGGTATTGAGGTTGAGCGTGGAGACGACACAAATGTAACTCTTCGTTGGAATGAAACCAGCGATACATGGGAAGCAACAAGAGATGGAAGTAACTATGCAGCACTACTGCTTGATGGCGATGATCTTTCCGCAAATGAAATTGTTGGATTTCAAGAAGACGTAGAAGATGTTGTTGCTGGGCTAGTCTCTGGGAGTAACTCTGTTTCTGTAACTTACGCAGATAATGCAGAAGCAGCAGGAGACCTAGTAATTGACGCAACCCTGGCTACTACAAGTTATTTGTCAAAGGCTAGCGGTCTTGCCGTAGACATTGCTACACTAGAGGCAAAACTGGTAACAGATTCATTTACCAAAAAGGCAACTGCAAGCGTGGGAAATGGAACAAACACTTCATTTGCTGTAACCCACAGCCTTGGAACAAGAGATGTTCAAGTTCAAATTTACGATAATGCTACATACGATACCGTTGAGGCAGATGTAACAAGAACAGATGCAAATACTGTTACTGTTTCTTTTACTCTTGCCCCCGCTACAGATGCTTATCGTGTAGTTGTAATAGGATAAATAGTTTGAGGGGAGGGGGTAAACAGCCTCCTCCCCTAAACTAGAAGGAGTATAATACTTTATATGGCTAAAAAATTTTTAACACCAATAAACGTAGGGCAGATCAATATCTCCCCTACTGGCCAGTCGTCACCTGCTCAGGGGTCTATTTCATGGAACAGCGTAGATGGAACGATTGACTTTGGTCTTGAGGGCGGGATAGTTCTTAAAAACGGTCAAGAACTTCACGCACGAGTTAAAAATGAAACAGGGTCTCAAATAAATAATGGAGAACTTGTTTATATCGCGGGAGAAGGAGAATCAACTCCAGGACACCCTGCTCATCCTTTAATAAATAAGTTTATTGCTGATGGATCTGTAAATGCTGCTCAAATTGTAGGAATATGTACTGAAAATATTTTAGACGATGAGCATGGGTATGTGACTGCTTTTGGAATGGTTCGAGGCATTGACACATCCTCCTATTCAGCAGGAACAGAGTTATACGCTAGTGCAGCAACCCCAGGATCATTAACAGAGATTCAGCCAGTCTCTCCAAATCAAACAATTGTTGTTGGAGTAGTGGTAGAAAGCAGCGCTCTCACGGGATCAATATTTGTTAATCCTAAAATATCCCCCACGGCAGACCTTGTTACCTATAGCAATGAAGATGCTGATCTATCTGCGTCTAATGTTAAGGGCGCTCTTGACGAACTGAGCATGGGCAAGGCAGATATTAACTCCCTTTCCTCTAACATAAACCTGTATGCTACTACAGCCGACTCCGATGTTTCTGGATACTATGTTCTTGTAGATAACATTTCCGATGAAGATTATGACACCACTGCGGTGAATATAGGGACAGGAGGCATAAACTCCTCTAATCAATTAATTGCCTCCCTTTCATCTAAAGCAGGACTTGTTGTGGGGAACCCTGGAGTTATCGGTATTACTACTATTGGAAATATAAGAAAAACATCAGGAAATAAAAATAACTATGGAGAGTTTTTTTTCCGGGTATACAAAAGAAACTCTTCAGGCACAGAAACCTTATTGTCCACATCGGATACTACAGGCGCCATCAACCCCGAAGACCTAAATGAATACTTAGAGTTTAACGCCACCGCCTTAACAAGTTTTACAGAACTAATTGCTACAGATAGAATTGTTATAAAGTATTATGCAAACAATTTGTCTGGTAGCGGATCTGAATATGATTTTCTTTTCGGGGGAGACAATCCAGTAAGGACATTAACTCCCGTTCCCATTTCTGTTATTCCTGTTGCTGATGCATCTGGAATTGTTGTCGAGACATCTTCTTTTAATAACAATCTTTCCAGTTTGAACACTAATGTTCAATCTGCCCTAAACACTTTAGATGATATAATAACTCTTCCTAATCAATCGGGCAATGCAGATAAATTTTTACAAACTGATGGAACAAATGCATCATGGGAAACCCCTAAGGCAATTGTTGAATCTGGATCATCCTTTCCATTAACAAACTTAACAAATGGACAACTTTTTTATAATACTTCGAATGGAAGAACTGGAATATACTTTGATTCCTTGTGGAAAGAGTTTGCATACTACTCAGATATTGCAACAGTAGATAATGGAAACTCAGAAACAACGTTATTTAATGAAACAGTCGATGGCGGCTTTGCAAATACAACAATATTTGTGGGAAACTATAATGGAGGTAATTCTTAGTTTAATGAGTAATCATGATATAATTTTACTGGAGGATGAATAAGTTTTGGCTACACTAATTCAAATTAGAAGAGACACTCAAGCAAATTGGACTAGCAATAATCCTATCTTGGCTTCTGGTGAAATTGCATTCTCTACTGATCAATATAAGATTAAAATAGGTAATGGATCGTCTAATTGGTCTTCGCTTTCCTATATGACAGCGACCCCAACTGAAATTACCGCCCAGATTGACGCGGCAGTATCAGGAATAGTTGATTCTGCTCCAGGAGTTTTAGATACTTTAAATGAAATAGCCGCTGCTATTAATGATGACCCAAACTTTTTTACTACCATAGCGACTAATTTATCTAATCACGAAGCAGATACTACAAATATTCATGGCATCGCCGACACCAGCCTATTGGCCACCACATCATATGTAGACACCGCTGAAAGCGACGCTATTACATCATCAAACTCATATAGCGACTCTCTAGCCACCAATTATGATAGCGCGGGTTCTGCCTCAGCGGTAGCGTCTGATCTGACAGACCATGAAAACGCTACAACAAGTGTGCATGGAATTGCTGATACATCCCTATTAGCAACAACCTCCTATGTTGATACAGCAGAGTCTGACGCAGTAACTACCGCTAACTCCTATTCTGACGGACTTGCGAGTAACTATGACGCTTCTGGATCTGCTTCCGCCGTTGCATCTGATCTTACAGATCATGAAAATGCCACAACTTCCGTTCACGGAATTTCAAATACTGCTAATTTAGTTTATACAGATGACTCCAGACTGTCAGATTCAAGAACTCCAACTTCTCATGCTGGGTCTCACGCCAGCGGCGGTACAGATGAAATAACAGTTGCTCAATCCCAGGTAACAAATCTTACAACTGACCTAGGCGAAAAGGCCCCACTAGCCTCTCCATCTTTAACAGGAACACCAACCGCTCCCACCGCAACGGCTGGAACAAACAATACTCAAGTTGCAACTACCGCATATGCAGACGCCTCGGCTGCTTCTGCCGCTTCAGCACTCGTTGATGCTGCTCCTGCAACATTAGACACCTTGAACGAACTTGCCGCAGCACTTGGAGATGACCCTAATTTTGCTACCACGGTTTCAACTTCCCTGGGAAATAAGCAGCCCCTTGATGCTGATTTAACCGCTATTGCTGGACTTACAGGAACAAGCGGCCTTCTTAAGAAAACAGCAGCAGATACATGGGCGCTTGACACTAACACATATTTAACGGGAAATCAGACAGTAACTCTTACTGGAGATGTATCTGGATCTGGAACAACATCTATTTCGGTTACCGTTGCTGATGACAGCCACAATCACATAATTTCTAATGTCGATGGTTTGCAAACTGCCTTAAACGAAAAATCTCCTCTGGCATCTCCAACTTTTACAGGTCCTGTTACGTTAAACTCAAAAATAAACATCGATACATCAACAGTCACAGTTTCTGCAACATCAGCAACAACAGTAAACGCATTATCTAGCGAGGCATATAGAAGTGCAGAATATTTAGTTCAAGTTACTCAAGGATCAAAGCAAACAATATCAAAAGTAATTATGATTCATGACGGAACTACCGCGAATATTTCAGAGTATGCAGTTATAGAATTGGGCGGCACGAGAATTCCGCTAACTCTTTCAACAACCATGTCTGGAACAGACGTTTTACTCCAAGCAACAATTACTGATGCAGATGTCACAAATGCGACGATAGAAGTGTTTAAAACAGCAATTGTGCTATAATTAAAATAAATAAAGGGGAGAGTGAGCCTTATGACAGACAAGAACTTTAAGGTAAAAAATGGTTTAGACGTTGGGGATAGAGATATTGTTACCCCTAACGGAACAATTACTCTCCCTACAGGAACACATGAACTTGCTCCTACCGACTCCCCCGTTTTTACGGGCGTTGTTGATGTAACAGGAGCAACTGTTAACGGACTAGACGCCCTTCCTACTCAAGCAGGAAATTCGGGGGAATATTTAACAACCGATGGAACAAATGCTTCTTGGGCGGCACTGTCGTCACCGGTTGAATCCGATCCGATCCCGCTGATTCTGGCACTAAGTTAGGAGATTGAAAAATGGCTAATACGTTTAAGAATGTGCGGGCGGCGTTGGGCACTTCGCTGGCTGACGTGTACGAAGTGCCTACCTCAACGACGGCTATTGTGATCGGCTGTCATGTGACGAAC
>Ga0208903_1001456_pt1 | contig 13339 bp, 16 predicted proteins | sample AntAceMetag02UKJ_FD_184769 | JGI IMG/M metagenome (GOLD analysis project Ga0208903, IMG submission 184769) | Saline lake microbial communities from Ace Lake, Antarctica - Antarctic Ace Lake Metagenome 02UKJ (SPAdes) (version 2) | ecosystem: Environmental > Aquatic > Non-marine Saline and...
TTGGAAAAGAAAACACTATTAGGATCATAATATGGCATCTAAAGAAAATAAAATGAGAGGACTTCAAGAGTTTGCTAAATCTATAAGAAGAGGAGAGGGTGGAGCTGCTATTGCAAAACTTCTTTATTATTCGTCAAACCCAACTCCTGTTGCCACAAAAACTTCTACAGTTTTAAAGCCTAAACCTGTGAAGTATGCTTCTATTGGTAAGTCACAAATGCGTTCTGGAAGATCATCTACAATAAAAACATCTAGCTATGGAGTATTAAATCAATTAACAACAAGTAAGAAAACTTTATTAGGATCATAACATGGGAATTAGAAACATAATTAAAATAGCAAAAGAAATAATCAAACCAAAAAAAGCTAAAGTAGAAATTAAAAAAGAAGAACCTGTAATTCTAAAAGCAGAAGAAGTAATTAAAAAACCTGAAGTAGAACAAGTAAGAGTTACAGAAACTAAATCTACCTTAACTAGAGAGACTAATTAATATGGGAATGGCTGCAGCAATTACAAAAGCGGTTAAAATGGGTGCTGTTAAAAAAGTAAACAAACCTGCTCCAGTAGCTACTACTATAGCTCCAACCGCAGCAGAGATTTCTCAAAGCACAGCAACCGATGCAGATGGATATTCATCCAGTGTTAAAACAAAACGAAAAGGAAGATCAGCAACTATTCTAACTAGCTCAGCAGGAGTAGAGGGAGATGCTACACTAGGTAAGAAAAGTCTATTAGGATCATAATGGCAAAAACAGATTTAAGTAAAAGTTTATTAGCACGATTTGACAAACTACAAGGTCAAAGGCAAAACTGGGAAACACACTGGCAAGAAGTTGCAGATTATATGCAACCAAGAAAAGCCGATGTAACTAAAACCAGAGCCAGAGGAGATAAACGAAATGAGATGATTTTTGATTCGTCTCCTATTCAAGCAGTAGAATTACTAGCAGCTTCTCTACATGGTATGTTGACTAACCCTTCTACCCCTTGGTTTACCTTACGATTTAAAGAAGAAGATATAGACAACGAAGAAGAAGCAAAACTTTGGTTAGAGTCTGCAACCGAAACAATGTACACTGCGTTTAATCGTTCTAACTTCCAACAAGAAATTTTTGAATTATACCACGATCTAATTACCTTTGGTACAGCAGCAATGTTTATTGAAGAAGATGATGATGATTTAATTAAATTCTCAACCAGACATATTAACGAAGTGTTTATTGCTGAGAACGATAAGGGAAGAGTAGATACAGTATACAGAAGATTTAAACTTTCTGCTAGAGGTGCGTTGCAAAAATTTGGAGATAAAGTTTCTCCAGACATTATGGCAATGTCAAAAAAAGATCCTTACCAAGAAGTAGAATTAATCCACGCACTTTATCCAAGATCTGATTTTGATCCTAAGAAAAAAGATAAAGCTAATATGCCATTTGAATCTGTTTATGTAGAATATAAAAATGGAAACGAATTATCTGTTTCTGGATTTAAAGAATTTCCTTTTGTAGTACCTCGTTACTTAAAAGCATCCAATGAAATCTACGGAAGATCTCCTGCGATGACTGCTTTGCCTGATGTGAAGATGTTAAATGAAATGTCTAAGACCACTATTAAAGCAGCACAGAAACAAGTTGATCCTCCTTTGTTAGTGCCTGACGATGGTTTTTTATTACCAGTTAGAACTGTACCTGGCGGATTAAATTTTTATAGATCAGGAACAAGAGATAGAATTGAACCTTTAAACATTGGTGCAAACAATCCATTAGGATTAAACATGGAAGAGCAAAGAAGAGATGCTATTCGTGCTGTGTTTTATGTAAACCAACTTATGATGCAGAATGGTCCTCAAATGACAGCAACAGAAGTCATCCAAAGGAACGAAGAGAAGATGAGATTACTAGGACCTGTTCTTGGTAGACTGCAATCAGAATTGTTAAAACCATTAATTGATAGAGTGTTTGCTATACTGCTCCGTAACAATATGTTGCCAGAAGCACCAGAGTTTTTATCTGGAAGAAATGTAGAAATTGAATATGTTTCACCACTTGCTAAAGCACAAAAATCTTCAGAGCTACAATCCATTATGAGAGCAATAGAAATATTAGGATCATTAGCAAATGTAGCACCAGTATTTGATTATGTTAATTTTGATAACCTAGTGAAACATCTAGCAGACATAGTTGGTATGCCACAAAAATTATTAAAATCACAAAACCAAGTAAACTCTGAAAGACAACAAGCTCAAGAACAGGCTCAACAACAACAACAAATGCAACAGATGCAACAAGTAGCACAAGCAGGAGGAGACATAGCACCATTGGCAAAAGCATTGCCAGAGGAAGCAAAGGCTTTAGTAAACCCAGAAGAGTAATAGAAAGGAAAAAACATGGAAGCAAGTAAACAACTAGAACAATTAATTGGAAAGTTAAAAAAAAATTACGAATTTATATTCAATACAGACGAAGGCAAAGAAGTCTTGTTTGATTTAGAAAAGAGATGCCACTACCACGCTACTACTAATGTTAAAGGAGATAGCCATGAAAGTGCATATATGGAAGGACAACGCAGCGTTCTTTTATTTATAAAATCAATGCTGCAAAATGATAATGAAAAAGGAAAATAATAATGTCAAACGAACAGATAACGCAGGAAACTGTGCCTGTAGAAACAGCGACACCATCTACAGAAACAGTCCAACCAACAGCAACACTTAATACAGTTGCAAAATCAGATACACCTATAACACCCTCTTCTTGGAAAGAGTCTATCAGTGAAGAGTTTAGAAGCGATCCTAGTATAGAGAAATTTACGGAGATTGATGCACTAGCAAAAAGTTACATCAACGCAACTAAAATGATTGGTCAGGATAAGGTAGTTATTCCTAACAACAACTCAACAGACGATCAGTGGAGTGAAGTGTATTCAAAATTAGGTAGACCAGAAACAGCAGATCAATATAAATTAAATGTTAAATCTGATGTAGTTAATTTTGATGAAGGTGCAATTAAATCATTTGCAGAACAATCTCATAAACTAGGTTTGAATAATAAACAAGCTGAAGGTATTTTAGATTTCTATAAAAATAATATGGAAGGTACTGCACAGCAATCAAAGATTGATACAGAGACTGCTCAAGTTCAAGCGGAACAACAGCTAAGACAAGAGTGGGGTAGAGACTTTGAAGGTAAAGTTAAACAAGCTGGTGCATTAGCTAAAGCAAATATTAATCCAGATGTATTAGATATGCAACTACAAGATGGAACAAGGGTAGGAGATCATCCAGAAATTATAAAAGGATTTGCAAAAATTGCTAATATGATGTCTGAGGATAAAATTGTTTCTACAGAAAGCGAAAATGTAGATACCATGAAAGACATTGAATCAGAAATAACTACTTTGACTAATGATACCAATAGTCCTTACTGGAATAAAAATCACCCAGATCACGACAAGGTAGTTCAACAAGTCTATACATTAAGAGAAATGTTAAATGCAGAATAATAATCTAAACGATCAAGAGATTAGATTAGAAATATTGCGGTTGGTTAAGGAAACAGGTTCTGAGAACCAGAAAACAAATCCCTTGCCAACTGCAGATATTTATTATAAATGGGTTAAAGGTAAGACAATTCGCAAGAACCTTACTGACAAGAAGGAATAGACTCTAGTCTAACAGACTTTAAATGCAAGAAATGCCTGTCAATTTTGACGGAGAACCTTTCTGTTTTAATTTTATTAATGACCATGTGGGTTGTTAATATTTAACTTTAATAAATGGAGAGACAAATATGTCATCACAAATAACTACAGCATTTGTTCAGCAGTATTCTGCTAACATTCAAATGCTTTCTCAACAAATGGGATCGTTATTAAGAGACAAAGTCCGAGTTGAATCTGTGGTTGGAAAAAATGCTTTTTTTGACCAAGTTGGTTCAGTAACTGCAGTTTTAAAAACTAGCAGACATTCCGACACTCCGCAAATTGATACACCTCATTCAAGACGAAGAGTATCACTTGCTGATTACGAATATGCTGATCTAATAGACACTCAGGATAAAGTAAGACTCTTAATCGATCCAACATCTTCTTATGCTCAAGCTGCTGCAATGGCAATGGGTAGAGCTACAGACGATGTGATTATAGCTGCTGCAACTGGTACTGCCTACACAGGCGAGACTGGTTCAACATCTCAAGCTCAACAATCAGTAATTGCTGGTGGTTCTGCAGGTTTAACTATTGCTAAATTAAGAACTGCTAAGCAGACTTTTGATTTGGCTGATGTTGATCCTTCAATCCCTAGACACATTATTGTAGGACCTGAGCAGATTAATAATCTATTGGCGACAACCGAAGTAACAAGTTCAGATTTCAACACAATCAAAGCGTTGGTTCATGGTGAAATTGATACTTTTCTTGGGTTTAAATTTACAACATCCAACAGACTTACAAAATCTGGTAATGACAGACTTTGTATAGCTTTTGCACAAGATGGAATAGCTCTAGGAATCGGAAAAGATATTTCCGCTAGAATTGACGAAAGAGCTGACAAATCTTATGCCACTCAAGTGTACTACTGCCAAAGCATCGGTGCTACTAGAATGGAAGAAGCTAAAGTCCTTGGTATAACTTGCGTAGAAGCATAATAGGAGGATATATATATGGCTAATTCAATACAATATGCGAAGATAGTTAGTGTTCCTTCTGAGAAGGTTGATACTAATGAACTAGCAGGTAGAGTAAGAGTTGCATTTGCAGAGTACGAAGCAAGTGCAGAGCAATCTACTGTTACTATGTTCTACATACCTAATGGTGCAAGAATCTTGAGCGGATCAGTAAGTTATGACGCTCTTGGTGCAAGTACCACTATATCGGTTGGACACGGAGGCTACAATGACTCATCAGGAACAGCGGTAACGCTTGACGTTGATGAATACAAAGCAGCAGCCGCTTCAACTTCTGCAGCAACAGTTGTTGCAGCAGATACTATGGCTTTAGGTAGAAACAGTGTAGTTGATGCAGACAAAGATGGTTTACCAGTAACAGTTACATTAGCAGGTGCTAATGGTACTGGAACTATTCAGTTGCAAGTTCTATACGTTAAAGACTAATAAATAGTTTGGGTGGGGGAGCAATCCCCCATCTTTCTTTAAATGAAACATTTGAAAGAAGTCAAACCTGTGTTACATTTTAAGAAAGATGATTATGTTTATAGATTTGTTTTGGTAGACAGATTTAAACACACAGCATCTGCTCATAATGGATTTGATATTCATAATGAGAGAACGGAAGCGGAAATCTGGCAACGGATGACCAATAGGAAAATAAGAAGAAAATATATAACGAAAGAATAGTTATGGCAAAACAAGGTTTATACGCAAACATTCACGCAAAAAGAAAAAGAATTAAAGCTGGCTCAAATGAAAAAATGAGAAAGCCAGGATCTAAAGGATCTCCAACAGCAGCAAATTTTAAAAGATCAGCTAAAACAGCAAAGAAAAAATAGATGGCATCCATAGTAGATATTTGTAACGGAGCATTAAATCAATTAGGAGCTACTACTATTCTATCCCTAACAGAAGATTCAAAAAATGGTAGACTTTGTAACTCAAGATATACTCAAGTAAGAGACGCAGTATTTAGATCTCATCCTTGGAACTGTTTACAAAAAAGAGTAGAACTAGCTGCAGACTCAACAGCTCCAGCTTGGGGTTTTAGTTACCAATACACTTTACCTTCAGATTGTTTACGACTGTTAGTTATTTTAGATTACGATTCTAATTACAAAGTAGAAGGTAGAAAAGTATTAAGCAATACCTCTTCTATGAAAATTTTATATGTATCAAGAGTTACTGATCCTAATGAATACGATGAATTATTAAGAGAAACTTTATCTGCTGCCTTGGGTGCAGACATTGCTTACGGAGTAACTTCTTCTAATCCTGTTGCACAGAATATGTATGAGTTATTTCAAAATAAATTAAGAGATGCTAGATTTGTAGATTCTACAGAAGGTCAAAATGTATCACAAGATTTAGGAATGGCAGATGCTATTGACGCTGGTACTTTTATAAATTCAAGGTTTTAATTTATGGCTAGAGTTGCGGTACAGCTTACCAACTTTACAGGAGGAGAACTGTCTCCCAGACTAGATGGTCGTAATGATCTTACTAAATACAGTTCAGGCTGTAAGACTTTAGAAAATTTAATTGTATATCCTCATGGTGCTGCGGCTCGTAGACCAGGCACATCTTTTGTTGCAGAGGTAGCAGACAGCGATAACAAAACTAGACTTATTCCTTTTGAATTTTCTACTACTCAAACTTATATGTTAGAGTTTTCTAATCTTAAAATTCGTGTCTACAAAGACAATGGTTCAGTATTAGAAGGAGACAAAGTAATCTCAGGTATTACTAAAGCTAACCCTGCGGTAGTAACTGCTACTTCTCATGGTTACTCTAATGGAGATGAAGTTGTTATTACAGAAGTAGTGGGAATGACAGAACTCAATGGCAAAAGATTTTTAGTTGCAGGAGTAACAACCAATACATTTCAACTTACAGATAAAGATGGAACAAACATAAACAGCACTAGCTTTACTACTTATGGTTCTGCTGGTGTTTCTAATAAAGTATTTGAAATTACTACTCCTTATACAACCGCACAATTATTTGATATTAAATTTGCACAGTCTGCAGATGTTATGTACATTACTCATCCATCTCACGAAGTAGCAAAACTATCTCGTACTGGTCATACTACTTGGAGTTTAGATGAAGTAAGTTTTACCAAAGGACCATTTCAAGATCCCAATATAACCACTACAACTTTAACACCAGCTAGTTCTGCTGTTGGAACTGGAGTTGATATAACAGCCTCTGCAATTACTGGTATTAATAGTGGAGTTGGATGGTTAGCCACAGACATAGGTAGACAAATTTATTTTAATAGTGGTTATGCAATTATTACGGCAAGAACAAGTTCTACTGTTGTGGTGGTTACTATTACCACAGCCTTTACAAACACTAGTGCTATTACAGCTTGGCAACTAGGTTCTTTTTCAGACACTACTGGACATCCTTCTTGCGTAACCTTCTTTGAACAAAGATTAATATTTGCAGGAACTACAAATCAACCACAAACAATATTCTTTTCCAAATCAGGAGATTATGAAAATATGGATGCCAATCTTAGCGGTACGATTGCTGATGATGATGCTATTATTTACACGATTGCTTCTAATCAAGTAAATGCTATTAGATTTATGACTGCCACTAGAACTTTAATTATAGGAACGGCAGGTGGTGAATTTACGGTATCTGGTGGTGGAACAGATAATGCAGTAACCCCAACCAATATTCTTATTAAAAAACAATCTAACCATGGTGCTGCAAATGTAGATGCGATTGCAGTAGGTAACGCAACTTTATTTTTACAAAGAGCAAAAAGAAAAATTAGAGAACTAGCATATAACTTTGATGTAGATGGTTATCTTGCTCCTGATATGACCATTCTTGCTGAACATATTACTGAAGGTGGACTAACACAAATTGCTTACCAACAAGAACCTAATCAAATTATTTATGCTGTTAGAGGAGATGGAGAGTTAGTAGGATTAACTTACCAAAGAGAGCAACAAGTAACAGCCTGGCACAGACATATTTTTGGAGGTATCTTTGGAACAGCTACTATTACAGTTACAGATTACGCAAATATAAAAAATGGAACAAGAATTGTTTTAAAAAAATCAGATGGCACAACTACCACTTTTACTTCTGCCACTTCTGCTACTTCTGGATTTTTTCACAACGCTACTAGCAACAACCAAACAGCTACTAATTTAAAAACTCTTATTGATGCAGATAGCAATTTTACCGCTACTGTTTCTAGTAATGTAGTTACTATTAAAGAAGTGGTATCTACAGGTTTAGATTACTTAACTATTTCTAGTTTTGACATTGCTAGACTTACTGCAACTAGCGAAGGAAAATCTATTTGCGAAAGTGTTGCGGTTATACCAACTGATGATACAGAATATCAAGTATATGTTATTATTAAAAGAACTGTAAATGGTTCTAGTAGAAGGTATGTAGAATATTTAAACAATGTTGATTTTACAGAAACAGATAATACTACTTTTAACTATTTAGATAGTGCTTTAGCTTATAGTGGAACTGCTGTTACTACTCTTTCTGGATTAGATCATTTAGAAGGTCAAACAGTTCACATATTAGCAGATGGTGCAACTCATCCTACAAAAATAGTTTCTTCTGGCTCTGTTAGTTTAGATAGATCTTCCACAGATGTGAAAGTAGGATTAGGATATAATTCTATTTTACAAACCATGAGATTAGATGCTGGTTCTCAAAATGGTACATCTCAAGGAAAAACAAAAAGAATTTACGAAATTACTGTAAGATTATATGAAAGTGTAGGAGTAGAAGTAGGACCTAATCTTTCTGATATGGAACGAATACCATTCCGTACTTCTGCAGATGTGATGGATCAAGGTATACCCACATTTACAGGAGACAAAGCAGTAGAGTTTAGAGGTAATTATGATACAGATGGATTTATATTTGTTAGACAAACTCAACCTTTACCTTTGACTGTTTTATCATTATACCCAGAATTGCAAACCAATGACTAAAGATATTTTACAAATAGTGCCTTATATTTCAAAACATGGTAAGATTATTCTAGCCAACCAAATGAACCATGTTCTTATGGATAAAGATGCTCAATTTGAAGGAGAAGCAATGGAATTAGAACAGACAGGTTTAGCTTATACTTGTATCATTAATGATGATCCTGTTGCGTCTGCTGGTATGAAAATTATTTGGAATGGAGTTGCAGAAGGCTGGGTGTTAGCAAGTAGTAAAGTTTGGGATCATCCATTAGTTATTGCTAGAGCTATTAAAAAGAACTTTGCAAGATTAGCAAAAGAAAACGAAATCCACAGGGTACAAACTGCTGTAAGAGCAGATTTTACTATGGGTTTAAAATTTGCTAAATGGTTAGGATTAAAGGAAGAAGGATTAATGAAGAAATACGGATTTGATGGTTCAGACCATTATAGATATGCGAGGTTATTTTAATGGGATTTCCAGGAGCAGCAGTAGCAACTTTAGGTGTAATGCAATACAAACAGCAAGGTGCAATAGGTAAATATAATCAAGCTGTTCAAAATAGAAACGCTACGATTGCAGAACAAGAAGCTGGGATGCTTGAACAACAATTAGAATTTGATATTGGAAGATTTGACCAACAATTTAGACAATTAGAGGGAACAACAGAAGTTAATTTAAACAAATCTGGAGTTGTCGCTGGAACAGGAACTGCTTTTAGAATAGCTAGATATAATGCAGAACAGGCAGTTTTACAAAAAGATGTTATGGAATATAATTCTAAAGTTGCAGAAGGTAAAAAAATGGAAGAAGCAAATTTTGCAAGAATACAAGGTCAAATGGCTAGGCAACAAGCAAAACTTGCACAAATACAAACTGTAGCACAAACTGGAACAAGTTTGCTTAAAATGGGAGGTTATTTCTAATGCCAAAAATACCAACCTTTACATCCACAGCTAGACCAACTGCAGAAGTAGGAGCAGTCAAGTCTAATATTCAAATTCCTTTATCTCAAAACATTGGTACTGCTTTAGCTCCTATAACAGATGCTATTGTTAAACATAGAGTTAATGAAAAAAATTTAGAAAATAAAGCGGAAGCTCTTACATTAGAAAACGAATCTATTTTTAAATTAAATGAAGTTTTTGATGAAGCATCAAAATTAGATAATAAAGAACAAGCATTTAATTTAATCCAATCAAAATCCAAAACTATTCAAGATGAATTTTCAAATAAAGCATCAAATAAATTTGTTAAATCTGCTTTTAATAATAGTTTTTTAGGTGAAGTTCAAAAAGGAATTTTCAAAACAAATATAAGAGTATCTAAAAATGTAATAGATACATTAAATAATCAAGTTTCCATAAGACAAAATACATTATTAACTCAAGCCTATGTAAGTAAAGATCCAATGGCTTTACAATTAATAGAAACAGATTTAGAAAATCTTTATGAAAAAAGCTATAAAGGAAGAGTTAGTGTACCTGAATATAATAAAATGCTTCAAATGATACCAGGTGTTATTGAAAGTTTTCAAGTTAATCAAGACATATCTTCAAATCCTAAACAAGCATATTACAATTTAATGAATGATAAAAAATATCCTAATATTGATTTAAAAGAAAGAATAAAATTTATTAATCAAGTTGAAACTATAATGATTCAACCAATGCAAAAAGAATTTGCTAATGTTATTTTTTCTTTACAAGACAAGGGTACAGAACAACCTTTTGATTTTGAGTTTGCAAAGAAAATTTTACCAATAGAAAAATACAATGAATTAAAAACAACTTATAATGTAGCTAAAATTAATGCTAAAGATGTAAGGTTGATTGGGGTATTGCCTACAAATGAAGCAGATAATCTCATTGAAAATAAAAATTTTAATACAGATTTATATGTAGGGTCTGCAGATCGTATAACTCAATCTAAACTAAAAGAAGGTTTAATTAATGCTAGAAATAATGCAGCAAAACAAATGTTGGAAGATCCTGTAAATTTTCAAATACAAACAAATCCAGAAATAGAAGAATTAAATAATAATTATAAAGCAGAAAACAATCCACAAATTAAATTGGCTGATAGAAAAACATTAACTAATGCAATAATAGAAGATCAAATTAAACGAAAAGTTGATTTAGCTAATTTAAAAATATTAACTAAACAAGAAGTTACTCAAATTAAAAATCAATTTTCAAACACAGGTATTAAATCAGAAGATAAATTAAAATTAATAGAACAATTAAAAGTAACTTATGGTGATGAAAATATGGGAATGATTGTTAATCATTTACAAGATGAAAAAACACCTGAGACTATATTAATGGGTATTTCCACAGACAGTGTTGAGTTAGCTAAAGATTTATTTGATAGTAGCAGTTTAGAAGACTTAAAAAAAATTTCTAATCAAAAAGATCCAAAACAAGTTACAAGTCTAATAACAGCCATTGCAGGAAAAACAGAAGATTTTGGACAGGTACTTGATTCTCAAGGAGAAGGTTCTCAATCTAAAGCTGCTAAAATGTTAAGAATTAATGAAGCCTTATTAAAAGTTGCTTTAGTAAGAACAAATAAAAATGTAACTGCACCTGAGGCAGCATCATCCGCAGCTAATGATTTTTTAAGTGATTATGTTCTTAATAATGCTTTAACCGCATTAATACCAAAAACTATAAATAAAATACCTATACCTGTGGCTGCTGTTGAAAACAAAAATGAAGCAATTTTAATTGGTGTAAAAGATGATTCACCTGGAAATTATTTAGATCGTTTTATGGGAGAAAAAGGATATATGCACTACGCTTCGTCTTTAAACATTCCTAATTTAAGTGAAGAAGATGTTAAAAAAAGAGTAGGATTTACTATTCGTAATTATTCCAGATGGTTAAATAATAGTGATATGACAGGTATGGTTTTGTATGCTGACTTTGCTGGTTCTGCTGGATTACAACCTGTAAAAAATGCTAATGGTCAAAGAATAGAATATTATCTTGCAGATTTACCTAATCAAGACCCTACAATTAAAAATACAATTTCCGTATATCCTGTAACTGGTGATGAATTACCACTTATACCAGATCCACCTTCTGGTGATTATTTTCAATATGATGAATTTTTAATTGATGAGATTATTAATAATGGAAAAAAAAATCTTAATGATACAAAATTTAAATAATGATTAACCTTGGATTAGGCACATTTGAAAAATCAAAAGAAGAAATAGGATCTTTATATAACCAAACTAGAACCAGTTTTTTAGATGCTGCTCATGCTAATTTTATGAACACATGGAATTTAAATCCATTAGCTTCTACATTAAGAGCATATGACCAAACAAAAGCCTATCAATCTAGCAATGTTTATTTAAATAAAGACGAGTTAAATAAACAATATGCTAGTTTAGGTTTAAATTTTACAGAAGATACAAGGGAAGGCGTTGTTGATTATATAGTTGAAAGAAAAAATTTAGAAAATTCAAGAGCAAGTATTTTAGCTAGAGGACCAGATAGTAAAATGGCAAAAAGTTTTTTCTTTTTGGAATCTCTTGGTACAAGTTTTTTAGACCCTATAAATATTGGTGCTTCTTTTGTACCTATTGTTGGTCAAGCTAAATTTGCTTCTATGGTTGCTCGTTCTGGTAAAAACATAGCTAGAATGAAAAAGGGTGCTGTAGAAGGTTTTGTTGGTAACATAGCTGTTGAACCTATTGTTTATGGTGTGGCAAAATCAGAACAAGCTGATTATACTGCTTATGATGCTATTACTAACATAGCACTTGGTGGCTTTATTGGTAGTGCTGCTCATGTTGGTTTTGGCAGAATTGGAGATTACCTTTCAGAAGTAAGAGGTAAGCCAAATATTTATCAAAGGTTAGCGGCTGTTTCTCCAGAAAATCAAAAACAATTATTAGATTATTCTGTTGGTAAAGTTCTAAAGGGAGAGCCAGTAGATACTGGTAATATTATATCTGAAAAAACAAGAGTAGGAGATCCACAGTTAAATAAATTAGACGATCAAATTAAAGATTTTAATACTTTGTATAACAGTTCATTAAAAAATGGAGATAGATCATCAGCTACAGTTTATTTAAAAAATATTAGAAACTTACAAAAAACACAAAGAGATATAATTGAAGCTAAAAGAGTAGAAAATAACAGAATAAAAATACAAGAACAATCTAACATAAACAACCGAAACTTAAAACCATTAACAGAAGAACAAAAAATAATTAAAGATAAAAATCAATCAGAGTTAGAGTTAGAAGCAGAAAATATGCAACAAAGAACTATATTACATCAAAAGCAATTAAATATTAAAGATGAAGATTTGACTGAGCCTATGATTCAAGAAAGAAATGCAATAAAAGAAATTGACAATTCTATAAAAAATAAAACCAAAATTAGACAAGCTATAGAAGCTGGAACTAATTGCACAAAAAGGAATAGTTAATGGTAACTATAAAATCATTATCCAAATGTTTTAAAGAAGTTAAAAGATTAACTGGTAATTTATTATCTGATGAAAAAATTAATTTATTATTAGATGAAGCTAAAATAAAAATTAATGAAAATAAATTTCAAGGAGCAGAAGTTAAATCAGAAAAAATTTTAGCACAAGAAATCATAGATAAATTTGAATACGATCAAGTTTTAAAAAAAAGAAATTTAGCAGAAAACAATATGAAAGCATTGGAAAATTATGAAAAAATAATAGATGC
>Ga0208903_1001460_pt1 | contig 13313 bp, 23 predicted proteins | sample AntAceMetag02UKJ_FD_184769 | JGI IMG/M metagenome (GOLD analysis project Ga0208903, IMG submission 184769) | Saline lake microbial communities from Ace Lake, Antarctica - Antarctic Ace Lake Metagenome 02UKJ (SPAdes) (version 2) | ecosystem: Environmental > Aquatic > Non-marine Saline and...
ACGCAAACAGACTTTACAGCCAGATCAGTTCAAAAAGATTGCTATCATAAAGCAACCAGTCAACCGATACAACTGGACAGAATTACCCTATACTGACATCAGTAAGAACCTAACACCATCAGGTGAGATTCCCTTGCACTTTGGTCTACAAAAGGAAATGGGTGGTCATTCGGACGAAGTGCGAGTTATTGTACACGTACATCCCACCTACTGTATTGCTGCCATGCACGCCGGAATTGATTTAAGCACAGTCAGCGATGCGTTTCCAGAGTTAAACCGTTACACCCGTGTGGCACCCAATGTGGGCGACGTGCCTCCTATCAGTCAAGAGCTGGCAGATCAGTGTCACAAGAACTTGGGACTGGACCGAGATGGCAATATTGCTTACGACATTGTGGGCATTAAGGGTCACGGTGTTGTGGCCATTGATACTAGTCCGTGGCGAGCATACGAGCACATAGAACGGTTAGAGCATATTTGTAAAATTGTATTAGCCAGCGGGGTGCGATGACCGACTCAGAAGCATACAATCTGTATCCAGAACTGCGTCATTGGTATGATAAGTTGTGGGTAGCTACCCAGTTAGGATATCTTGCTGGTATCGAGCAAGTACCATGCGCTGGACACTATATAGTTCGTCCTATTATGAACTTACAAGGATGCGGTATTGGCGCTAAGATTAAATTTTATCTCAATAACGAAACTATTCCAGACAACTGTTTCTGGTCGCAAATATTCCACGGTGACCATGTCACAATAGACTATACACGAGTTAACGGAGTATGGCAACAAGGGCATACGTTTCAAGGATTTAATAGTCCGGACGATCTAGTACATTTTAGTAGATGGACTAGAGTAGACTATAAGTTTATGCTACCTGGAATTTTTAAAGAAATTACAGCACCGCACATAAACATAGAAATAATAGGCGATAAAATTATTGAAGTACATTTAAGACACAACACCGATCCGGTCATGCATGACGAATTTATCCCTATTTGGTCCAACGATCAAGCATGTCCAACAGGCTATGTCCGAATATCAGACCCAGAAGACCATATAGATCGATTAGGATTTTTCGTAAAGCCCTATACTAGTTGACACACTGCCATAAACACGTTATAATATAACATTATACTGCGAGGCATATCAAAAATGTTGTTTCTATTAGATCACCCTAGATTTGCAGATCGTCCTGCCTTCCTTCCCAGTGTGTCTCCTAAGGTCATGCTGAAGATGGGTATATTTGGCGGACACTACTTTGGTGCTAAGGATAGTGAAAAGTTCGCCACGCATGCCGCTGACCTCCCTCCAGAGTGGTTTGATTGTGCGGCTCTATGTGACGACTACAACAAGCGCAACAACCACTTTGGTGTCAAAGCGGGTAATGATTACGATTGGTGGTTCAGCATGGGGCTTATGCACCCAGCTGATCCATTGGGTTGGTTTCACTGGTACTGTAGATTCTATGCTGGCCGCAGACACCCGGATGATGACCGTCAAATATCACGTTGGCTCAAGTTCCGTCGCTGGGAAAAGAACATATTAAACTCAGTTCCCGGCCAAATTGACAAACGTCCGGTGGTACGGCAGAGTCTGTTACACTGGGCCTACAATCCATTTATCTAATTTCTAATTGACGGCACAGTTAAATTGTGCTACAATAAATATCAACAAAGGAAATATCAAATGAAAACTCTAATTTTGGCCACACTGTTGGCAATCTCCGCGGCTGCTCAAGCACAGGATTTGAATCAAGGAAAGGCCAAATACGCCACATGTGCTGCCTGCCATGGTGCACAGGGTCAAGGCGGATTGGGCAAGAAACTGACTGGACAAACAGCAGACTACACCGCTGCCAGGCTAACAGCATACAAGAACAAACAGCAAGTGGGACCACAGAGTGCGCTCATGTGGGGAATAGCGGCAGGGCTCAGCGACGCGGACATCAAAAATCTCAGCGCCCACATTGCCACAATGAAGTAATGTCATGAAAACATTTGTTGAACGCTATTGGCAGGCCTTGCCAAACTTTGATTGGAGCAATCTGCTGTTGAGGATTCCCTTGGCTGTGGTTTTCCTACAGCAGGGCATGAGCAAGTTGCCATTCAATGCTGACATGGCCGCAGGCTTTGGTCTCAGTAATCCTGTATGGTGGTTTGTGATCATTGGTGAAATCGCTGCCGGAGCAGGCCTGTTAGTGGGCGGTGTCATGAGTTTGGATCGACTGCGTGATTTTCCTCTGGTGGCTGCACTAGGTGACATGCTGACTCGTTTCAGCGGCATTGTGATGTGTAGCATTGCCACTGGAGTGATCTGGACCACCAAACCAGAAAGTCTTTGGAGCGTGATCCTGTACGACAACCTACATGTGTTTCTTTGGGTAGGCGGTTTGTATTTTGCTCTGCGTGGCAACTGGGCAGTAGCCATTGAACAAAAGATTGACACGCACCCGTGATTGTGCTATAATATAACTTTACGACACACTATACAAAGGGCACATATGTTTTCAGTATTTAAATTTTTGGTAATGGTCATCAAATTCTGCTGGCGCAAGGGCTGGAGTATATTGAATCCCAATATCAATCCCATGCGCAATGCGCCTATGTACGCCAAATATTTCGCTACTATTTTACTTGGTCTGTTTTGGAGCCTGGCGTTTGGGCTCTACACTGCACAGTTCTTCTACATTGGCATCAACATGATTGCACACATTGCTGTTATCAGCGCAGCGTTTATTACTTGGGCTACTTTTCAAGGATTCAAACGTGGATACCCTGCTCGGTATCCACTGATGCGTGATCCCAACTTTAGTCCCAAGTGCTATGAAATGACCGATGCTGAAAAGATACCTGCTGCACTACGGGCCGACACCTTGCTGGCACTGCACATGACTAATCGCGAAAATCCCAATAAATGAATTCGGAAGATTGTGCAAGTATGAAGTGGAATGAATCTAAGGAAGACTTGATTATCATAGTATTGGTCACATTGTTCATCAGTGTGGCTTATCTATTGAAATATTAAACAATGTTTACAGAAACAGTAACCTCGGTACATCACTGGAGCAACAGAACATTCAGTTTCTGTACCACCAGAAATCCGGCATTTAGATTCAATGCTGGGGAGTTTGTGTTGATTGGCGTCATTCACGAAGAAAAGCGCATACGCCGAGCCTACAGCATAGTGAGTCCACCCTGGAGCGATCAGCTGGAGTTTCTCAGCATCAAGATAGCAGATGGTGCGCTGACCAGTAAGCTGCAACACATTCAGGTAGGCGACGAAATAATTGTGGGTGACAAGCCCACTGGCACACTGAGAAATGATGCACTGATCAAAGGCGGCAACCTGTGGTTGCTGGCCACTGGCACAGGCCTGGCGCCGTTCATGAGCCTGGTGCGTGATCTAGAAACACTAGAAACGTGGAGTCGCATACACATGGTTCACAGTGTGCGTGATGCTGCTGATTTGGCCTATCAGCAAGATCTAACCACAGCATTTTTGAATCACCCGCACTCAGGCGAGTTACACGACATAATACAGCCCGTACTGGACTATCAAGCAGTGGTCACCGGCTCGGGTGATGTTAGAATCACTGCTCAACTCACATCGGGCGCATTGCCAATTGATTCTGTACAAGACAAGATCATGCTGTGCGGCAACATGGCATTCAACCGGGAAGTCATGACATGGTGCAATCAACAAGGTATGACCGAAGGCAGCCTGCGTGAGCCCGGGCAGTACGTAGTTGAACGAGCATTCGTAGACACATAACAAAGGAAGAAGCATGATAGATACAAAAATACAACAATTTATCCAAAGAGAAAAAGAAAGACAGGACATAACAGTTGAACTAATTGCCAGCGAAAACTTCACCAGCCAGGCAGTAATGGATCTGTGTGGCAGTATACTCACCAACAAGTATGCTGAAGGTCTTCCAGGCAAGCGTTACTACAACGGTTGTGAACATGTAGATGATGTTGAACGATTGGCAATTGATTATGCCACTACGCTGTTCAGCTGCAAGTTTGCCAATGTGCAACCGCACTCGGGAGCCAATGCCAACCTGGCAGTGTTCAAGGCATTTCTACAACCTAGAGATGTCATTGTAGGTATGGACTTGGCCTCAGGTGGACACCTGAGTCATGGTGCCGGGGTCAATGCATCAGGTGCCTGGTTTGAAGCGCACACATATGGTGTAGACTCGCGTGGATTCATTGACTATGATGCTGTACAAGAACTGGTACAGTTTGTCAAACCACGCATGGTCATCGCCGGTGCTAGTGCCTACAGTCAGGTGATTGATTGGGCTAGATTTAAACGGATCGCTGACTCGGTAGATGCTATCCTGTTAGTGGATATAGCACACTATTCAGGATTGGTAGCAGGTGGCGAGTATCCAAGCCCTTTCCCACATGCTGATGTAGTTACTAGTACAACACACAAAGGGTTGCGTGGACCGAGAGGTGGTATCATCTTGTGGAACAATCCAGACTACACTAAAAAGCTCAACTCAGCAATCTTTCCGGGTACACAGGGTGGACCACTGATGCACATCATTGCTGCCAAGGCCCAATGTTTCTATGAAGCACTACAACCAGAGTTTAAGTTGTATGCCAAACGCATTCGCATTAACGCACATGCTATGGTGCAGGCATTTTTAGATGCCGGCGTTGACGTTGTTAGTGGCGGAACACAATGCCATATGTTTACTGTAGACTTACGTAAAGAACAACTAAGTGGTAGACAATATGCTGATCTGCTTGAAGAACACGGCATCACAGTAAACAAAAATGGTGTGCCAGGCGAAACACGTACTTTTATAGAAACGTCAGGTGTACGTATTGGAGTTGCTGCTGAAACTACCCGTGGTCATGATGAAGCGTGGTTTAAGGAATTAGCCACTAGAATGATCTATATTCTACGCAATGGAAAATAAGCAGTTTGCATGGTTGCCTACTAGAATGACCAGCAAAAAGCTAATTTGGCTTAAATACTATTTCCAACACAAAGATCCTTACGATCTCTCCACCGGAAGACCCCCGTTATCTGCACAATATTTCGTGTGGACTGAAACACCAGAAGAAAAAACCTGGCGGCTTTTAAAAGAAGGCGCGATTGAAAATAGAAATATTTGGAATCAATACAACTATACCAAGGAAGATAAATTATGAGTCAACAGCAATACAACCTACACACAAAGACAGACTATCTTAATCGTAAGATGTTCTTGGATCCAGCCGGGCCGGTCACTATTCAACGTTTTGAAGAAGTAAAATACAAAAAGATTGCAGACTTTGATCAAACTGCACAAGGTTTCTTTTGGCGCCCAGAAGAAGTGTCGCTGTCTAAAGATGCCAACGATTTCAAAGATTCTAGTGATGCTGTTAAGCATATCTTTACCAGCAACTTACTACGTCAAACAGCATTAGATAGTTTGCAAGGCCGCGGTCCAGCACAGGTTTTTACTCCTGTAGCCAGCTTGCCAGAATTAGAAGCATTAATGTACAACTGGAGCTTCTTTGAAACTAACATTCATAGTCGTAGCTATAGCCATATTATCCGTAATATCTATAATGTACCTAAAGAAGTGTTTAATACAATTCATGAGACTGAAGAAATTATAGGAATGGCATCAAGTGTAGGCAACTACTATGACAAACTGCACGTTATCAACTGTCGTAAAGAACTCGGAGAAGTTATTCCTGAGAAAGAACACATCAAGGCAATTTGGATGGCGCTACACGCATCATATGCTCTAGAAGCATTCCGCTTTATGGTATCGTTTGCTACTAGTCTAGCAATGGTAGAGAATAAAATCTTTATGGGCAACGGCAATATTATTAGTCTAATTCTACAAGACGAACTACTGCACAAGGCCTGGACTGCCTATATGATCAATCAAGTGGTCAAAGAAGATAATCGTTTCGTAGAAGCCAAAAAAGAATGTGAAGAAGACGTGTATGCCCTGTATATGGATGTAATTCGTGAAGAAAAAGCATGGGCTGACTATCTGTTTAAGAAAGGTCCAGTTATCGGGCTTAATGCAAACATTCTCAAAGATTTTGTAGACTATACCTCTGTAGACGCACTAAAACAAATTGGAATTAAGTATCGAGCTAGTGCTCCTAAAAGCACTCCGATTCCTTGGTTCAACAAGCATACTGACACCAGTAAAAAACAAACAGCATTACAAGAATCAGAATCAACTAATTACGTCATTGGAGTGATGAGTGAAAATCTTGACTATGATGAATTGCCGGTTATATAATATATTATGTATAAAGCACAATACAAAAGAAACAACCCTTACGAATCTTGGACAACTATAGGATCATACGGCAGCGAGCAGTCAGCAATGTCAGCAGCACTTAGTTATAAAAACAAAGGGGTGTTAATGGTCCGTGTTACAGATAAGAAGGGCGCTGTAATTTATTCAAACTAAAGGAAAAATATGTCAGAAGTAATCGTATGGAGCAAGTACCACTGCCCCTATTGTGATCAAGCCAAAGCACTGTTAGGAAGCCGCGGCATTAAGTTTAAAGAAAATAAAATCGGTGACGGTTACACTAAAGAAGACTTGTTAGAAGCTGTGCCTACTGCACGAACTGTACCACAGATTATCATCAACGGTAAAAGCATCGGTGGGTTCACAGAACTAAAAAAATATATTGAAGAAACAGGATTTACAGGAACAGGACACACATTATGATTATTGACAAAGGCGTAAGCACAGGCGAAGTGATAACTCTTAAATTAACATCAGGCGAAGAGCTTGTTGCTCGTTTAGACGAAGAAACTGCTACTCATTACAAGTTAACAAAACCAATGGTAATCGGAATGGGAGAGAAAGGTCCAGGACTTATGCCTTACTTGTTCACAGTTAGTCCAGATCGAACAATTCCCCTGTTAAAAACTACAGTAACAGTGGTAGTAGCATCAGACAAAGTGTTTGCTAATCAATACTTACAAACTACTACTGGGATTGCGCTGAGTTAAATACGAGTATGACTACTCCTACCGTTAATCCGACGCCATCTGCTGGTAATAGCCCGAGCGGCCCTGATACTCCTGTACCTCACGTACATCCGTATACGGCTATTACAGGATTAAGATATAGTCCAGACGGTAGGGTTGAACCATCATATGATTCGGGCAACGTATACGCTAACGGTTCAGTTATTGCCTTGTACAATGCTGCATCTACTGAAGGCAGTTTTTCAGCTCCCACTGTGCCTAGAGTGACAGTTACATCAGCGGTACAGAACGTAGAAGGTGACGATGCCAACACTGAAGGCAAGGTGCAAGCGGATAGGTTCCTAGCAGAAGGACGTATCACTCCTGATGAACACCGAACAATAACTACTACTCCTACTCCTCAAACTGAAGGCGTAAAACCCGGGACAGTCATAGCCGGGAGAGAAAACAACACGGTGATCGGCGGAATAACATTTGAAACTGTGCTAACTCCCAATGGCACTACACTAGCGCAATTGATTAAAAACGTTACTTTTCCTAGAACACTAGCGCAATTAAACGAACACAGTTTGTCTGTTCCTAATGCAAATGCTGTGGTTAATAATCTTGCAGCATTAGCGCTCAACGTTATAGAACCGATTAAAGCAAAATATCCAAATGCACTAATTACAAATAGTTATCGTCAGGGACTCACATCTTCTAGTCAACACAATACGGGGCAGGCCTGCGACCTACAATTTCGAGGAGTTGCCGCACACGACTACTACAATATAGCTGTGTGGATCAGTAAGAATATATCCTACGATCAATTGTTATTAGAATACCTTCCAAGCAAAACAGTATGGATACATATTAGTTATGCTATTCCTAATTTGCCCTACGGTGGCAGATCTGTTAGAAAAAGCAAAGGTATAGCATCAACACTTGCAACACTAAATGGCGCTGCTGGTGGAAAGTTTACACCTAATTTACATGCAGATATTATACAGGCTGCAATAATCAACAAGGTAGTAGCAGCATGAAAATAAAAAAATTCTTATGGACTGTGTTAGGATTCCTTAGCCTAGGGATGGCCTATTTAGGAGTCATCACACCAGGATTACCTTACAGTATATTTGTAGTGTTTGCAGCCTATTGTTTTAGCAAAGGTAGCGAACGTATGCATCGTTGGATTTATAATCACAAACTGTTCGGACCGTTCTTGACCAACTGGAATACCAAGCGTGTGTTTCCAACTAAGATGAAATTCTTTATGTTGGCTATGATGAGCTCCAGTTTAATTATCATGTGGTTCACCGGAGTGAAACCAATCGGAATTATCAGTACTGCTGTGTTTATGGCTCTAGTGGCGATAGCTACTTGGAGATACCCCGGAAGTGTTGCTGCTTATGAAGAGCGCAAAAGATTAGGTAAAAAGATAGGTTGGTTTAAGTAACCTTAAGAGGGCAACTGGCACTTATGCTTTAGTTGCCCTTTTTTATGACGTGACAAGTTTCCCGGATCGTACATTCTTCCACAACATTCTGTCTTAGGACGTATTACACCCTTCAGTCTTAAACTCTTAGCTAAATTATCTGCGGCACTACGCTTCTTGCCTTTGTTGGCTGCACTTATCTTTGCCTTCCAGTCAGCTTTCTCTTCTTCAGTACGATTGTTTAATGCTGCTGCTACATTGTCTACCCATTCTTTAGGCTTAGGTACACCCGTTTGCATCTCGCTAATTGTTTTACGTGCTGACTCAGGATACTCCCATCCATCTTGCTTTTTCTTTAGTTCTCGCTTCTTAGCATGTTCTTTCATCTTTGCTATAGCTTCTTCTGAATGTATGTGTCCACTTGCGCCGTCGCCACCATCTGTTTGATTGCGTAAGATACCTGTTCCTAAATCCTGTCGGCCGTACTTTGCTATAAGTTCTATTTCTAAATCAAATGCTTCTTGCTCGGATACGGTCTCTGCTATCTTTACAATTCGGTCTTTGGTCGGAAGGAATACGTTATGCTTTTCGTTCAAGCGATTGTTGCTCCCTTTGCCAATATAGTACGGTGTCATATCTTCCCGTAAATATTGATAAACGTAATAAATATTCATGCTGTAACTCCTTAACGGTTATAGAGTAGTCAAGCACGTTAATGCTGTGGACTACACTATTATTTATCAAATTGCCTGGCGCTTTCCCGGCAGTGTGGAAGAACATCAACGTAGAATAGACAACGGAGAAAAGGTCGGATGGCTAAAATAACTTTAGAACAATTGATAGATATTGCATTTGCTGTAGAGGAAGGTGACCCTTTTGATTGGGGATCATTCAAACAGGGAAAATCAGAAGCAATGAAGATGATTGGTACAAGTATTCTTGAGCAGTTTGATAAAGAAACAATGTCAGATGCAGACAGACTAATTCTATTGGCAACAATTACCAAACTTGTGACAGAGAATATGATCCTACATACTAAGATTATAGGCATGGCAAAGAATGAAGTGTGAGCAAGGCGATATTGCTAAAATTATATACAGTATTCGTCCGAGTAATCTAGGCAAAACCGTCTTGGTAGAAAATTACATCGGACACTTCACGCAAGGTGATGAATTTGATTTCCGCGGTGTTGTGTGCAAAGCACAGGTTACTGATCATTTTTGGTGGATTGCAACAGAATACGGACTGCAAAATATGCTAGGCGACACGCCAAAAGCATACATTCCTGACACTTGGCTAGAACCACTTCGTCCAGATAAATTGAGCGAAAAAACTCAAGAAAAGGTTGACATCTCAGCTTAAATATGTTTAAATACAATGTACACAAAATTTAGTGTATATTTAAACAGGAAAGAAAGTAAAATGGTAACAGGTAAAGTAAAATGGTTCAATGACGCTAAAGGTTTTGGTTTCATTACTCCGGACAATGGCGGCAATGATCTATTTGCCCATTTCTCACAGATTAGTTCAGACGGGTTTAAAAGCCTGAAAGAAGGACAAAATGTAAGATTTGAAGTCACAATGGGACAGAAGGGCGAGCAGGCTAGCAATATCCAGTCCGCTTAAAAAATTGTTGTAGCTGTTAAATCAGCAAAGTTGTAAAGTAAGGCGTCCAAGACGGGGATTCGAATTCCCCCTCCTCCACCAAAGTGTATTTGAAATAGTATATTTCGGTGGGGGAGAACTGGTTATCGATTGGGTGAGATAGGATAACAGCTCAACACGTGGGGTCACGTAAAATACAAAAAAACGTAAATGCAAACGCATCCAACAATTGGGCCTACGCTCTAGCAGCATAAGCCCCGAGGTAGACTATACCTTGTAACCAAAAATAGCAGAAAGCACCTTCGGGTGCTTTTCTTTTGACAACTTCTCTTGCCTCCTTACGGTGAGGTTATAATGTACGCATATAAATAACTCATATTATAACTAACCGGAGATTATTATGTCGTGGTGGAAAAAAGCAACAAAGTCGATTACAACAGTAGCAACGAACACAGTAAATACTGTAGACAAGGCAGCGAATGATGCAGCCAACGCAGCAGCAAAACTAGCAGCAGAACAAGCGGCTGCAACACAAAAGGCAGCAGAGAAAGCAGCAGCAGATGCTAAGAAAGCAGCCAACGATGCAGCCAAGGCAGCAGAGCAGTCAGCGAATCAAACTGCCAAGTATGCACAGAGTCTTGCTAAGGATACTAAAAAGGCAATGGAGCATACTGCAAACACAGTAGCGGCGCAGACAACTGAGTACGCCAAACAAGGGGTAGATGTCACATCGGATGCTTGGAAACAAGGTACTGCTGAAACAATGCGCATTGCTTCAGAAGGTGTCGAGTACGTGGAATACGCAGCAACTGAGGCAATTGCCTATTTGGATGAAAACGCCTGCTACATTGGGCTGAACATGGCACTAACTACCGGGTGCGTGATGTACTTCACTCCAAAGCCAGCGCCAGGTGATCCGGGCACAGTTACATCAACAGCAATGTCAGCCACTTACCTAGGTTGGATTGCTACAAAAGGTTCTCAGATGGTTTTGGCCAGTAGTATCGGTTATGCACTAACAGAAAGTTTATGTTTGATTCCTGGAGTGAAAGGTGCTGTTGATAAGAAATTGTTACAGCGTGTGCTTACCAATGTAGTTAGCACAGTGAATCCAGCAGTGTTGGCCGTGAGTCTTGCCACACCAGCAGGTGTTGGCATCTTTGTTGGTTCGGTAATTTCTCCAATTGTTGCACAGTTGATCTGCTCAAAAGTTGCGCCAAACGGCTGCTCCAAAGCAATCTAATTGAGAAGTAGCAGTGATCCGTTTGTTTGTATGGATGCAGGAAGGTGAGGGTTGGAAAACAATTTTGGCTCTCACCTATGCGATTGTTTGTATCATGGACTTTGTTATAATGCCTATGTTGTTGAATTATAACAGACAGGAAGTGTTGTCAATGGCCTATGCAATTGCCCGTGATACAACTCTAGATAAGAGCATAGCATTAGAAATGCTTAAAGATGTATATAGAATGCACACTCCTTATACACTACAAGGTGTGGGAAGTACTTTTCACCTTGCCTTTGGTGCGTTGCTAACAGGCAGTGCTATAGGTAAATTTAAAGAAAAGCTATAGAAATACTTTTTCTCTTGACTTTTAATTTTACACATTGTATAATTACTATATGAATATTTTAGTAACAGGCGGTCTCGGCCTTATCGGACACAACGTTGTACAACGGTTAGAAACTCTAGGCTATACAGTAGCGGTCACAGACATCTGTACCAATTATGGATGTATTCCTCAACAAGAAATAGACTACCTAATTTCTACTAGAAAGCCCAAGATAAAATCTGCTGCTGTGTATCGCATAGATGTAGCAGACTCACTTGGAATTGATTGGTTGTTTGACAAATTTCAACCTGAGATAGTTATCCACTTAGCAAGTTTTCCTCGACAAAAAGTTGTCAATGCCAATCCGGCACTGGGCTCTCGAGTAATGAGCGAAGGGCTGTTAAATCTATTGGAAGCTGCTAAAAAATACAAAACTCAAAAATTTGTTTATACATCAAGTAGCATGGTGTATGGTGATTTTACTGACTTTGTAACAGAAGATGCTGTATGTAAGCCGCAGGGACAATACGGTATTATGAAATTGGCAGGCGAATGGTTGATACGTGATTACCAAAAGCATGGGTTGGATCATGTGATCCTTCGACCTAGCGCAGTCTATGGTCCGAGCGATGTTGAAGATAGAGTTATTAGTAAATTCCTATTAACGGCAATGAGAGGCGGCACACTAAAAGTAAATGGAGTGAACGAAACCCTAGATTTTACCTATGTTGACGATGCCGCTGATGGTATTGTAGCCAGTGCGTTAAGTGACAACACCAATAACAAAACCTACAACATAACCAAAAGTCATTCTACTACATTGATTGATGCTGCCAAGATGGCAGTGGCATTAGCAGGCCGCGGCAGTATAGAAGTTCGCGACAAAGATGCAGATTTCCCTAGTCGTGGTGCATTAAACATTGATGCTGCTCGACGTGATTTTGGATTTAATCCAAAAGTAGATGTTGCTGAAGGATTTGAAATATACTACAATTGGTTAAAGTCTGATCCTTATTTTAGTGCTTGACACTCTTGTATAAACATGTTATACTAAACGCACAGTAATTTTTTAGGAGCAGTTATGACAATGCACTTAGAAGGGCCGTGGCTCAGTACCACAGGCAAACGAAAAGGCAAACAAAAATTTGCATCAGCCGAGCACGCTCGCAAGGCACGTGAGCAAGAAGAGTCTTGGAAAGAGCTACAAAAACGTTGGGGTGTAGAAGCAGACGAAAAGAAACGAAAACGAGCGTTGACTGCTGAACCGTTGGCTACTACTCCCGGTGCATACATTCGTGACACTGGTCCTCGACATCCTAGTCTCAACTCTGGACTAGCAGTTGCAACTCTAGCACCTGCCAAAGTCTACACAGGGACCAAAGTCAAAGGTATCGCTACTATGCATAAAAGCAATGCAGTACCTGTATTTTCAGATCAAGAAGCGATCGATATCAGCAAAATGCGTCGTTAATTGCCGATCTCAGCTCCTAAATTTGGAGAACGAACTATATATTATACGTTTCGCAAAGAAACAAGATAGTAGGTTTGAATGTAGTAAAGCAGTATTGTTCAAACCCGCGAGTCTTGGCCAATGAGAAACCCGTGAGAATCGGGCGGTCAAGTTCGCCAAAGGCACATGAATTATGAGATCATGCGTCCGATGGAGACAACTACACGATTTTAGGGTGAAGAACAATTGCCTCGTGAAGTATACTCCCTTTATGTAATGTTGTAGAAATACAGCACTAAATCAAGGAGATAGT
>Ga0208903_1001463_pt1 | contig 13304 bp, 11 predicted proteins | sample AntAceMetag02UKJ_FD_184769 | JGI IMG/M metagenome (GOLD analysis project Ga0208903, IMG submission 184769) | Saline lake microbial communities from Ace Lake, Antarctica - Antarctic Ace Lake Metagenome 02UKJ (SPAdes) (version 2) | ecosystem: Environmental > Aquatic > Non-marine Saline and...
TGGATTATTATCTTGATAGCTAAATATGATACTATTGCTGCCTGCGTTAAGCGAAGGTAAATTGCTGTAGCCATTTAAAATGGTACCGTCTTCTCGGGTGATAGATTTTACGAAATAAACATTTACGGCATCCCTTCTGTCGTATTGTTGGCGAAGTTCTAACTCATCACTGGTCTTAAAATTCAAATATTTGCTACTATGTACATGCTGAATTAAACCATTAAAAAGATGGAATTGCAGTCCAATATTCTTGAAATAGAGATTGACTCTAGTCATGAGTTGATTAATTTCCTCATTCCCAAAGCTTGACTGGTCTAAACCTGGCTGAACAATGACTGCATTAACAGAAATAGCGTAGCTGGAGCGTCTTAGTTTTTTATAATTTTTGGTCAAAGCAAAAGCAAGCTCTGATTTTTCCAGAGAGCTTAATTCAGGTGTACCACAAGAGATTTGACTTTGAGCACAATGCCCAAAGCCTAAGCAAAGACTAGCAAAAAATGCTAGATGGCTAAGGTATTTCATTTATAGATTCACTTTTCCCGACAGTCCTAAGTAAACAAAGGATAGGTAAATCTACTAAAAGCCTTTTAATTAGGACTAAAGCTCATGAAATTCTTTTTTAACAATATCAAATTCATCTTTTAATGCACGAAAGTTTTCTTTGAAGTTTTCCAATTCCCCTGTTTTTGCTAGAGCCTCAATTTTTTTAATAAAATCATGGAGTCGCATAAGGCCAATAGTGCCAGAATTTCCTTTTAAAGTATGGAGATGGCTCTGGATTGTTTTGACATCTTTGGCTTTAAATGCTTCTTCTGTTTTGGTAATCTGTTCTTCTGCCTCTTTTCTGAAATCTTCAAAGACCGAGCGTAACATATCTTGGCCTACCATTTCCTTCAAACCATTAATTACAGTCATGTCAAAGGAGGGGTTTTCTGTTTCTGTTTTAATCTCGGCTTTTTGAGCTTTGGAGGTGATGATTTCTTCAACAGATTTGACGAGTGTTTCGGCCCGAATGGGTTTTGATATATAACCGTCAAAACCACTCCTAAGGAACTTTTCTCGGTCATCGTGCATGGAATATGCGGTCATAGCGACCACCTTAGGCAAAGTACTGACAAATTCTTCTCTTAAGTTTTTAGTGGCTTCAATGCCATCCATGCCGGGCATTTGAATATCCATAAGAATGATATTGAAATTTTGACTGGCCCGAAAGATATCAATGGCTGCTTGACCAGAATGAGCCTCCACGACCAATGCTCCCGCCCTCTTTAGAATTTCTGTAGCCACTTTTCTATTCACTGGATTGTCATCTACTAGCAAGACTTTTGGGCTTAGAACTTTGAGGTAATTGGTGAGTTTGATACCTTCTCCTCCTTTTACAGTACTACTTCGGCCTTTTTTTGAGGACTCTAGATGGGCTGTAAACCAGAATGTGCTGCCTTTACCAATAACCGAGTGAACTCCCATTTCACCATTCATTCTTTGAGCTAAATCTCTAGAAATAACAAGGCCGAGCCCCGTGCCTCCAAAGGACTTGCTTGTGGAATTGTCTAATTGCTGGAAGGCGGTAAAGAGTTTGTCTTGGTCTGTCTGGGAGATTCCTATGCCTTGATCTACTATCTCAAACTTAAGTTTTCGGGAATCTGATTCTATGCTTACAATGATCTCTACCAGAGCATTATTAGTGAATTTTATAGCGTTTGAAGTCAGGTTAGAAAGGATTTGGAGTAACCTCGTCTGATCCCCTTTGAAATAGGCCGGTACGTTTTTCGCTACTGAATATTTTAAAGAATTACCCTTTTCAAACGCCTTTTGGTTGAAAAGAGCTACTAAAGTTTTGAGCATTTCTTCTAGTTCAAAATCTACTAAGTGCAGATCCATCTTACCAGCTTCTATCTTTGATAAATCTAAAATATCATTTAAAATGGTAAGCAGCGTTTCAGAAGAAGTACGGATAGTGCTTACATAGTCTTTTCGCTCAGCTTCTAATTCGGTTTCATTGAGGACATCTATCATACCAATTATTCCGTTCATTGGTGTTCTGATTTCGTGACTCATATTTGCCAAAAACCTTTCTTTGGCAGCTAAAGAATGTTCTGCTTCTACTTTAGCTTTTTGAAGTTCTGCGGCGTTGTTTTTTAATTCTGTTATATCACGAGCTATGCCTTCTACTTCTATAGGGAATCCTTTTTTGTTTTTTATCATCCTGATATTCAGCATGAATTGACGTATTTCACCGTCTTTCCTTTTAACAGTAACATCAAAGTTTATGATGCTTCCTGTTTTTAAAAGAGTCTTGATATTTCTGGAGCTGTCCTGTACATTTTCAAAAAACTTGTCCACCTTATTTCCCATGACTTCTTTTAAAGAGTATCCGGTATGACGAAAAACCGATGGAGATATCATGGTGACATTACCTGCGAGGTCTGTTCGATAATATATATCAATGAAGGATTCAATAATATTCCTGAATTTCTCTTCACTACTTTGAATGGCTAGAACAGAGTTTTTCTTTTCTGTTACATTCCTGGCTATTCCGGAGACCTCCGTGATTTTTCCCGTGTCTGTAGACAGGATCGGATTAAGATAAAACTCGTACCAATCTTCTCCACCATCTGGGGCACCCCAGTGGATCTCGAAATACTGTGGCTTGCCCTCGAAGGCCAGATTGTACATTTCTCGGAGCAATGGCTTATCGTCAGGAGTTATAAGTCGCCACCCCAATTTTTCTGTACTCACATTTACTAATGGCTTTTCTCCTAATTGAGTTTCCATGAGCTGCTCATAATTTTTATTAAAGGAGCTCAGATGCCTTTTGTTATTTACGGTCCAGATAAAGTGAGAGCTGCTATCAAAGACTGCATTTAATCTGGAGGTTTGGAGAAGAAGATCTTCCTGAGATTTTTTCCTTACAAGGGCTAAAGCTACTTGGCCCGAGACGAACTCAAGTAGCTCCATGTTTCTACTGCTAAATTTAGTAGCGTCTGAATAACTTTTAATACCAATAACTCCAGTCGTTTTTCCATTGACAATCAATGGCACTATGACCTGTACCTCTGGGAGTTCTTTGCCGTAGAGGAATAATTTTTCTTTTTTGACAAGCTCCGCAAATTCCTCTTTATAGTATAACAGTGGTTTGTTTTGGACCAAAGCATATTCTACAATACCGCTACCTAGTTTTCTACGGTCTTCCACGGGTGTTGGGTATTGTTCGTCTACTCTATAAGGAAAATATATGATACCATTCTCGGGTTCATAAATTGCCACAAAGAAGTTGTTGGCGTAAATCTTCTTCTTTAATTCTTCATGGACAACCCCTAAGAAATCTTTAAGATCTCGCGTGTTAAGGTTTGCTTGGGCAATGGAGTAATACAGTTCTTGAGCCCTTTGGGCTCTTCTTCGCTGTGTTATATCTCTAAAAAGGCATCTAATATTTATAGGCTTGCCGTTTTCAAATCTGCAGGTAATTTCCCCTTCTAAATAAACACGTTTAAACTCTTTATTACGGGTAATCATCTGGAAGTCGGAGACAGCTTCACCCTTTTTTACCTTGACTAGATGATCCTGTACTTCATCATTACGGGTAATCATCTGGAAATCGGAGAGATGCTCACCCTTTTTCACCTTGGCCAGATGGGCTTGGACTTCAACCATAGATAGAGGATGAATAATATCTAAAAAAGACATGCTAAAGACTTCTTCTGAGGAAAGATTAAAGGTCTCTCGGAAGGCCTTATTGACGAATAAGAATTTTAAATCTAGTGAGAGCATCATCACTACTTCAGACGTATTATCTATCAGATCTCTCAAGGGATCAAACTCAGCAAAGTCGTTGTTTTTTTTTGGCATTGATATAAAATGAAAGGAGCTTAATAGAAAGCTATGAATGTCAATAAACGGTTAAAACTAAGAATTAATAGCTATTTTTGGCAGAAATAGTAGAAGAATTAATGGCGAAGGTAAGAGCTAAAAAGCATCTAGGACAACATTTTTTAATAGACGAAGTCATTGCCAAGGATATTGTGGATTTGGTCATGCCAAATAAGAGATTTAAGAGGCTATTGGAAGTAGGTCCCGGGATGGGCGTGCTTACCAAATATTTGTTAAACCGAGAAGATGTTGAAACTCATGTGGTGGAGCTAGACAGGGAGTCGGTTTCTTATTTGGCCGAGCACTTTCCTCAGCTTGATGGGAAAGTCTATAATGAGGATGTATTGAACCTGTGGCTTACTAAGAAAATGAATTTGGCTGAAGACGAAAAAATCGGTATCATTGGTAATTTTCCTTATAACATTTCTTCTCAAATTTTATTTAAAGTATTACAAGATAAAGCTATAGTAGACGAAGTGGTGTGTATGCTCCAAAGAGAAGTAGCAGAGCGAATAGCCTCTAAGCCTGGGAGTAAGAAATATGGGATACTAAGTGTTTTACTTCAAGCTTATTATGATATAGAGTATCATTTAGATGTGCCTCCTGCTTCCTTTGATCCACCACCTAATGTAGACTCAGGAGTAATAAGGCTTGTGAGGAACGAAAACCAAACTTTAGCCTGTGATGAAAAACGCTTTTTTGCGGTAGTAAAGACTGGGTTTAATCAGCGTAGAAAAAAACTGAGTAATGCGTTGAAGCCCTTGGGTGTTAATTTTGAGCACCCAAACTTAGACAAACGAGCAGAGCAGCTTACATATCAGGAATTTGTGGAATTGACATTGTTGATGGACAGCTAGTTTCTAAGCTTTTCAAGCCTTTTCATATCTAATATTCGGATTTTTCCTGTCACTATTTCTATGAGCTTCTCTTCTTTAAAATCAGAAAGCGTTCTTATGGCGGTTTCTAATGAGGTGCCTGCAACGTTAGAGATATCTTCACGACTGATTTTTAGACCTTTGCTCTTTACAATTTCATCTTGATGCTCGAAGAATTTAATTAGAGCCTCCGAAACTCTTTTTCTTACAGAATTATAGGCCAGCTGGATAAGTCGCTCTTCTTGGTTTACCACTTCGGAAGAAAGGATACTCATGAATTTTTTGGAGACCTGTCTATTTTTATAGACTAAATCATTAAAATCTGCTTTTGGAATGAGTGTTAATTCAGAATCCTCTAAAGCGGTGGCAGAGTCTGAATAGGTTTCATCATTGATAAGATTAGTATACCCAAAATACTCTCCTGGGCCATATAGGCCTGCGATTAGTTCTTTTCCGTCTTCGTTGGTTTTGAAAGTTTTTATTTGCCCCTTCTCAATGTAAAAAAGGTGGAAGGGGAGGGTCCTTTCTCGGTAAACTTCAGACTTCTTCTGATAGTTTCTTTTTTCTCTGTTTCCGGTTAGAGCTTTGAGATCTGTCTCACCTCCAGCATCTTTCACAAGCTCTTCAAGCCCCTTCATCTTCTCATATTTTTTGTTGAGAAGTTCTTGTTTTCTTAGTCTACTTTCTATGGCATTAAGTAGTTCTAATTCTTCAAAGGGCTTTGTGATGTAATCATCTGCTCCCATTTCCATACCTCTTCTGTAGTCTGTTCTTTCAGCTTTGGCGGTCAAGAAAATAAAGGGAATGCCCTCTGTCCTTGGGTTTTTAGAAAGTAAATGTAAAACACCGTACCCATCTAAAACGGGCATCATTATGTCGCAAATGATAAGATCTGGAATATTGGATAGGGCTTTGTCTATCCCTTCTTTTCCGTTTATCGCAGTGGTTACGTTGTAGCCATCTAATTCTAATATCTCTTGAATGTTCTCTCTAATTTCAAGATTGTCTTCTATTAGTAATATCTTTTTCATGATTCCAAGGTTTTAGGAAGTGTAACTAAAAACTTGCTCCCTTTGTTAATTGTGCTTTCGCAGATTATTTCTCCTTTTAGAAGGTGTATATATTGTTTTACAATGGCTAATCCCAACCCTGTTCCTTGAATTTGACCGGCGTTTTCTGATCTGAAAAAGCGTGTAAAGAGATTTTGAAGGTCCGTTTCTGGAATCCCAATGCCTTCGTCTTCAACACAGATTTATTTCTGTATCTTTTTCATAGATCGTCACAATTATTGTGGTTTCTATATCTGAAAACTTAATAGCATTACTTAAGAGATTCGTTATAATGTGGCTCAGTAGTTTAGCATCTTGTTGGATAATAAGTTCATTTAAATCACTTTCGAGTTCGATTTTTTGACCAGACTTAGTTATCAGATTTAATTCTGTGACCAATTCATTTATTAGATGCATCACATCAAACGGAACGGCCTTGCTAATGGTTTTCCCTTCGTCCATTTTATTTACAGAAAGGATGTCATTTAAGATTTCAGAGAGGTTGCCAATTGATTTTTTAATACGACTTAGATGCTTCCCTTGTTTCTCTGTATCCTCTAGGTCAATGTATCTTTCAATTAAAGATACTGAAGAAAGCATAGTGGCTAGGGGAGTCCTAAATTCATGAGAAGCGATAGAGATAAATTTAGACTTAAGCTGATTAAGTTCTCTTTCTTTTTGTAGTGAGAGGTCTAGCTTCTTTTTGGTGTTTTCTAGTTTCTCAATAGCCTCCTGTAATATGAGGGTTCTATCTTCTACTTCTTGCTCGAGCTGATGTTGGTAATTTTTGGTTTGTGTTTCGATACGTTTTCTTGCGGTAATATCAATAATAAATGCCACCACCAACTTCTCGCCATTTAACTCACATGGGCTAAGGCTTACCTCTACGGGAAATTCCTCTTGGTTTTTTTTTAGGGCAAATAAGTCGCGACCCCCTCCCATTGATCTGGGGCTGGGTGCTTTACTGTAATTTTTAACATGACCATCATGCGATTTTCGGTACCTCTGAGGCAGGAGAAAATCTACTTTTTTACCAATTACTTCTTCTGTGGAATAACCAAATAATTTGGTTGCAGCTGGATTTACCCTTATTACATCTCCTTTTGCATTAGTGATGAGTATAGCTTCGCTTGCAAATAAAAAGACAGCATCGAATTGATGAATTTCTGGCATAAATGATTATTCCTTTTACTACGTAGCAATAAGGCTTGATATCTTCTGCTAAAATATGACATATATCATATAGAATTATGACTTCACTTTAAATGACCTTCAGTAGTTACAGAATGATGAGGCTCATATTTATATGTCATGTTTTCATTCATATTTGTCTATCAATACTGGGAATATGAATTCAAAAAAGGAAATGATAGTTGGTGGGAATAGACCTATTTCAGAACTGGAGACTCAGTTTATAGCGTTGTTTCCTTTCTTACATCTAGAATTTTACGACAGAGGAGAGTCTATCCAAAGGGATAGCTCTCATTTGGAGCTTAAAACCATAGCTCGGAAGAAAGATTTGGAGCCTTTTAACATTGTACCAGAAATGTCTGTTCGGGAGTTAGAAACAGCTTTTTGGGAAAACATGGGGGTTCACGTTTCTGTATTCAGGAAGGTGGGTAATTCTATGTTAGAGACAAGTTTTACTAGTTCATGGACATTGAAACATCAAAATCAGAGGGGTTCTGAACTCGATCATGATTTTGTATTAAAGTAAAATTAATGTGGCACAAAACAATTCACGATTGCCTTTATGCCATGACTATGGAAGTCGGGCTGTTGGGTATAAATACCACGGATAATTAGCCAAGTGGCTAAAACAGCGTAAGTCATTGGAATAATATTAGTAAGCTGTTTCCCAAATTTATTTTTTACCCAGCCACTACCTAAAGACATTGCTAGCATCATTGGCAAGGTACCTAAACCAAAAAGCATCATATAAAGAGCACCATTCAAAGGCTTTAATTGAATAAAAGCTCCAGCCAAAGCAGCGTAAACCAAGCCACATGGCAAGAGGCCGTTTAAAATACCAAAGAATAGTTGACCTGAAAAATAATTGGCCTTTAGGCTCTTTTTTAACCCCGTCTTAAGAGAATTGGTAAGCTTGGATACTTTGGCGTAGAGTATAGAGTTACCTCTTCTTAGCCTTTAAATAATGAGGTAAATTAGAATACCTAAGCCCAGCCAAACCGACAGTAAACCTTTTGAGAAAAACAGCAAAGAGTTCTGGCCTAGATAACCTATAGTGAGCCCTAAGAAAGTATAGGTTAATATTCTTCCTAGGTTGTAAAGAATTCTGCCATTGATGAACTGGGAGCGGCGTTTCGTGTCCTGTGGTAGGAGGAGGGTGAGTGGCCCACACATGCCTGCACAATGGAGACTTCCGACAAAACCCATCAGAAAGGCCGTCCAGAGCATTTATAGAGTTATTTTCTCCTCTAAGTAGTATTTTTCGCTGTCTTTTTCCCAAGATACTTTAAGTACCCAGAGGCCAGTTTGGTAAGTATCTGTAGGCAAAGATACTGAAGTCTCAGAAACGAGGTTAAATGGAATGCTAATATCCATTGTGGCATCAGATGGGCGGTAAAGTCGAAGCTCACCAATAGCGTTTAAGCTCTCAGTAGGGAAATCAATTCTTAGGCTCTTTTCAGTATAATTCACGGCAACAGGAGCACTTAGGTTATTGACATTCTGCATGTGGTCTATCTTATCTTGATAGACCAGTTCCTCCTGATAATAGTCTTCAGTGACTAAGAAAATATCGTTTTGCTGAAGGCAGAGATAAACGAGGCCAACCATAAAAGCCACGAAACCCAAATACACAATTGCTATTCCTTTTCCCCAATTCATCGCTTAAAATTTAGTTTTAGAATTAATCTAACATAATAACAATCATTTCTTAAAATAGGAATAGGTGTCTATTTTGAACCTGATGGACCAAAGAAACTGGTCTTAAGTTTCTCCATTTTCTTTTCCCCCGCGTAAACATCTATTAATACTTTGGTAGAAGTGCCTTTTAGTTGTTTTTTATCCATTTCTAAAAAGAATACGACTTCTCTCTTCCCTCCAGGAGGAACGGAAATTACCGAGTCAACGCCCACTACTTTTAATTTCCCAAATGGTTCTATGAGTCTGAAGTCAAGCTTTAATTCTTCTTGAGACTTATTCACCATTTGAGCATTATATAAGTTGGTTATGGTACCACTTTCAGTTGTTTGGTAAAGTTGACCAGGTACACGCATCAATGTGGTGTCTACGTCGGAGCGTCCAATAAGTAATAAGGCTTCCAAAACCACTAAAACGATGAGGACCGCACTATAGGCCATTGACCTTTTAGAGAGTTTATATGGAATCCCTTTCTCTACAGACTCCACAGAAGCGAATCTTATGAGTCCTTTGGGCTTATTCACCTTTTCCATGACATCATCACAGGCATCTATACAGGCTGTACAGTTTACACACTCCAGTTGGATACCATCTCTAATGTCAATTCCCGTAGGGCAAACCTGTACACAGAGTTTACAGTCTACACAGTCTCCTTGTGGAGTTTCTTCTTTGGTTGCATCTTTTTTAATTTTGCCCCTAGGTTCTCCTCTGACGTAATCATATATAACGGTCATGGTATCTCTATTTACCAAGACACCCTGGAGTCTTCCATAAGGACAAATGGCGATACATACCTGTTCTCTGAGTTTGTTAAAAACAAAGTAGAATATTCCCGTAAAAACAACTAGGCCAATAAAGCCAGACATATTCTTACCGGTGATATAAGTACCAGCACTTCCTCTATGCCCACAATGTAGGCCATTGTGAAATGAGCAATGATGATAGAGAAAACGATATAAATGGTATGTTTTAGTGTTTTACGCCAGACTTTATCAAAATCCCATCGTTTATCATCAAACCTTTTTTGTGTTCTGCCGTCTCCTTCTAACCAGTTTTCAATGGGCCTGAAAATAAACTCCATAAAAACAGTTTGAGGACAAAACCAACCACACCAAACTCTACCAAAGGCAACTGTAAACAGGGTGACAAAAAGAACAAGGATTATCATTCCAAGTCCAAAAAGGACAAAGTCTTGCGGGAGAAATAGCTGTCCAAAGATTATAAATTTCCTTTCGAAAAGATTCATCATCAGAAGTGGCTGTCCTCCAATTTTAACAAAAACGCCACTAATAAAAATTGTGAGGAATACTATTGAGACAAGGGCTCTTTTATTAAAAAAAGGACCCTTCGCTTTTTTAGGATATAACCAGATTCTTTTACCGTCTTTGTCTACTGTAGCAAGATTATTTCGGTATTCATCATCCTCGTATAATTCTTCAATAATATTTTCAGTCGCCTCTGTCATCATATGCTATAGCTGAGCTATTTCTTCTGCCTCAGCTTCTTCTCGATAAACTTCTCCTTGTGGGGCTTTCCCATTTGGAGGGTTAGTACCTTTTAAATCGTATACGTAGCTACTTACTTGCTGCATGTCTAAGGGCTTGAGAGTAGCTTCCCAAGAAATCATACCTTTTTCGGCTACACCATACTTAATCGTTTGGAAAATAGCACTCATACTACCACCATGTAGCCAATATTCGTCTGTAAGGTTTGGGCCTACACCTCCTTCGCCTAAAGAGCCGTGACATACAGAGCAGTTACCATCATAAATAGTTTTTCCTCTGGCAAGCTGGGTGGCATCTTCAATGAAAGGTATATCGCCCTCGTCTAAAGCAGTCTCTGGTCTATTGGCCTGTGTAAGAGATTTTTGCTCAGCTGCTTTAGCCATAGCTATTTCATATTCCTCCTCTTGAGAAGGGCTCCAATGATATACTTGGTAATTTAAAAGATAAACAACAGCAAAGGCGATACAAGCATAGAATAAACCGAGCCACCAAGGCGGCAGATGGTTGTCTAACTCCTTTATGCCGTCGTAATCATGGTCCAGCATAAGTTCAGCTTCCATTTCCATAGGTTTTTCACCTTTGACGTTTTTCCAAAATTTATCAAATGAAAATGGTGTGTATTCTACATCCATCTTTTTGTGTAGAATCATCTGAGCAGTATTGTAAATGCTCACCACGACACCAAGAAGAATAAGAGCGAAGAGTATAATGACTACCAGTAAAATAATTTGGAAAAGGTCTTCGCCAGATGTAATTGACAGGTTCATGACATTAAATTTTGTGGTTATTGTTTTCATCATCTAATGGAATATTCTCCATATGGGTGATATAGTCTTTGTCTGCTTTGAAAACGAAAATCCCGAGTAAGACAAAAAAAGCGAAAAATATACTTAAAGAGATGATAGGGTAAATGCTAATACCTTCAATACTAGCCATATAGTTCTTTAACATGGTTTTATCTGTTTACTTTGATATCAATTCCTAATCTTTGTAAGTACGCTATGAGCGGCACTATTTCTTTTCGCTCACTTACCTCAATATCGTTCGGGGCAAGGTTGTTTGAAATCTGAGTGGCTTGAAGTAACATATCATCTACACCACTTGCTATTTCTTTATCTGAGTAGGGTACGCCTAATGTTTGCATAACACTTAGCTTTTTACTAATTATTTTGGTATCGTACTCGTTATCAAATAGCCATGGGTAGGCCGGCATAATAGACCCAGGGGACATGGAAGTAGGCTCCAGCATGTGGTTATAATGCCAACTGTTAGGATATTTACCTCCTTCTCGCTGAAGGTCAGGTCCCGTTCTTTTTGAACCAAATAGGTGAGGGTGGTCGTACACTAATTCGCCTGCCTTAGTGTACTCACCATATCGTTCTGTTTCACTTCTGAAGGGACGAATCATCTGAGAGTGGCAGTTATTACAGCCTTCTCTTATGTATAGATCTCTTCCTTCAAGTTCTAGAGGCGTATAAGGCTTCACAGAAGCAATAGTAGGTATGTTAGAGTCTACTACCCATGTAGGAACAAATTCCACAAAACCACCAATAACCACAGCTACAAAAGCTAATAGAGTGAATAGGACTGGCTTTCTTTCTAGTACTGCGTGCCAGTGTCCGCCTTTTACTTTCACATTCTTCTGTAGAGCTGGAGCTTCTGCATATACTTCTTTTTGGAAAACTCCCATTCCAGCAGTTTTCAGAAGGTTATAGGTCATAATGAGTGTACCTGTTAGATACATAGTACCGCCTACGGTACGCATTACGTACATCGGAATGATTTGAGTAACGGTCTCTAAGAAGTTTGGATACGCTAAGAAGCCATCAGCATCGAATTCCTTCCACATTAAGCTTTGAGCAAAACCTGCCCAGTACATAGGTAAAGCATAAAATAGAATACCTAGAGTACCTATCCAAAAGTGCCAATTAGCCAATTTAGTAGAATAGAGTTTGGTCTTCCACATAATAGGAACCAAATAATAGAGCATTCCAAAAGTCATGAAGCCATTCCAGCCTAAAGCTCCTACGTGTACATGGGCTATAGTCCAGTCTGTATAATGGGAGATAGCGTTAACATTTTTTAGTGAAAGCATAGGCCCTTCAAAAGTTGACATACCGTATGCCGTTACTGCCACCACAAAGAATTTAAGCACTGGATTTTCTCTCACTCTGTCCCACGCTCCTCGAAGCGTCAAAAGACCGTTAAGCATTCCTCCCCAAGATGGAGCCAAAAGCATAATAGAGAAGGCCGTTCCTAAATTTTGTGCCCATTCTGGTAAAGCCGTGTATAATAAGTGGTGAGGGCCGGCCCAGATATAAAGGAATATCAATGACCAGAAATGTATAATAGATAATTTATAAGAATAAACGGGTCTATTGGCTGCCTTAGGTAAAAAGTAATACATCAGGCCTAGAATCGGTGTAGTGAGGAAGAAGGCTACGGCATTATGCCCATACCACCACTGAACGAGGGCATCTTGAACACCCGCATAGATAGAATAACTCTTAGTCCAACTTACCGGTATTTCTAAAGAGTTTACGATATGAAGCATGGCAATGGTAACGGCGGTAGCCAAATAAAACCAAATAGCCACATACATGTGACGTTCACGTCTTTTCCAGAGCGTTAAGATTAAATTTGCTGTAAAAATGACCCAAATTACGGCTATAGCTATATCAATGGGCCACTCTAGCTCGGCGTACTCCTTTGAAGTCGTCATCCCTAAAGGAAGTGTTATGGCCGCGGCTAAAATAATTAATTGCCATCCCCAAAAGTGGATCCAGCTTAAAGTTTTACTATACATGGCCGACTTAGCAAGCCGCTGCAAGGAATAATAAATACCTGCAAACATGCCATTACCTACAAATGCAAAAATGATAGCATTGGTATGTACTGGTCTCATACGCCCAAAAGTGGTGTAGGGGAGATTGAAATTAGCTGCCGGGTAGAATAATTGAATAGAGGCGATAAGACCGGCTAACATGCCTACAATACCAAAAACCACCGTGGCAATCATAAATGCCTTAACGATGGTATTATCATAATAGAAAGATTCAATCTGTCCACTTGGACTATCTGTGTCCGCAGAGTAATTAGGGGAAACTTTTAAATGCATA
>Ga0208903_1001467_pt1 | contig 13288 bp, 1 predicted proteins | sample AntAceMetag02UKJ_FD_184769 | JGI IMG/M metagenome (GOLD analysis project Ga0208903, IMG submission 184769) | Saline lake microbial communities from Ace Lake, Antarctica - Antarctic Ace Lake Metagenome 02UKJ (SPAdes) (version 2) | ecosystem: Environmental > Aquatic > Non-marine Saline and Alkaline...
TTGCTGTTAACATACTGTTCCAGTCAATATACTTTGCACCAGAGCCGCCGGTTAAGCTTGCAGCAAATCTAATTTCGCCGCCTGCATTAAAAAAGTACCTACGCTGATCAGAATTACTAAATGTTACTGAAAATTCGTGGAACACTGTTTGAGGTTGTGTGCCGCCGCCCCAAGCGGTGGAGCGTTGATTGGTCAATTTTGCTTCAACACTGGCCTGTGATGCTTCAAATATATCATTCTTGTTGTTGTAAACAATATTTGTAATTGTTTCGTATTCAACATATACAGTTTCGGTAATATCAACCTGCGTATTTACATTTGTTAATCCTGGGTCTGTACCAGTTTGGTGTATATAAGCATCATTTAAATCAAGTTTTAAATTTTGCATATGACTAGGATTTACATTACTTGTAGATAACAGTGAGCTAGCTAAAGTCTGGCCGTAACCAAAGTTTCCTGAGCCGTTTCCTAAAACATTAGAAATTTTTATTTGCATTTCGTTGTAACGCGAAACCGCAGTATCTAGTACGGATTGTCCACCAAACGTAGCACTCATTTGAATCGTAGTACCAACACTTATACCTAAATAAGTGCCCAGTGTACCCATTGAGATTGTGCCAGTACCGGCACCGAAATAATTTCGGATTGCACTCATTGTAATTGTACTGCCGGTTGGTGGTAAAGCCATTTGTTTTCCTATATTGTTTTATAGTAACACACTATTTAATTCTTGTCAAGTAGGATAGCCGGTAACCGGCTATCTCTGTATTATTATTTATCCAGTAGTTTTTGAACCATTGTACGTAATTCGTCTATTTGATTTTGTTGATCCTTAAACGCTTCGATAAATGCGCCGGCCATAGCACCGTAGTTTACAGTTTTAATGCCGTCTTCAGTTGTTTGCACAACTTCTGGGAAGTATTGTTCAACTTCTTGAGCAATAACACCCATGTGTCTAGTTTCGGTATCTGCTAGATCATTTCTAGTAAATGTCACACCGCGAATACTTAGTATCTTTGTTAACGGATCTGCAATTACTTCAATGTTATCTTTTAGTGTAATATCAGAGAATGCTGTTATTTCACCAGTTGCAGTAAAGTTGCCAGTGGTTCTAGCAAATGTAAATCTTGTAGTAGTAGTATCTCGTATAGAGAGATTGCCTAAATTAAGATCCATGAAATTGCCAGTACCATTGTGATACAATTCAAAATCATTACTAGTACCCAATGTTAACAAAACGTTATCGTTGAATCGTAATGTACCAGCAGTCTTTTGATCAGCGGCATCACTGCGCAGGAAGCTAGCTGAGCTAATACCATCAAGTCTGTCTGCGTCTAGACCGCTACCTGCTCCATCGTTACCGCTGTGCCATACAGTCCATGTGGTACCATCTGTGTATTTTAGACCAGTTGTACCGTTGCCAATGTCAAGTCTACTTGCAAATTGGTCACTAGCAATACGCATTGTACCGCCGTTAACCATTTGTATATAACCTCTGCGTGTGGCACCTTGGTAGAAACCAACAGACGGCGATCCTGTAGCACTAGTAGCGGCGAACCGCATCTGTTCGCTGCTTCTGCTTGTGGTTATTAATCCAGTTACAGTATCATTAGCATCACTGCGAACAAAACTTGCACTATCAATACCGTCTAGTGTAGCAGCATTGACACTTGTTAATCCACTACCGTTGCCAGTAAATGTACTTGTACCAATGTTGATGTTTCCAAAGCTACTGGTAATACTGCCTGAGTTTAGTGCGCCGGTGCCTGTGATGCTTGCTTGGTGTTGCGTTACGTTAGATACTGTTATTCTTGCATTGGGTATATTTCCACTGGTTAAGTTGCTTGCATTTAATGCTGTTAATCCACTACCGTTGCCGGTGAAGCTGGTCGCTGTGACTGTACCAGTTGCAGTAAAGTTGCCAGTGGTTCTAGCAAATGTAAATCTTGTAGTAGTAGTATCTCGTATAGAGAGATCGCCTAAATTAAGATCCATGAAATTGCCAGTACCATTGTGATACAATTCAAAATCATTACTAGTACCCAATGTTAACAAAACGTTATCGTTGAATCGTAATGTACCAGCAGTCTTTTGATCAGCGGCATCACTGCGTAAGAACTGTGTGCTGTCAATGCCGTCTAGTGTGTTAGCAGATCCAGCAGTAACTCCAGTTAGCCCACTACCGTTGCCGGTGAAGCTGGTCGCTGTGACTGTACCAGTGATGTTGATACTGCCGGCACCGCTTAGTGTGCCACTGAAGCTATCAGCGGCATCACTGCGCAGGAAGCTAGCTGAGCTAATACCATCAAGTCTGTCTGCGTCTAGACCGCTACCTGCTCCATCGTTACCGCTGTGCCATACAGTCCATGTGGTACCATCTGTGTATGTTAGACCAGTTGTACCGTTGCCAATGTCAAGTCTACTTGCAAATCGGTCACTAGCAATACGCATTGTACCGCCGGTGAGGCTTTGTATATAACCTCTGCGTGTGGCACCTTGGTAGAAACCAACATACGGCGATCCTGTAGCACTAGTATCAGCAAACCGCATCTGTTCGCCGCTTCTGCTTGTGGTTATTAATCCAGTTACAGTATCATTAGCATCACTGCGAACAAAACTTGCACTATCAATACCGTCTAACACATTAGCATTGACACTTGTTAATCCACTACCGTTGCCGGTAAATGTACTTGTACCAATGTTGATGTTTCCAAAGCCACTGGTAATACTGCCTGAGTTTAGTGCGCCAGTTCCAGTTAAGTTACTGTAAGTGCCGGTGATTCTAGCATTTGCAACAGTTCCGCTTGACAAGTTGTTAGCGTTTAATGCTGTTAAGTTTGTACCAATACCGCTTACACCATTGGCACCACTTACAACTAGATTGTTAGCAATAAATACTCGAGTATTGTTGACTTCTAGTCTTTCAACTCCTCCTGTAACAACACGCCATTGATCTGCTGCGTGGAATTGAATATAGGTATTAGTATCACCTGTTGAAATAATTTGATTATTTACATATAGATTAACTATTCCAGTAACGTTGCTTTCATTAAAGCTGGTTGCACCTAGACTTACAGTACCAGTAGCAGTCAAATTGTCTGCACCAATATTAATTGATCCAAAGCCGGTTGTGATGCTACCTGAGTTTAGTGCGCCGGTACCTGTGATGCTTGCTTGGTGTTGCGTTACGTTAGATACTGTTATTCTTGCATTGGGTATATTTCCGCTGGTTAAGTTGCTTGCATTTAATGCTGTTAAGTTTGTACCAATACCGTTGAATCCAGTTGTACCAGTGAATGACAATTGAGTGGTGCTCACAGTTAAATTCACACCCGGTATTCTCAAGCTGTTGTGTGTTGCAGTACCCAATGTAATTTCGTTGCTTACGCCTACTGCACTAGGTTGTGCATTGTAACCAACAATTATGTTGTTACTACCGGTTGTTAGTGTGTCGCCGGCTAGCGCACCAACTGCAACGTTGTTATTACCGTTTGCCAGTTCGAGTGCTTGATAACCAAACCCACTATTGCTTGATCCAGATGTGCTGTTAGCCATGCTCTGCGCACCAACGCTGGTGTTAAAGTTTCCTGTGCTGGTCCTTTGAGATTGGCTATCATTACCAACTGCGGTATTGTGTGTAGCACTGGTCAACGATGCCAGTGAAGTGTTACCTACCGCAGTATTGTTGCTGCCTGTGACAATGCCTGCCATAGCACCAACACCGAATACACTGTTGTCGGTACCATTGCTGATATTTTGGCCGCCAGCAACAGCTAAGTTAGTTGCAATGTTGCCGCCACCTCGGCCAACTTTGTGACTGTTTGCAGTGATGTCACTGCTGAAAGTTTTTCCAACTTGTGTGGTTGGCAGACGACCGTCTGCAATTGTACCAGTACTGATGTTACCAGCATTAATTGCTGTTATGCCGCTGCCGTTACCAAATATGGTTCCGTTTGTTCTGATATCTAATGCAACCCCTAGGCCACCTTGTATTCTCACAGCACCGTTTGTATATGCATTAGAAGCAGAAGTATTAGTAAATGTTTTAACTCCTGCCATACTTTGATTGCCGCCAAGTCTTGTGCCTTGTACTGTTCCAGCTGTAAGGTTTGACGCATTAAGACTAGTTAGTCCACTACCGTTGCCAGTAAATGTACTTGTACCAATATTAATTGATCCAAAGCCGGTTGTGATGCTACCTGAGTTTAGTGCGCCGGTGCCTGTGATGCTTGCTTGGTGTTGCGTTACGTTAGATACTGTTATTCTTGCATTGGGTATATTTCCACTGGTTAAGTTTGCGGCATCAATGTTTCCGTTGAAACTATCTGCATATACTGCACCAACTACTCCTAAACCACCGCTTACAACAACTGCGCCACTTCCTGTACTAGTAGAAGCTGTTGTGTTGGTAAATGTAGTTAGGCCATTTGCAGCAAGAGTTGTAAATGCACCAGTGCTTGGAGTTACATTACCAATAGGAATATTATTAATCTGACTTACACTAATAGAACCAAACGTAGCAGTCCCAGCTACATCGATATCATCTGCAAAATTAACTGTGCTGGTACTTGCACCAATGTTGATTGTTGCTGCGTCGCCTGCAAAGTTTACAGTTGTAGCATTTGTGTTCAATAAATTAAATACAGCCGCATTTGTAGTTAGGTCGCCGCCGTCGACATTTATGTCGCCGTCAACATCAAGAATGTTTCTTATTCGTGTAGTGCCTGTTGCGGCACCCATCACAAGACTGGTTGCTGCTTGACCAAAGTTGATAGTTGTAGCAGTTGTATTTGCAACATTAATTGTAGTGTCACTGAACGTTAGGTCGCCGCCGTCGACATTTATGTCGCCGTCAACATCGAGATTGTTTCTTACTCGTGTAGTGCCTGTTGTGGCACCCATCACAAGACTGGTTGCTGCTTGACCAAAGTTGATAGTTCTAGCAGTGCTGTTAAACAATGCCATGGTAGTACTTGCTGCATTGATACCAGTTGTAAATGACGGACTAGTGCCAAAAACCAACGCACCACTGCCGGTTTCGTTGCTTATAACTCCAGCAAGTTGGGCACTTGTAGTGGTTGCAAACTGACTCAGTGGATTACCGATGATAGCAAGAGTACCACTAGTTGGCAATGTTACACTTGTTACACCTGTGGTGTTGAGTGTTAGTGCATTGGCTCCAGTGGTTGTAAGGTTGCCGGCAACTGTGATTGTTCTGCCACCGTTGTTTATGCCTGTTCCGCCGTATGTTGAATTTATAACAGAACCTTGCCATACGCCAGTATTGATAGTACCTAACTGTTGCAGGCTTGAATTGACAACGGCAGTGCCCAACGTAGTGCTGTTAAGAACGCTGTTTCCATTAATACGATATGCTTTAGCACTTGCTAGTTCAAAGTTTTCACTTGATGTCCAGCTGTCTGTAGAATTAATCCAATTAAGAGTTTTGTCTGTAGCACCTTTTAGTGTGATACCGCCGCCGTCTGCTGTAGTATCAGTAGGGGATGCAACGCTACCAAGTTCGATGTTTTTATCGTCGACACTGATAGTTGTACTGTTCATGGTTGTTGTGGTACCATTTACAGTTAAGTTACCTTCAACTACTAGATTATTATTGATATTAGTAGTACCACTAGCAGCACCTATTTCTATAGTTGTTGCTGCACCAAAGGCATTAACTGTGGTAGCATTTGTGTTCAACAAATTAAATGTAGCAGTGTTGGTAGTAATATCGCCGCCATCAACATTTAAATCTAAGTCTACGTCTAAGTTGTTATTAACATTTGTTATGCCGGTAGCAGCACCAATTTGTATGTTTGTTGCTGCACCAAAAGCATTAACTGTAGTAGCAGTGCTGTTGAGCAAGGACACTGTAGTTTGACTGGTGCTTAATGTGCTGTGTATTCCAACTTCGCCAGTGAATGTTGCTTTACCACTGGTATTAATTCTTAAACGTTCAGTCGGAGTGTGTTGAATGTCACTGGTAGTTGACACTTGACCAGTTTTAACAACAACGTCGCCGCCTGTGGCATTACCAGTGCCAATACCTGATTGTATAATAAATGTGCCGCCAGCAACGTTGGTACCAATAGCGTTTTCACTTCGTAGTGTAGCTGCTACTGGAGATGCACTTGCTTCTGCACTACCAAATATAACTCTACGATTTTTTATTACCATAGTGTTGTCTCTAGTCAGCAACAACCCCCCTGCTACTGGACTTACTGGATTAGCAGTAACATTTGCATTGGTGCGAACTGTAAATGATGTTGCATTAAATGTTGCACCACTTACTGGCCAACTTCCATCAAGATTAGTAACTTCACTGCCCGAGATGTTGATAGTATCGCCAGCTCTAATTCCTAGAGTATACGGAGTATATGTAAAGGTTAGTGTAGTTCCTGTAATAATAGTACCAGTTGTTTCTGTGCTCAAGTAAATAAATTCATCAGTCACACCGCTAACTGTGGTATTAGCTGGGATACTGCCGCTGCCTGTAATGATCATTCCTGATAGAATACCTGTGGTATCTGCCATTGGAATTTCTTTCTCGCCATTTCCAACGTTATCGTTTGTATTTTGTGTAAGATTTGTAAGATTGATTGCAACATCTTGCGAAACTGTTGCATCGAACCCAGCAACAACATTTGTTAAATTGCGTACAGATGTACTTGAGCCTATTTTGATATTTTCAGCGTCGCCGCCTATTTCTAAACTACTAACATTGTCGTTGTAAACAAAGCCCGAGCCTATACTCGAAGATGTAAGTTTAGCACTACCAACATCAAGTCCTTCGGCGAGATCAAGAGCAGTACCCCATTCCGGAGTAGTGCCATTTGATTTTAAGAAGTTGTTTCTTCTACCAATGTTTAGAGTGTTCAAACTACCAGTTGATTGTGCATAGATTATGTCTCCAACTGCATACGTTGTAAGATTTGTACCACCGCGTGTAACAGGAACTGGAGTTGTTAAGTTAGCAGGGTTTAAGAAATATGCACTGTCAAGAGCATCGAGTGTTCCTGCATCTACCACTCCGTCTTTGATAAAGACTTCACCACTGCCGTTTGAGTTTACATTAAATTGTGTTTGTAAAAACTTAGCAGTACCCAGTGTCGAGAATGCGCCGCCTACATTAAGTTCAACGTTGGCAATACCAATATCAACAGCGCCGTAGAATTCTCCGCTTAAACTACTACCAGTAATAGTAATAGGATTTTCCGGAGTATTGATTTTTGCTATTGTTTGCACTGCAACACTATAACTGCTATCACCTCTTAAGAAAGTATCAGTGCTTGCAACACCACTTGATGCAAGACGTGATGGACTAACAGTACCAGAAATAATATTGCTAGCATCAATGTTTGTAACTGCAAGGCTATTCCAGTTTTGTTTTAATCTGCTGGATGTGTTGACAACTGTACTAACTTGTGCATTGTTTGGAATTACGTCTATATCACCTTGTCCGGCGTCGGTGATGTCTTTGGCGTTTGTTACAAGTCCGTTGATACTGCTCAGTGCATCGCTGCGCAATGAGTGTATTGTAAAGCTGTTTGGTGTAACACTGCCTACGAAGAATCTAGTGCCTGATAGCACTTCGTTGCCATCAACTGAGAAAAATTCAACAGCCGCACTATCTCCAGGATTTGTTTGTTCTAAACGAATTGCATCACCAGTTGTTAGACCGTGTCCAATAACAAGAATACTATTGTCGGTTGTGTTAACATTGTATCTTGTTAAATTATGATTGTTGTTTGCTGGAGTAGTTACAAATTCAGTTTGATTAATCAATGCAAAATCGTCATACAATTCAATAATATCGTCTGTGATATATTTTGCATAATAAACCGAACCGTTGATCATCCCACCTATGGCAACATTTCCTAGTGTACTATATGTAAGAGGATCTCCACTTGAGTAGCCATGTCCGGGAATAGTAATTCTATTATTTCCGTAGTCAACTGTGCCGCCAGAACCTAGCACACCAGCTAAGAAGTTAAACGAACGATCGTTATCAAGTGCAATTGTAAACTTATTGGCTACTGCGGTGTTGTCTTCAATAAAGTCGAGACTCGGTGCGCTTGCAACAAAAAGCTCGCCGCCAAGAATGTTTACATATGCTCGCACTTGAACCGCTGCAATTTCAACTTCGAACCCGCTGCCTGTTCCGCCGACATTGCTTGCACTTACACCAAGTATATCTCCTGGCGCATATCCAATACCTCCGCGACGAAGGTCTACGTCTGTGACTTGTCCTGTTGTAACTGTGATGTCTGCAACTGCACCGGTACCAGTACCGGTGATGCTGGTTAATGGAACAAATTCATAAACCAAAGTAGTATTGATTGGAGTATAACCACTGCCGCCTGTAATGTTTGCATTGTCGACGTTGGTACAAATACCTTCACGGTATTCTGATACCGCACCTTGTGCATTTCCGTCAGCACTTGTAACAATACTTCTCACTGTACCAGTAACACTTGTACTTGCCAATGTTGGATCAGCAGGGTCAACGTTTTTTATAGTAAATGTTGTGCTAGTTGGAACACTCAACACAATGCTATTTTCAGTAAATGTTATATCACTTGCTAATACTTGTACGGTGTTTCCAACAGCTAGGTTGTGATCGACATCAGTTGTGAATGTTGCAATATCACTGTTGCGTTCTGCTGTGGTTAGATTTACACTGGTAAATGTATAAGACTGATCACTTTCTAATAATAAATACTGGCCGGTGTTAGAACTTTTTAAGAAGAAGTTATCAACAATTGCACTGCTTGAACCAAGTGTAGTAGGTGCTTGCCCTGTACTTACTCCAGCTATGCTAATAATATTAGTTGTATCAAAATTAGTACCAGATGAGTCGTCACCAGCAATAAATTCTGCTCCTGTGCTAGCAACTAGTAAATTAAAGCTTGATGAATAGTTGCCTTTGGCATATCCTTCTGCACCGGTTACTGCTTGAGTTATTAAATCTCCGTCATTAGCAGTGATTCCAGTGTCAAAAGTAAGTTCGATTTGTTCGTATTCTTCTGTACCAATATCACCAGCTTTTAAATCCACTGCCGGAATTTCGTCTATTTGATCAAGTTTTGATAGATAGCCTTGCGTGGTTGTACTTGTAAACTGCCGAGTTGCTGGTATAAGGTCACTATTTAATTGTCCATTTGTGTTCAGCTGTACAATTGCGCCAGGTACGGCTGCTGTCGAAACTGCTTTGTCGACGAATCCGCCGAGTCTATTAGCAATAAACGATCTTACCGCTAACTGTGTCGGAAGTCTACTATCTTTTGAACCACCGAGTTCGTTGTCTCCAAGGTTTACGTTAGCAGAAATTTCTTCAATAGCAATATCAGACAGTGTCAAACGCAATGCATCAAGCTCGTCGACTTGTACTTTGTTACGGAAAGTAATGTTACCTGTTCTATTGAACGCTGTAATAAAGTCACCAACCTTAAAGTCGCCTAGTTCGTTTGTTCCAGACGAATAAACACGTCCTGGAAGTTCTGCAAACTGCTCATATTCAGTTCTTGTGTTGCCGCCGTTTTGAGGTAATGCATTGTAATCAGTGCCCGAGCCTGCAAATTCCCAAGTGTGTGACGAACTGTTAACAATACTTGGTCTATGAAACCATATTTGGTTTTCTGGCAAGTCAATCAAATTGGCTAAGCTGCTACTTCCGTCTGTTGCAAGTACTGTAAATGTAGAAGTAGTTAAATCAGTTCTTGCTGATGCTTCATTGACTGCAATATTTGTATTTTGTATAGTTGCATGATCATTGGTAATTATACTGGTTTCATCAAGTTGTATACGAAGGGTACTCGAGCCGACCGCAACTTCTTCAATTGACACAACTAATTTACGTTCTACTGGTATCCAACTGTAAACTATTGCACTGTTGTTGTTTGCACCTGTGGTTGCTGTAATTGAACGACCTGGAACAAAAACGTGATCTTCGGTACCAGATTCAAGGATAAGAGTCTGGTAAACACTGTGAGTTGATAATATTTCTTCTGAATAAAATTCAATAACGTCACCTAGGAAGGTGTGCAATCCAGTGCTGCTATCGATAATGTTAACAGGAAACGCCAACGAATCATCAAATGTAAGAGTAAATTCGTCATCGTTTATTACTGCAATATAATAATTCTGCTCTTCGTCAAGTCCTTTGATTAATGGGTTACCATTTGTTTGATAAACAACTTTTTTTCCATTTACATATCCGTGACCTACAATTGTAAATATATTCGTTATTGGATTTACTTGTATTGCTGCATCAAATTCTTGCTCAGTTGGCACAGGTTTAAACAAATTTGAAAGATCACCTTCGCTGCTAACTTCCAGCGGTGCTGGCAAGTCAGTTGGATCGTTGATAATTGTTTTTATGATATCAAATTTTTCATCAACAAATGCTCTTACATTACTATCAAGAGAAGCAATAACTGCTGCTGCATAAACACTTGCTTGCTCAATCGCTGCAATAGTTTGTTCTTCCTGTCCACTGATAGTAATTTTAGAACTGTCTTGCAAATTTTTACTATAGTATGCAAGGCCAATATTGCGAGAAAATCTATTTCCTGTATCCCAAGTATCTTGTGCAACTGCATCAACTATTAGCTGTGTGTCTCTATAAAACTTTGCAGAGTCGTAGACAAAGTTTTCCCATATACTTCCTGGGGCTGCTCCTGCAATTTCTGCATCAATCCAATCCACTGTATCTTGTGCAATACTGTTTTTGTTTGATAGTAATAGTTCGTAGGCTATTTTGTATGCCTGGTCTCTAAAACGTATTACATATTCTTCAACAGGCTGTTCACGATTGATACCAACAATACTGATTGTTTGCTTGCTTTCAAATTCACCTGTTGCGGTTACAATGGCACGGTCGAAAATGAATGATTTAGGAGAGTATCCTGAGCTACGCAAAGCATACAAACCAAAGTTAGTAGCACTGTTGGTAATTGAGCAATATCCGCCCGACTGTGTATAAACTCCGTTGAGTAGGAAAATTTCAAAGCACGAAACGATTTGAGCATAAGCATCATTGAGTAGTCTCCATCCAGTACCGCCAAAGCTTAAAATAGTAAATGCGTTGGCAACCATTGACTTACCTTGTTCAGGTGTTGCGCCAATCACTGGATTTTCAGCTTCAATTTTATTGCCGGGTACGTTAGGAGATTGTACTTTGGCACCGTCAATTTTAGCACCGTTCATGCCTAAGAAGCTGATCAACGAACAGTTTTGTATATACGGAGATGTAAAAATAGTCGGACGAGTATTTGGAAGATTGGTATATCCTACACGACTAGTGGCATTATCAAAAGGATCGTCAAATGAAACGGCATAGTCAGCAGTGATCAACGGAACTTGGTTTTCGTCTACTCCATCACGGAATGTAAATTCGCCAAAATAACAAGCATTACGAACACGTAAGATATCAAGATTTGCATTTGCTGGGCGAAGAATACAGCCGCGCAAACCATCGCCTTTGATAACAACATTATCAGGAACAATAATTGGATTCTGCTCTGTATAATCACCAACTGCAACTTTGATGTTGATGCGAGTATTGTTTACAGTACCATCTGGATTGTATACCATTCCAGATGCAAGTTGACATGCACGCTTAATAGACTTTACTGGAGCACTTTTTCCATCATTTATATCGTTGCCCTGTTCGGCACTAACATAGATAACATTTCCACCAAACAGGTCTGCATCTGTAAATTCTAATTGCCCGAAGCCGTTTGTTTTCAACAGCTGACCTACAGTACCATCAACAAACGGCAAGTTCATTGTATAACTAGCTGGTAAGTTATCAGGAGATTTTATTGTGATTCCATCTTGGCCAGATGCAGTAAGTTCTCTAAATGTGATTCCCTTGGCATTTTCCATATCAAGATTATCTTTGACGTTAAGACCGGCTTGTGTAATCGTTAACTGTTCTATACCGTTGATATCAACCGAAACAGATGCTTGAGAGCTATCCCCTAAATCATCAACAACAACTTGGGTGTCACCTTCAAAAATCCGCTTGGTAACATCCTGTACAGTATTATCATCGCGCAACATGTACACTTTGCCGTCTGCTGTGTTGATTGCTAATTCGCCCGATTCAAGTTGTGAAACTATAGGCTGTTTACCAGCCACACTACTGCGTTTGTGCTTAATTCTCGTTGCCATTAAGGCTACCTCCAATATTGGTACGGGTCAGATCTATATAGATGCCCAGAAGTAAAACGATAAAAATCGCTACTCATTTATTTATCATAGATATTAAATGGTTACTTTATTCAGTAAAAGGGCCGGTGGCCCTTTTACTAATCTTAAAATGATCCGCCGTCTATAGTATCTGTCCAAACAGGCGTTGCATCAATATCGCTGGTTACAGTAAGTATTTGGAAACTATTGCTAGTGTCACTTGTACCAGCAGCATCAGTAACCTGCACCGGGCTTGCGGTATTACCATAAAGTATACCATTGACAGTAAATTCACTGACACCAGTACCGCCATATTGAACTTCAAGGTCAACGTTTGTTAGAGCAAGCGTACCATCGATTGTTACGTTTTCGTTGACTTGTACATTTTGATCTATTGTTGTTAAACCACCAGCAGCACCTATGTTCAGTACAGTTGCAGCGCCTGCAAAATTAATTGTAGTAGCAGTATCGTCTAACAGATTAAATGCTGTCTGTGTTGTAAGCAATTGATTGTTGTTTATAGTTACGTCTGTTGAGAACGTACTAGTGTCTTCTCCTAGACGTAATTTTTCAACAATACTTCCGCTGATCATGGTGCTGAACGCCATGTCAAAGTCTTCTTGGCCGCCTGTTAAGTCGAGTGAAACTACATCAACAATGCCGCCGATTTCAAAGTTATCGTTTGTAGTTTCTAACTCAAACTTGATACCAGTACCACTTCCTGCTACAGGTGTGCCGCTTATGCTATGATGTGCAAATGTCATAGGATATACAATATCATCTACTGCACTATCAGGCGCATTGGTTAATAATTTTACCCCGTCTGGTGCAAGTATAGTATTTGCTCTAATATCAATAACGTCAGTTGATAAGTTTGTTAGTTGCAATACACCATTGTTATTACCAGTTACAAATCCTTGTACACTTAAATTCTTAGCAATACCAACTCCGCCAGCAACTGTTAAGGCGCCAGTTGTAGAATTTGTACTTTGTGTTGTATTAAGAACTGAAACTTGATTAGTATTTTCTACAATAAAATCAGTGTTGCTGATAATAGCTCTGCGTGTGCCTGCTGTAAAAAATTCAAGTTCGT
>Ga0208903_1001469_pt1 | contig 13266 bp, 15 predicted proteins | sample AntAceMetag02UKJ_FD_184769 | JGI IMG/M metagenome (GOLD analysis project Ga0208903, IMG submission 184769) | Saline lake microbial communities from Ace Lake, Antarctica - Antarctic Ace Lake Metagenome 02UKJ (SPAdes) (version 2) | ecosystem: Environmental > Aquatic > Non-marine Saline and...
TGCGCGGGGATCGGGGCGACTTTACGTTGATTCCGCCGCTGCGCACGCCGAAGCGCACGGGCAAGCGATACGACATCACGCTGGGACCGGCGGCGCAACTGCCCGACCCCACGGGGAGCGGTTTCTCGTTCCTGCCGATGCCAGGCTATGACCCGGCGAGCCGGGAGTATGAGAAGACGATCATGGATGAGGTGAATCGTCTCTTTGGCCGCCAGGTGGAGGGTGTGCCGCCGACGCGGGTGCGGACTCGGGCGGAGAAGCTGGTGAACCAGATGACGGATGTGACGGGGGAGATGCTTTCGCAGATTTTCTCGCTGTGCCAGCAATACATGAGTCCGCAGACGATTGCCCGGACGATCAACGGGAACCCGGACCAGATCCAGGTGGACCCGGCGGAGATCCAGGGGAATTTCGATGTGGGGATTGAGGTATCGGCGGACGAGTTGGACCTGGAGCTGTATATCAAAAAGATGGAGGCCTTCATCAAGTTGGCGGTGCCACTGGATAATGATGCGGTGATCGGGCGCTCGGACCTGATCGGGCTGATTGGCCGGGGGATCGATCCCCTACTCTCGGAGCTGGTAGTTAAGGATAAGCAGAGTGTGAGCCAGGCGGAGGTCGAGGACGAGAAGCAGCAGTTTGCCCTTATGCACTCGGGCGTGCCGACGGCGCTCAAGAGGGGGCAGAATTATGAGCTGCGCCGCCAGACGCTCCAAGAGATCATGGAGGCGAACCCGGATCATATGAAGCGCTACGAGGAGGACGAGACCTTCCGCAATTTGATTGATAACCGGTTCAAGTTTTTCACCCAGCAGATCGAGCAGGCAAATAACCGGATCGTGGGCGAGTTTGGGATGGATCCGAATCGGCAGTTGGAAGCCCAATGATGATTTATGAGTGAAAACAATGAACAGGAAGAACGGGCGCGGCAGGCTTTGCTGGCGCTGGGTAGCAACCACCCGGCGGTGGTTTTGATTTTGGACGTGTTGCGCGACTTGGAGGCGGCGGCTGTGGAGCGGGAGCGACATCCCCTCTCGCATACCGCTCCCGGCGGGGATCGGGGTGTCTCCTACTACTGCGGCGGGGCGGCTTTTATGGAGGTGGCTGTGGCGACGATTGAGGATTACCTGAATCCGCAGGTGCGGCCCGACGATAAGGAGCGGCTGCAAAGTATGCGCCTGGCGCGGATGGGTGGAGGAACCTGATCGCGCGGAGCAGCGATGGCAATCAAAACGCTCAAACCATGTTTTCTTACCACAACAAATAGGACAGGAATCCAGCGACGAAAGGAAATAATATGGCAACAAAATATATGACTCAAACAAGTGAAAGACGGGCTCGTAAAGCCAAGCGCGAGCTGGATTGTCCTGATCCGTCTGGTTCGCTTTTTTCTCCGTATCCCGGTTGGCCCGCTCCGGGGATAACGTGCCGATGTGGTCACACGGAAAATCTAGAGCACTTTTGTGTGGATGGGTTTGGTAATGATCTGCCACGAAATCACTATAAATGCCCATCGTGCAATTGGCAGTGGTCAAGAGTGCGGATCGAAGCTGAAAACGAATGGTCGTCGCCGACGATTGAAATTCGTGAGGTAGCGGTTCCAGTTCTTTAAGCGAACAAGTTGTTATGAGAACTTTGCAAAGTTTGAAGTGGCGCTCAGCGCGCCATGACCTACTGTAAATCCTCGCGGATCGTCTGCGACCGGCTTGGACTGCTGACCGGAGGCTTTTGCCTTCGGTTTTTTTGTGGCTTATGGGTCGCATGTCGAAATCAAACACGCGGGAAGCGCCGGTGCCCTCAAAGGCCGGTGAGAGTGATAGTCAGGGAGGATTCGCCTCGTTCTCTGACGTGCTCGAAAGTGGTTTAAGCGAGGCATTGGAGAAGGGCATTTTTGAAGCAATGGGGTCGGAAGATTCTGGTGTGGAGGAGAATGTGGCCGGGAGTGGCAAATCCCCCGACCAGTTGGAGGGGGCAGTCGCCCCGGACGAACCCGAAGCCACTGCCGGAGATGGCGGGGAAGCGCAGGCACAGGAACCGGAGGGAGGTGGCGACCGCTACCAAACGCGGATCGATGAGCTGACGGCGCAGAAAGGCCATTTCCAGGATAAAGCAAGGAAGCAAGAGGAGCGCATCGCCGAGTTGGAGCGCCAGATGGCAGCCGGTGATCAGGGGGAGCCCGCGAAAGCGGCCCGCCCGGAATCGTCGGATCCACTCGCAGACGTTACGAGCCAGGCGCAACTGCAAGAGCGGGTGCGCGAGGCGCAAAACCTGGAGGATTGGGCGGATGAACAGATTGACCTCATCGACGATGGGGAGATCGAGTCTGCCGATTTGAACGGGAGTGCGCTGAATGCCAAGCAGCTCAAGGGCCTGCGCCGCAATGCGAAAGCACTGCAACGCAAAGCCCAGGAGAAGGCGATGGCCCTGGCCGAGACCGAACAGGTGAACCAGCAGGCCAATGAGGCGTATGCCTGGTTGCAAAAACCCGATAGCCGGGAGTCGCAGATCCATACGCAAATTATGGACCAGCAATTCCCCGAGCTACGGAATCACCCGGCAGGACGTCTGGCGGTGGCGGATATGATGGTGGGCATGGCGGCCCGGCTGAAAGGCCGTGGACAACCCGCCCCCACTCCTACCCCACCGGCCCCGGACGCGCCAACTCCAGCAGCTACGGCAGCCCCGACATCGGGCGGCGGTGGTATGGGCGGAGCCACGGCGAGCGCGATTCTGGCCCGTGGTGGCACACGCCGCCAGGGTGGGCAGAGCCCGCAGGGTGGAAGCCCGGCGGCGGCATCGGCTGGCAACTCAAGCGACCTTGGACGCAGCGACTACGCACAAACGGGCTCCTCCAGCGATCTGGCGAATCTTTTACTCGGTCAAGGTTGACCGGGACCAGGCAGCGACAGGGGGAGTCCACGACACAATATATACTAACGGAGAAACCAAATTATGGCACTTCTACTTGAACGCAGCCAAGTCGGCAAACGGGAGGACCTCGCGGACTTCCTGGCCATCGCCGACATGAAAAACACACCTTTGATCTCGCAAGCGGCCAAGGGCTCCAAGCTATGCAATAGCTTGTTTGAATGGGTGGCCGAAGGCTACCGCAACCCGACCGTAGCGGCCCACGTCGATGGCGACGATCTGGTGCTCGGCGATCACAACAACCACAGCGATTCGCGCAAGCTCCTCCAGAGCCGCGTGCATTTCTTCCTCGAACCTTTTGGGGTGTCTTACCTGGCACAGGATCTTTCGGATCCCGCTGGCGTGGGCAAGAAGAAGGAGTTTGCCCACAATGCGGCCAAAGCCTTGACCGTGATCAAGCGGGCAATGGAAGCGGTGGCTTGTGGTGACAACGAATCGCAGGCCGACAATGGCACGGTGGGGCACGAAATGCGCTCGCTGGGTAAGTTCATCCAGAACGGTGCGCAGAGTGATCTGCCTATCGATGCCTCGTTCCGCACACCTGCGGATCAGATCTACTCGGGCACCTGGACGAACTTCGTAGCCGACCCGGAGACGAAGCTGAACAACATCCTCGAAGCGCGCTACAATGCCACAGGCGAAACGCCGGTATTGACCTGCCTCGCAGGGTCGCAGCTTCGCCGCCAGTTCTCGCTCATGGCGAACTACGATCCTGGCGTGACCACGACCAAGGCCAGCCTGCGCACCTTTAACCAGGATGCCAACGGCAAGAAGATCGTGAACACCATCGACATCTACCAGGGTGACTTTGGCACGGTCGAGATCATGCCGACAGTCTGGAACGCCTACGACAGTGGCGATGCCGACACCCAACAGCGCCGGGGCTACATCCTCGACATGGAGGGGATCGAGCTGCGCTACAACCAGATGCCGGAAATGGTCGAGCTGGAAGACAAGGGCGGAGGTCAACGTGGATTCTGGCGCACAGTGGCCGGGCTCTGCGTGAAGAACCCGCTCCAGCAGGCGAAGATCGCCGTAAGCGGATCCTGATCACTGATTTGATTCGGTAAATCACTCATGAATCGACGGGGGAAGAGTGAAGGCCAGCAATGGCAACTCCTCCCCCGTTTTTCAGGAAGCGGCCTCAACCCCGCCGCCTGAAAAACGGAGAAACGGACGATGAAAGCAAAAGCAACGGAAGACCAGGGCGTGATGGACCAGGAAGCCGCAACCGCCAATGAGGCGATTGCGCAGGGTATGTTCCAGCAGCTCGACGGGAAGCTCTCGCCGGAGGTAGTGCACGAACTGTGCACGGGCCAGGCGCTCGAAACCCTCTCGGGGATGGATGCCCAGGACAAGCTCAATGCCGGAGAAGAGGCGCGGATGATCGACGGCCTGGGGCAAATGCGCATCCGCGTGACGGAGGATGTGTATTGGGCGGCGATGCGCGACCCGCGCAACCGCGCGGACTACGGGCCGAACCCCTGGAAGAACCCCAAATTCCACGAAGCCGCCTGGAAGAAATACCCGCAAATCCGCGTGGCCTCGAAGCGCAAGGCGACTGTAACCCATCCCGGATTGGTCATCTAAACGAAAAAGTGATATGAGCAGAAATGTAAGTTTGAAAACGGTGATCAACCTGGCGGCGACAAAGCTGGGGATGAACCCGGAGTTTCTATTGCCCGAGAGCGAGATGCGGGCGGTGGTCGAGTATATCAACACCTGGGGGGAAGAGGCCTATGATGAATATCCCTGGCCGGATCTGATCGTGCGCGCGACCTCGGTGGCGCTGACCTCGGGGGCGTTTGATAAATATACAGACATCGCCGGGGGGAGCCCGATCTACGTGGGGCGCACTGAGCCGACGATCCACAACCGCAAGCGCAATGAGCTGCCGTATCGGATCGTGGGCGATAAGATCTATGTGAACCCTACCGATGTGAGCACTGTCTATGTGGAATACCGCGAGGCCTTCACCCGCTACCCCTCGGACATCTACGACTCGGGCGCGGTTTACGTAGCCGGAGATACGGCCTACTGGCCGAGCACCGGCGAAGGCCGGAGCTACGACGGGGCCGCCTGGGCGAACATCCGCTTCCCGGCTTTTCTGCTGCAATACGTGGGGTGGAAGGCGGCGGCAGAAGCCAAGCGCGAGCGCGGCGACCTGAATGCGGCCCAGGTGGACGAGAGCCGGGCCAATGCCTTTTTGGAGAAGAAGATCGACGACCTGGAAATCTCCCAGGGGCAACGCCGCCGGTGGGCCGTCGATACAGGGGAACGGAATTTGGGGGTAGGGGCATAGCGCGTGTGATGCTCGAATGAACCTGAAACCTTATTTTTATGAAACAACGCACTTATCTTTCACGCCGCCGGGTATCGGTGCGGTCGCTGCGCAAGTGGCGGCTGCGGGGAACTTTGCATGAGCGTGGGACGGGGCTGGCCGTGGCGAGCCGGGGAACCGGGGTCGTGATCATGCCGCGCCGTAGCTAAACTTTTAGAATTATGAAAAACTATCTATTACTCTTTTTTCTCCCGGTGCTGGCCTTTGGCCAGGGTCGGACTTACCTGGACCAACTGCCGGAGCCCACGGGCACGGTGGCCTCCTCGGATCTCTTGATGATCTCCCAGGTGGGCGAGGTGCCGGATCTGCGCAAGGTGACGGTGGGGCAACTCTCCAGCGGCCTGGGCATCCTGGCCCCCGCAGCGAGTAACCCAGCGACAAGGGACGACGGATCTGCGCTCGAAGAGGGCGACAGCTACTACAACACGGGCGATGATGATGTCTATTTCTACAACGGCTCCTCATGGGCAACACTGGCTAGTGGATCGGTGCCTGATGCAACGACCTCAGTAAAGGGTAAGGTCGAACTCTCCACCGAAACAGAGTTACGCAGTGGCACGGCTGGCGTCGTGATTACGAGCGATGTTCTTGAAGATGTTTACGGCCCGGCGCTTCGCGGACGGGAGTTTGCGGGTGGTGTGGTCTCCACACGTACAGGAGTGGGATCAGATCGAGTTTTTGAGGATGGAACGCTCGGCGCTCTTGGCCCATCCGATTTTTCGATTGGTTGGAGTGGTCGGACGGTGGCCACGACTGCCGGAGTGAAAACCCTTTTTGTTCCAGAAACTGGATCGGTGCCGCTTGGGGTGGCTTTAGATTGTAATAGTGGATCTGGCTACGACGTAGGATCAGTAAAACTAGATATTGGAGCATCTGCTTACGTCCTAGATTACGGCTCGGACATTTTCGAGGTTGAGGCGAACTGGTTAATCACAGCGGACCGTGATGGTGACGCCACGCTCTACCGTAACGGTGTCTCTGTAGCGACAGTAGATATTAGCGGCAGTAGCGCGGAGGCCATCGACACAACTGTCTATGATTTTGGGGTCAGGCAAAACTCCGGATGGTTATTGCGAGACGTGGCCATCTTCACCTCCGCATTGCTCGCAACCCAAGCGGCTGAGATTTATGCGCAAGGGGTCAGCGGTTGGCTGGCGGCGAACCCTGCTTTCAAGTTGGGAGCCACAGGATTTGAGGATTTTGAAAATGGGGAACTGGCGAGCACAGTGCAATTGGTAATTAATACGTCCCAGTGGGGTGTGTATGGGACTCACACTAACTACGATGGTGCTGGTGATGCTGACAGTATTGGCGGAGCTCAAGCAGGAGATTTTTGTGCAAAGATTGTCACGACAGGGGACAATGGGTTTGGAATTGTATCAACTGGGGCTAATGCAGCTTACACCTTTGTTTGTGAGTTTTGGTATTATATAAAAGCTGGGGAGCCTAAATTAACTCTAAGAAACTCCACCACAATGAGCATATGCCCCCAAATTAATTTTACTGTCAAGGACGCTTGGACAAAAGTAAGATTTAGTTTTAGGACGGGAGTTGGGAACTCAGGAATACCACTTCTGAGAATCAACAATGGCACGATGTATATTGACAGCATGACAATAACACGCATCGGCGCAAACCTGCACCTCCCTATGACCGAGGGAATCGGCCTGCAACTTCACGACGCATCCAGCAACCACAATGACGCGCTGCTATCCGTGTCAGGGGTCACGCACCTGAAAGAGCAAAACGCAGGGTATATCAGAGATTTCGCTTTAGACGCAAATGGGCAGACAGCTGATATCGTTGACGGCTCTCGCGACATCCTCCCAGCCAACGCGGTGATCCACAATATGGTTATCATCAACCGTGACAACGCAGCAATGACAGCGGCTAATGTTGATCTGAACCGCACGGACGGATCTAACACAAACACGATTGCTACAGCGGGCTACAATATAGCGGCTGGTCAGGGTGGAGACATTTTGCCTGTAGCGAGCCAAGATCTTTATGATCGCAGGTTAGAGATCCCAGACAACAGCGACGCAGGAATGGATAATTTCGACGTTGAAGTATTTTACACAGTATTGGAATAACATGAAAAAACTAACACTCATACTCTCCGCGTTCCTTCTGGCCATCTCGCTATCCGCACAGGAGCGGGTCCACGCCGTTACCGACGCTGGAATCACGTTCAAGGTCGAGGGCAAAGGCGGCACCTACACCAAGCCACTGCCTGAGCGCGTAACCATTGCCGAAGACGCAAAGACCGCATGGGACGGCGAGACGCTGACTCTCACCGTGACCACCCCGCAGGTGGACGAGAGCGAAGAACCCACCGACCCGCTTGTGGTCGAGTATGTCCTCACCGAGCAAGAGATCGACGCGGCATGGGCCTACGTCCCGACTCCAGAGCCAGTAATCGGCGAGTGGACAAGCCTAGAGTTTTTCAGTCGCTTCACACAGTCTGAGCAAATCGCAATCGAGACTTCAACCGCAATCACAGTTCGATTGGTCAAGACCCAGTTCTTGGCCGCACAGGAGATCATTGCAAACGATCCCCGCACGATCCTCGGGATGGAGGCTCTGGTCGCGGCAAAGGTCATCACCGAGCAGCGAAAAGACGAAATACTTACAGCAGAGTAATTTAATGACCGCAGAACAAAACCAAGAAGTCAAAGAACGCGACCAACGTATTTCTGCCGTAATGGTGGGTGTCGCCATTGTCTGCATCGCTATAGGATACATCGGCGGCAACTACGCCTATGATAAAGCCAGGCAGGTTGAAACACATGAGGCGCGATTAGGTGTTATTGAGAATCAGCAAAAAACATACGGACAAGCGATTATTACACTGAATACAACAATGCCCGGCTTCGTCGAAGCCGTGCAAGAGCTTGAGGTTGCAGTCGGCAAGTTACAGCAACAGATACAAAGAGGAAACTGATGAATGCGAAAAAACATACCTCTCGAAAAGGCGATAGGATACTGGCTGGATGCCGTGGTCTTGCTGCTGTTGTTGCTCTGGTTCTTCTCGCGGGTCTTGTAGGGTGCGAGACCACGGATCAGGCGGTCACCGCTACCCCATCGTCCTATGCTCTAGTAGAGATGACTTTCTCTAGCTGGGTATTCGGACAGAACGAGGAAACGCACCAGAATAAAGAGGCGTTCTTCGCCGTCGATTCCGATGGCGTACCGATCTACGCACCATTGAAAGAGCTTTACAATTCGTGCCAGAAGTATGGCTACGATTTTAATCAACTCAGGCAGCAGACTTGGGAAATGGTTGATCAGGTCGATCATGTTGGCGCGTGGTTGACCCTACCGGAGGAGAAGATGATATGAGCGAAGACCTCTCAGAAATTCTGATGCACACCCCGCAGTCCGTGCGCGACATGCCGGACCCTCGGGACCATGTGCCTGTCATGAGCAGCCAAGCGGCCATGACCCCAATACCTGCGTTACTGGATCTCGAAGGTCTTAGACCTTACTCTCCGGATCAAAGCGACCAGGGCCGGAGAGGATCATGCACATTCCATGCTGGTGCCAATGGTGCGGACATGTACATGAATCGGCTGCTCGGGAAGAATAGACGCAGCCGAAGAGAGTTCTCGGCAGAGGGTGGGTACAATGCGGTCCGGGCTTCGCTCGGGAAGCTTTCAGAGGACAAGGGTCTCACCATACGGCAAATGGCAAATGGACTCAACCAGCAGGGTCTGGTGCACTTGGAGTTCTGGGATCCACGGCATACCCATATTGCACCTCCGGCGAACTACGATGAGATCTCTATCAAGTTCAAGGGAGGATTTTACAGTATTCCTCAGATCACGGACGAGGGTGGTAGATTCGCAAGAGGAACAGATTACTCCCTTCGTCTTTGGTTGCAGTGGGTAAAACTCGAAAAGCTTCCAATCTGGGTATTCACGAAGATCCCAGACGGAGACATGAGGTCTAGTGCAGTTCGCCGGACTGGAGTCCGAAGCATAACCCCCTACAGGTCGATTTCAGATCCGGGATATTGGCACGCCGAAGTTGTTGAAGACATCGTGTGGATGGACGGAAGGATTTATGTCGTCGTACTTGGATCTTGGGGCTTGGTTGGAGACAATGGTCGATTCTATATTCCTTGGGTAAATTTCCTCACAACATTGTATTCGGGGCAGGCATTCGCTCCAAAGAAAGAATGGGCATGAAAGTAGGGTTTGACAGGAATATTGGAGGTGACTTCCTTCCGGATGGTACATTCCAAATTGACAGCCCACTCGGTTACTGGGTCCAGGATGGCGACATCATGACAGAGCTTTTTGCTTGGAGTCGAAGGATGTCCGATTTGTCTTCGAAAATCGGGGACATGCCAGTCTATGTTACGTACTCGACATTCGCTGGAAAGGTCGTCGTCGCAAAAGATTTCATTACCGATTTCAATTCGGTAAAATTTAGACTGCTCTGGGTGTTCTTCAGTCCATGGGAAACGAAGCGCCCCCCAATTCCTCACGACGGTATTTACAGGATGTTGAATTGGTTATTTGCAAACGGTCATATCACCAGAAAAGAGTATGCTAGGTGGAGAAAGATGGCGGACCGGCTATTTCTTGAAAGCATGGTTTATGCTGAGCCAGCGATCAGCAACTGGAAGCGGTACGGCGCCTACTACACTGTCCGCAGCTTTGGAAGATTTACTTGGATGGAGAAGCGAGCGCCGAAACCAATAAAGGCACTGAAACATGGGTTAGGGAGGAAGCCGAAATGAGCGAAGACACTGAGAAATTTGAAACCCGCATACTCGCTATAATCGCAACGGTCATCGTTGCGGCTGTGGTCATTTTACTGGCTACCGGGTGTAGCGCCAAGCGGCCTACTTATATTCAAGGTTCGCCTGTTGTCGCGGGTGTCCAGTCTGATAATACGAAGGCAGAGCAGCAGTATCAGGCAGCGGCAATCTATTCTGGTGAGACACCGATAGTTGTCAGTCCTTATTTTGGTGGGGATGGAGAGTTCCTGGGAACAATGGTTGGTGGTTCTTTTATACCAGACGGCCCTGGCACCCCAATGATTCAATCCGCATTACTCAATCTCAGCACTGAATCTTTTTGGGATGGGTGGTTCAACTTCTTTAGTATCTCTGATCGCGAATATGCTCACGTTGAGCTTATGAACGGTATTCTGCTAAATGCCTACGCACAATATGAGCGGGGGTTCTACGAGAATAATGTAGTGAAGATTGCTGCGGAACACGGCACACATGAAATACCAATCGGGAGACCGGATTCATTCGATGTTTTCGCAAAATACTTTATCCAGGCAACCAGCACAGCTCAGGACATGGGCGTTGATGTTTGGACTATAATCGCTGGTTACGCAACGGTTCGCAGCTTTGATACGATCAATAAGTCTATCGACTCAGTAAACTCAGCCAGCGGCAACGCTGTGCAGGCGGGTGCCGCAGGGTTTGGTGCAGGATCCGAGGCAACTATAAACGGAGTCACCACCGGAGCTTCTCTCGTTCAATAAGAATCGCACGAATTTAATGCTAGGCCAAAAACAGTTACCACTGCGCGACGGGGATCAGGGCTTCCTGGGGATGGATGCCTTTGCCCCGCCCGATGAGCTGCGGCCTGGCTTCTACCGCTATGCGGAGAATTGCCGAATCGAGAATGGCGAGGCTGTGACGCGCAAGGGGCTCTCGTGGGTGCTGGGGCAGGGGGATTTCGGCGTGGAGTTCCCGATCACCTTCCCCGTGACCTGGGATGACATCCTTAACCGCAAGGTTTACGGCACGGGGGAATACCGCGACCCGGATGGGGCCGCCTGGTCGGTGCGGGTCTTTGCGGACCAGACGACCCTGCTGCGCTCGGGCTACCCGGAGGAGACTCTGAGCTACCCGACAGGCGAGGAGATCAGCGGGCCGGTGCGGGTGGTGCAGGCCTTTAACCAAATCGTGCTCCTGCGGGGGATCGATGCGGCCCCGCTGAAGTGGGATGGTGACTTTACCAACGACTTCCAGGATTACCCTGGGAGCGCCATCGAGAATGGGTTTGACGGGCTCTACTTCCAAAACCGTTTGTGGGTGCTCTACGGGCGCGACCGGCTGCAATACTCCGATGTGCTCTCCTCGACCTTTGCCACGCTCTCGGACTTCTCGATCAATGAGGGGGATGAGAGCAACCTGGTGCGGATCTTCCCCTTTAACGAGACGACGCTGCTGCTTTTCAAATCCCGGCAGATATGGGGGCTCAAGGATGTTTACGGCGATCCCGCCACAAACTCGCGCCTGACCCTGATCAACTCCTCGCGCGGGTGCATCGCCGGGGATACGGTGGTGGATGTGGGGCCGGATGTGTTCTTCCTCTCCGATGGGGGTGTCTTCGCCCTGACGATGGTGGACCAAACGCGCTCGCAACTGCGCGACCTGCCGATCTCGCGCCCGATTCAGCCGATCATCGACCGGATCAATTGGCGCTATGCCTCCAGCGCCCAGGCAGCCTACTTCGACAACAAGTATTACCTGGCGGTGCCGCTGGACGATAGCACGATCAACGACACGGTGCTGGTCTATGACCTGCTGCGCCAGGCGTGGGTGAGTGTGGATACCTTTGCGGCGGTTGAGGGCTTTGCGGTGGACCGGTGGATCCGGTTCCAATACCTCGGGCGCGACGTGTTGGGTGCGGTGCACCCCAATGGCTATATCCTGGCCTACGAATACACGACCCTGGCCGATGACAACCCGGCCTTTGCTACCGGTGGGCCGCAGGAGCAAATCCCTTTCCGCCTGGATAGCCGTTTCTACCGGGCGGGCTACCCGGAGCGCAAGCGGTGGCTCTCGCTGCGGGCAACGCTGGAGACGGTGCATCCGAGCCTGACGGTGTATGTGGAGACGCAGGGTGTGGGGGAGAGTGTGCTCTCGCCGATTAACGGGCTGACCCGCCGCACGGATCGCTTCGTGCACGCGCACCAGACCGACACGGCCATCGACAACGCAGCCGATACCTGGGAACTGCCCCACCGGCAGGACTACTACGCGCCGACCGATACCGACTTTAACCTGGGAAGCGGGATGCTGCTGCAACGGATGCAGCGCTGGACCCTGCCCCTGCCCTGCCGCCGGACGGCGACCGGGCTGGCCATCTCCATCCGCAACGCTCAGGGGCGGGTGCGGGTATGCGACATAGAGGCCGGAGCCGCCCCCCTGCCCACCTCCCGATTAACAACGTAACCAACAAAAACCTATGCCAACCTTTCAAACACACATCACGGTGCCCGATCCGATGAGCAAGGCCCAATTTGAGGCGCTGCTGGAGGAACTCCTCCCGGTGGCCGGCCTCGTGGGCAATGGGCTCAAGATCGTGGCCAACGAAATCGTCATCGACCCGGCTACGGCGATGGCTACCAGCTCGACGCAGAGCGGCGACTTTACGGCGGTGGCGGGCTACCTCTACTTTGTGACCCCGGACGCGAGCACGACGCTCGTGGCCACGCTGCCGACGAGCGGGCGGGGGCCAATAGGCTTCAAACTCCTCAACGCGGCCAGTGATCGCCAGATCGCAGTGGACCCGACCACGGACGCGGTGGAGGACAATACGGCGGGTGACCGCATCATCATCGACCACGAGGATCTTGTGGTCTGGTTCCATTGGGACGGAACTGTATGGAGGATTTCATAACATGGCGGACGTAAACGCACACAATCACCTGCCAAGCTCGGTTCGGAGCGTGCAACGGGGCGCGTTCCCGCTCGCCGCCGGTATCAGCATCATCATAAACGTGACCTCATACGACACGGGCAAGGCCTCGATCTCGATAGAGGCGGGGGCTATTCTCCAGATTGCTACCTCGACCTCGATCCAAATCTATAACACCTCGGGGAGCCAAAAGACCTTCTCGTGGGAAATCGTTGAATACTACTGATCGGGGAAACTTATGAATTATCGATATGCACAGACGGATGGCTCCAACAAAGTGATGAGCCTTTTTACCAGCACCAAACTTGAGGATTCGGCGGC
>Ga0208903_1001478_pt1 | contig 13215 bp, 4 predicted proteins | sample AntAceMetag02UKJ_FD_184769 | JGI IMG/M metagenome (GOLD analysis project Ga0208903, IMG submission 184769) | Saline lake microbial communities from Ace Lake, Antarctica - Antarctic Ace Lake Metagenome 02UKJ (SPAdes) (version 2) | ecosystem: Environmental > Aquatic > Non-marine Saline and Alkaline...
TACCTGTTTTAACCAACGGCACCGGTCCTACATTGGTTCTTGATAACCTGAACGATTCAGCAAGCTACAGGCGGGTTACCTTTGTGGTCAATGGTCAATGTGAAGTGGTTAGCGACCCCGTGAACCTATGGTACAATAGGTACGATGCAGGCCAAATTTCATGGATGGACAACGAATTGCAGGATACCATGACCATTTGTTCTGATGACAATTTACCAATGCCTGTTTCCTTGCAAGATGGGCTCGCACAGAATTCGGGTGCTGGTCTTTTATGGTTGTGGCAATATTCGGAAGACGGAGGAGATACTTGGACCCCTATTGGCGTTAAGGACTCCAACCCGATATTTTCAGACTGGCCAGCAAATTTGCCAGACTTTCTAGCACTGCGAAGATTGGCGTTCAGCCAATGGTCCATTGGAGGGCGTACCTGGGAGTGTGTCTCTGAAGGTAAGGCCAGCAATATCTTGTACTTGGAACGGAAACCTGCTGTGGATGGGGGTAGTATCGATGCTGCTGCGCTCAATCAGTCGCTTTGCAATGCCTCTGAATTGCCTGTAGCGATTACGGTAACAGACACGAATGATACCGCCGTTTTGCCATTGGCTTATCAGTGGGAGCGTTACAATGCCTTAAACGGCCAATGGGTGGCCCTATTGGGGGAAACGGGCGCTTCTTTGGTGTTTACCTCTGGCAACAGGCCCTTGGTCACGACACGATATCGCAGGGCGACCTATTTACGGGATGTCAACTTAGGGAACATCTGTGTTTCCACCTCCGAAAATGAAGCGGAGATCCAGGTCTTTGCCATAGATCCCGGACAGGTGGCAGTTTCAGACTCTTATGTTTGTTTTGGTGACATAGCCACTATTTTTAACACTTCCGCCCCTATCTCAGTGCCCGATCAAAACCTGACCCGTTCATGGGAGTGGACCACTGATTCCGTTTTCACGATGGATCCCATTGATGTCAATTGGACTTCCATTGCACAGAACCAATTGGAACTACAGACCGATCCCTTTTTGGATACGGTAGAAACCACGTATTATTTCCGTCGTGTGGTCAACCCTGAATTTTGTCAAGAACTCTATTCAAATATTGTCACCATACAGGTTCTGCCCGAAGTAGTATCTGGAACAACGGTTACCCAAAACCAGGATATTTGCCTTGGTGATTCCCCTGGTCAGCTTTCAGTGGCGGTTGCGTCCCCTTTAAGCGGTAATTTGTCCTATCAATGGTTTCAGAGAACAGATCTAGCCGCTACTTTTGTTCCTGTTCCTTTGGCACAAGGGGCTACCTATTCGCCCGGGTCGCTGCTAGCGACCACCTATTTTTATAGGGAAGCATATTTTTCTCAAAATGATGTTTGTGCCGCCACCAGCAGTGTACTAGAGGTTCGTGTGCAAGATTTGGATCCGGGTGTCATAACGGGAACCCAGACGCTATGCGAGGGAGCCACCGACATCGCATTAGGTTCCGTAGAAGCGGCTACAGTTTCGTATGCCGGTACCATTACCTATCAATGGCAGCAGACTACTACGGTCACTAATCCAAATTCATGGGGAAACGTGAGCGAGCCTACGGCCAACAATGCCGTGTTGACGCTTTCCCAGGTCCCATCTACAGATATGCATTACCGAAGAATGGCCACAGTAGACGGTCTGGGATGTAGTGCTTATTCCAATGTAGCGACCCTTCAGGTCATTACCCATGTTGGTGACGCCCAGATTCAATTTGTTGGCTCTTCTGGAGATGCTTTTTTGTTTTGCAGTGGAACCCTTCCTCTTATAACCGGAGTAGCATCTTTGCAGTCTTCCGCACAGCAAATCTCCTATCGATGGTACGAATCAGACGATCCCTCTACTTTGAATTTGATTCCAGGGGCCAACTCAAGTACATACCAGCCCACAGCTTCCGTTGGCCAATATAGGTATTATAAGCGTGAGGCGGTGCTTACCACTAATGGGGTGGACTGTATTCTGGAAAGCAATGTATTGGAAGTGGAACCTGGAAATCCCAATGTTTTGGTTAATGCTGGGACTATTTTTGCCACAGATGCTTCTGGAATACCTGTAGGATCAGAGGTCGTATTGTGTGAAGGAGGTATTCCAAATACCTTCCTTGGAGATGAATCCCAGATTTCTTATGATGGCGACCCCGCTATCTCCATACCTTTTACCTACCAATGGTTACGTTCCACGGACGGCATTTCCTATACCCCGATTCCTGGTGCCACCGGTAAGGATTATGCAGAACAGGAAACACGCTCACAAACCACTTATTATTCACGCACCACAAACCCCTCCTATGCCGGGGTGATTTGTGCTGCTGGGTCTTCAAATATCATTACGGTGTTGGTACCAGAAACAGGTTCTGTGGATATAAGCTCCAATAGTCGTGTCATATGTCCAGGTGATGCCGTTCAGACTTTGATGTCCACACGCAGCATTCCCCAGACCGAATTGAGCACTATGTCCTTTCAATGGTGGCAAAGGGTTGGTTCCGGAACTTGGGCACCGATAGCCGGTGCAAACAACGAAACCTATACACCTCAGGCGCCAACCGAGACCACTTCGTATAAACGTGTGGCAACGTACGATGTAGATGAGGACAATATTCCTGATTGTGCCGGTGAAATCGAGAGCAATGAGTGGACGATACGGGTAAACGAAGTAAATCCAGGCCGAATCACCTACAATGGCACCATGGTAGATGCATCAACGATTGAAGTTTGTTATGGAAGTCAACCGGAACTTTTGATTACAGATGGCTCACTGCCCTATACCGTCAACGGAACACAGGCACTCTTTAATTGGCAAGTAAGTCCTGATGGGTCCGATTGGACCGATTTGGGTGCCTATGACGAAGATTTTCAGCCCCCTGCACTACTACAGGGCACTTGGTATCGGCGTGAGGTAGGTTCCTTGGATTCCTCCGGGCTACTATGCTGGTCGGATGCTTCCAATACCAATGTTCTCCGTATCATTGTGCTTCCAGAAGTTGCCGTCCCTGTTTTGGTGGACAATATAGGAGTAGCGTGTTCGAACAATGTGTCGCCAGGTTTTCTTCAGATAGATAACTACAATACGGACCCTAATCTAAGCTATATCTGGGAGCAATCGAATGATTTGGCCGTTTGGGATGAGGTTACGGATCTTAATGGTCTGTTTGGGGGAGAAGTATGGAATGTTCCACAACTATTTGAAACCACCTATTATCGGGTAAAGGTCTTTCCTACCGGTTTCCCGGATGCTTGTTTACAAGAAAGCAATGTTGTGGAAATCCCTGTAGTGAATTTGGATCCAGGCTACCTCAAATTTTTAAATGGTGATACATCGGAACATTACCAAGCTAGCTGTGAACTGATCAACACGGATATTTTGATCGGATCTGACCTGGGCCAATCACCGAGTGCCCCCGGATATGAAGACAGTTATGGCATATTTTGGGAGTCACGGCCCTATGGAGATGCATCGGGCTGGACAGCGATTGATTTTAGTGCCATTACGGCCGATCCATTAGGAAATACGTTGCGGATCTATGATAACATTCAAGATTCCAGATATTTTAGAAGAGGGATACGGGTACCCACTTCCAATGGTTCCTTTTGTGTGGCATACTCCAATCCTGTTCTTGTAGAGATTATGGAGCCCCCTCTATTGGCCATAACAGATACCGACTCCTATATCACCAAAATTCTGTGTCCTGGAGAGGCCAATGGTGCAATTACCTTAAGTGGTACCGGTGCCGTAGCCGGTGGTATTCCCGGTCCCAGACAACAACAAGTAGAAATACACTTATCGGGTACCTTTGATATGGGCGATGTCTTAACCATAAATGTGAACGGTAGCGCCTTTACGGTAACCACGGCCACTGGCGAGGTCTTGACCGATTTGGCTGCAGCCCTTGCCAATGAAATAAACAATGGGCAAAGTACGGTAACCGCAACAGCACAGCAGGCCCAAATTATTTTAGATGCAAGCGTTGCCGGCGCACCATTTACGCTTGGTACTTTAGTACAGACCCGTAAAAACATTCGGATGGATGTGACCTATCTCCAGGCCAGCCACCCCGGCTTAACGTATACATGGACAAAATTGGCCAATGGAATACCCCTTAATGGTTTTGTGGATCCGGGAACTTTGGATCTTACCAATGTGTCCGCTGGAGCTTATCAATTGACCGTTACCAACCTCATCGATTGCACAAGCCAAACCAGCCCCATCTTTAATGTAACCGAACCAGAATCCCTACCGGGTAACATTCAAATAGCAAGGGGTAATGTGGTCTGCGTTGGAGAAGACATCTTGTTAAGTGTAACGGGAAATTCCGATGAAGCGAACCAAGGATATCAATGGGAGTATTCCTTGGACGGAACCATTTTTAATCCTATCGAAATTCTGGGTGTAGATGCCCAAAATGAGGAATTGCTATTTCCAGATATCCAAACAACCACTTTTTTTAGAAGATCCCAATTCTTAACCAGTGCCAATGGCGAATTCTGTGCAGGGGGTGTTGTAACCTCACCCCCTTATCAGATTATTGTATTGGACCCTATTGGAGGGGCTATTTCAGCTACGGAACCTGTGGTTTGTCTAGGTGTGGTTCCCAATCCTATTATTTCAGATTCTGTAAGCCCCGCCCTTGATGGAATCAGTTCATATTATTGGGAATCAACACAAGATATAACGTCGGCATCACCTGTATGGAACAGGGTACAAAATGCTATCTCGGAAACATTGAGCTTTAATGCTCCACTAGAAGCCAGCACCCGGTTTAGACGGTTTTCAGTAATGGAACAAGCGGGCATCGTTTGTGTGTCACAGCCTAGTACCGAGGCCCTTATTATGCTCGAAAATCCCCCCACTATTAATAGGGCCGCCATTCTGGATAATGGAGTACTTAATGCCAGTTGTAGTGGTGCTATGGACGGCAGTATTACCTTGGCTACCAGTGATATCGAGTTTCCTTCCAACGGCCCAGACCCCGTTACGGCATCTTATAGTTGGATCAACTTGGATGACCCAAATTATGTGGCAACGACGGTATCCATCTCCAATTTGGCTCCGGGGCGTTACCAGTTAGAACTTACCTATAATCGCTGCACAGTCATTTCCGATGCTATTGATATAACAGAACCCGATCCTTTGGTCATGGATGTACAGGCTTCCTGTAACGGAACGCTAGCGACCGGGGTTTCCGGGGGTAGTGGAACCTATGAATATACCTTGGTGCATCCGAATGGGAGGGTTGAGTCGCTCATTGCCTCCGCAGGTCAAGTATTTCCCAATTTAATACCCGGAGGTACGTATACATTGACCGTAGACGACTTAGGGTATCGATCTTGTCCCCCAATTTCAGCGGACATTACCATACCTTTGGGCTTGGTCCTTGACCAAGAGACCATTCAGGCACAACCGGTCTCCTGTTTTGGAGCTTCCGATGGTGCCATTTCAATGAATGTCGGTGACCTTACCATCCAAGGTGGAACCGCTCCCTTTGAAATAGCATGGCTAACTCCTTCTGGGGCCACCTTGATTTCTGAAAACCCTAACCAACTCGAAGCGGGTACTTATGTCCTGACCGCTACTGATCGATTAGGATGTTCGGCAAGTACTTCCCTTAGCATAGGGGCTGCCGATCTCTTGGAAATAACCCAAAGTCAAGTCATCAATCAAGAACTTTCCTGTGCGGGAGATGAAGATGCCTCCATTGCAATTTTGATACAGGCAGATCCCGATCGTTCCTTTCAGATTGATTGGTACAAAAACAATACATCCTATACCTCTAATACGAATGAAATCAATGGGTTGGGAGCAGGTCTCTACGGCGTAGAGGTATATTATTTGGATAATGCCAATGACAATTGCCGCGTGAGACAAGAATTTGAGGTCAGTGCACCAGAGCCCTTCAATGCCAACGTGGTCAGGGTGCAGGAAATTACATGCGACCCAAGCTTGGGCGGTGCTATTACTATAACGGCCCAAGGTGGAACATTGCCTTATAGAATTCGCTTGGATGGTGGAACTTTTCAAAACTTCAATACGCAGGAGTTCACCTTGACCGGTGTCACAGCAGGTAGTCATCAAGTTACAGTGACCGACAGTAATGACTGTGAAGCAGCTGATTTTACGGTATCCTTGTCGGATATTGACCCAGTAGCGGCGGAGCATAATCCAGAAACAGATCAACAACCCATTAAATGTAACCAATCTGGAAGTCTTTCCGTAAGGGCCAGTGGTGGCTCTCCACCTTATTTTTATGAATGGACCGGACCGTCTTATGCAGTTTCTGGTTCCAATTTTGCCACTGTTGATGGATTAAGCCTTCCCGGTGCGTATTCGGTTATCGTAACCGATGCAAACCAGTGCCAAAGCGAGGCGTTAACGATAACTCTGGAAGATCTGTCCCAAGGATTTGAGGTTGATGCGGTTTTAGGAGATGTAAGTTGTGTAGGACCCGCCAATCCCACTTCCATTACGCTAAATATCGGGGCGAGTATTGTTGCACCCTATACCGTACGCTGGGAAAATTGGCAATTATTGGACCCAACGGATACCTCCTGCGCGGTAGACTGTTATGGCTGGGTACGTATCCCTGAAGCAGATGGAGCACTTACCTATACCAATGCCCTTCCCGGAAATTACAGAATTATCATTAGCGATGCCAGTTTAGGCAGCTGTGGAGTGCAGGAACGCTATGTGACCGTGCCCGAGGGACTATTACAGATTATTAATCCTGTGCTTTCATCGCCAGCTTGCAATGTAGCGAATGCACAGTTAAATTTTGGAGTAAAACAGGGAAGCCCAATTCAATTGTTTTTGAACGGTAATCCATTGGATACAGCAAATACTGAGCTTTCCTATGACGGTGTAAACGACCGTTATAGTTTAAACGGTCTTGTTCCTGGAGATTATACCCTTGAGGCAAAAGCACTTTCGGAAGATACGGGCAGCTGTACCGCAACCTATTCGTTTAGGGTAGCTGCCTACAGTCCGATTACTTTTACGGGTGAAACGAACTTTATTTTGGATGTCTGTGAAACCTCTCCCCTATTTAGCTTGCCGGCTAGCAACATATCAGGAGGCAATCCGTTCTACGGGCCTGAAGGGGCACCTTATTACAATTTAGAGTGGACGGGACCAAATAATTTTGGAATGATCGGTGTGACGTCCATTCCTGTTGGGGAAGGAGAATACCAAGTAGTGATTGGCGATGCTTCTGGCTGCACCTCCGAATCCGTTGTTTTTTCGTTTACCAAGGACTACGAGCCGATCAGTGTCACCTCCAATCTTGTGCAGCCCGGTTGTGGTAATTCTGGAACGGGAGCCATCAACATACAAATCAGAGGCGGAAAACCTTTGTATGATATTCTCTGGGAACGCGAAGTGATTGAAGCCAATGGCCAAGTCTTTTACGAGGAATTGGGAAGTGCCTTTACGTCCATAAATAATTTAGAGTCAGGAAGATACAGATTAACTGTATTGAGCGATCTGCCCCAATGTGCTGCAGATAATCCTGCAAAATCCTATATAGAAACATTTACACTGGGAGGTAATGAAAGCTTGGGCTTAGTGGAAGGCCCTGATCTCAGTGCAGATTTATGTGCTGGACAACCAGGGGTCATTTCCTTGGCCCTATTTGACAATAGCGGAGCTATTGAAGGCGGCCATAGCTTTTATTATAATGGCAATCTTGCGGTTTCGGATTATAAGGGCAATGGGGCATACGAGATTTTTCTTGCCAATCCGGTGGACGATGCTCTACTATCCATGGTGAATACCTTGGGCTGTGAGTTGATAGAGGAAATCTCAATAGGCGTGCCCGATGCCTCCTTTGCCTTTAACTCGCCCAGTTTTATCAGTTCAGGCAACTTGTTGGAGCAAGAGGACATTACCTTCACCAATCAAACCGTCGGCGATTTTGCCTTGGCAGTTTGGAACTTCGGGGATGGCACCGAAGTACGGGTGGACCCCGATACCGACCCTACTGAAATCATTCACTCCTATGAGTTTTCGGGTACTTATGAGGTAAGTCTAGCGATATTCAATGACTCGGGCTGTTCCCGCATTTACTCGGAATCACTGGCCGTGGGACTGGGATACCAGATTCTTTTCCCGAATGCCTTTACCCCCAATGGAGATGGTATTAACGAATATTTTGAGGGAGAATTTACGGGAATTGCACGTTTTGAACTACGTATCTATAATGTCTGGGGCGGTTTAATATCCAGTATTTCGCACGAAAATGAAACCAAACCTGAATTCTGGGGGTGGGATGGTAATTACAATGACGGAACTCCCTATACCCAAAAATATTTCAGATATGTTTTTAATGCCCAGGCCATGTCCGGGGAAGAGGTGAACCAATCAGGCGAAGCCGTAATATTAAGATAAAATGAAGGACAAGAAATTTATTTTAGCGGTTTGTATTTTTAGTTTTATGGTGTTAAACTCATGGGGACAAGAAAAATATCTGAACAGCCTGCTGCGTTTCCCTGCCTCCTTAAACCCTAGCTTTCATGCCTTCCAGGAGAAGACGAAAGTAGGTGTCGCTTCAGAGTTTGTTAGTGGGGGCAAAACAGGGGACTATTCACAACACAACTATGCTTTTGCGACTACCTTTTTGGAATCTTATAATTTTCAGCTGGCCTTAGATTTCTATAATAATAGGTTAAGTTCTTCTGGCTACAATTATACCAATGTCCTGGCTACCTATGCTTATAAGTTAAGGCTGGATTCCAATTGGTTTGTTTATCCCGCCATAAGCGCTGGATACGGCAGTTATAGGTTTGATTTTAACAACCTTGTGTTTCAGGACCAACTGGATATACTATCCGCCCGTATACGTCCCATTACCCAAGATCCAATCCTGGCATCGGACAATTTTGGATTTTTTGATATGGGCCTTTCGGCCATGATTCGCAATCAGAAAAATTTTGTTTTTGGTATTTCCTTGAAACACCTAAACCAACCTGCCCTCCAATCCCAGGCAACTGGCCAATCCGTAAATTTAGAGATGTTAATGAATGTTCAGTTGGGTTATGAACTGGATATGAATCCTTATGGTCAAAACAGACTCCCCGACTTTTCCTTTTTGTACCTCTTTACTTCTATTTCCAGACAAGGTAAGGAGATGCGTAACAGTATTTTCCAAGAGTTAACCCTCGGTAATGTTTTTGTAGGGCTTAGTGAGCATTTGAATGTTTTGGATGACATAAATTTTGTTGATTTAGGAATCGGTGGTGGTATTTTCATTAACGGTATTGAATTTGGTATAAATTACAGAGTACCCTTTGGCCAGATGGCACAGTTTTACGTTCCCAATTCTCTTGAGTTGACATTAGCCTTTGATTTATCTGGCTCACAAAGAAGGCGTGCTAACTTCAGCCGATTCTATTGATGACCACAATCATTCTAGAATTGTTGTACAGCTTTTAATGTTGCTACCTAGGTGGACTTGCAGCAATAAAGTCGATAATTAGATAAGAGTCATGCAGCTGTTTTTTGGTTAGACATGGCGTTTTCAAATTCTTAGATTGCTCTGTACACCAAAGTGCATTGTATCCTTCTACTGTTATGCGAAGTTTCGATGAATTGTAAGTCTCCGACAACGCTGCTTCGGTCCTAAGTCCATAATCATGTTTGTAGACCTATTCTACTTTTAAGCTCTTAACTAAGGATTCGGCCACTGGATTCTCCGGACAATTTCCATTTCTACACGTACTTTGTTTTACCCATACATTATAATTTTTTTCAAAATATTTAGAACGCTGTAACTGGCATATTGAGACTCCTTATCGTAATGGAATATGAGTTCTTTAGCAACGGGCTTAGATATGACCGCAATTTTGCAAGCTGGGATGATAGTATCATCAGTTCCTAAAGTTTAGCTCATTGCCCATCTTACAACTTTTCTATGAGACTGATTTATAATAACCGTTAACTACTTCGAGCCTTGATAGGTTGGGATGAATATGATATGAGTGGCCCATTCTTAATTTCCCGATCGACCGTAAATTCATGAGTTAATTTATTGGTATAGGCGTTTAGTTCGCAATAAATTATCTTTGTCATAGGGCAGGGGAAAATATTTTTAGGGGAGTGAACGCGATAAAATTCAACCAAAGGTCTAGGACGAAAACGATTGCCTTGATTATCTGTCGCAATTGAAATGGGGGACGGTTCTAAGTGCAAAAGATGATCGAACGATAAATTCTGTGTAGGCAGAAAATCGTTGAACAGGAGATGTACGAGGTGCCGATATGATGAAAGCCCGGCCGCCGGAACATTCTTTGAAAAGGTCAAATTCCCGATTTTGATGGCTGTTCATATTGTTTTTAAAAAAAAGCACAAAGAAAAAAGGGATGTCGAGTTTGGCGTTCAATCCAGCAGGCGTTAAAAATTACAAAATACTGATAAACAATCGGGTAAAAAATAAAATTTCTCCTATTTAGTGCATGACCGTATACGGTTTGCCTTTTTAAAGATAAGAATATTTTCAAAAGAGAGTTTTTGAAAGGGTTTTGATGTTGGGTTCAAAAACTTGTTTTTCCTTTCTTTAATCAACCCTTATGGGGATTGAAATATGCCTGATTACTGTAAAAACAGGCAATGAAGGTAATATTTAACCGACCCGAATAAGCCATTGGGATTGATGCTAAATGGCCAACCTTAGCATATTGCTTTGGTTGAATTATTCTGAAAAAAGTAAAACCCATCAAAAAAACAGCATGTATTTCGCTATAAATATGTAAACAAATTTGTTTATATTTGTTACATGATTGCATATGCAGAAAAATACAAAGGAATACACCCGGGCAGGGTATTGAAAAGGGAACTGAAAAAACGATGCCTTAAACAACGCCCTTTTGCCTTGTCCATAGCCGAACATCCCCAGACCCTTAACGCCATTACCAAGGAGCGGCGAGACCTTAATACGGCTTTAGCCCTAAAGATCGAAGATGAACTAGGCTTGGAGGAAGGTAGTTTGGTTCTTTTACAGGCTTTTTATGATATTAAAAAAGAGAAAGAGGGATTGCATACAGAAACACCTGATTTTTCGATTTTGCGAAAATCCCTTTTCTGGGATACGGATATCAAAAAAATTGATTGGGAAGGGTACTACAAAGCGGTTATTCGCCGTGTCTTGGAACGCGGCAATGCACAGGAAAAAAAGGAAATCTCCCGATTTTATGGTGCAAAAAAGGTTGCTGCGGTAGCCAACTCCATGCATGGAATGACAACTTCACCTTAAACCTATTGATTTGCTACATTACAATACCGTAAACAATCTGCTCAAAGAAAGCCTACTCAAATTAATGCGGGCAAAGGAGTTTGAAGCTTTTCGATTGGTAGGTGGAACTTCCCTGAGCCTACAGATCGGTCATCGGGAATCGGTAGACATAGATCTGTTCAGTGATTTGACCTATGGCTCTATTGACTTTAACGTCATCGATAGCTATTTGGACAAAGAGTTTCCATATGTGGACGATATTCGGGAACTGTTTCCTGGAATGGGAAAATCCTATCTCATAGGAAAGGATAAGGAAAACGCCATAAAGTTGGACGTATACCATACCGATGATTTCATCAGGCCCCTAAAAATTGAGGACGGAATCCGTATGGCCACCATTGAAGAAATCATTGCCCATGAAATTGGATGTAGTGCTACGGGAAGGACGGAAAAAGGACTTTTGGGACCTGCACGAACTGCTTTCCGAACATGGAGTAGGGAAGATGCTGGAATTGCACGAAAGGCGATACCCATATAGCCACGATAGGAATTTGATACTTGAAAATTTCACCAATTTCGACAGGGCCGATGAGAATTTCGACCCCATTTGCTTACGGGGTAAGTATTGGGAGTTTATCAAGGAGGATATCAAAGAAGCCATAGAAGCACTTGGCAACGAAAACGCCTGAAATTCCTGCCCGTAGGCCTCATATTCTTAACCTCCTTCGGAAGTCGGCCAGACCTTTCGCTGCATTCCTCCCATGCGGACACGCTACGCTGGTCCATAACGTTCGTCCTTCCGCTACAGGTTGCCAGACCTCCTCGGTCGGTACTCAAGAGCTTGCCGTTAGCAAGCCCTTAATGTCAATTCTTTGTTTAGAAATTCTATGCTAACATATGATGCTATGGTCATATGACAATATGTGTATTGTAATATAGCAGTGTGGTAATGATTATTCAATGGATTTTATATAACCATCGATACTTACAGTATTGCACATAGCAATATAGGATGGTTTAATACCTATTTATCCTAGCTCCCTCAAATGCTTAACGCTTCCCTTTAGTGCCTAATTTTCTTCTTCCCCTAACAACATCTTAGGTCAATTCGTTTTAGGGGAGCCCAAAGCACCGCTTTGGGCTTTTATGGTCAGGGAAAGAAAGAACTGTTGATAAATGAAATCGATTTATCATCCAAAAAGGGAAGAAATCCACTTAACTTTAAATCAAAAAATGGACGAATGCCTTCTATTGACTTCTACTGTATATGACTTTCGTAAAGAGTATACAGAACTAATCGCTCAATGGGAAAGGCAAATAGGGCAGGACAATTGCCACCCTGACCTTCATTTTGTCTTTGCTTGATAGATGAATTTCCAAAATTGAATGCTTATTTGAGTATGCTTGATTACCGATTTGATTTTGCCGTTAACGCATACATCATCCACTCCAATTATGAGAAGACATTTATTGCTTCTGGTTATGATGATGGCATTGCCTTGGAGATGGCTAATTTTGAAATACAATTGACCTACAAGGGTTTAAATGAATTGATGAACATGGATAATGAACCAAAAATTATGGTTTACCATTCTATTTTGGTGGATGGAAGCCATAATGATTTTAAAAGCATTCCATAAAATATAGGTACAGCTTTAAATACAATAGATAAGTTTTAATCCATTCTTTGTTTGATGAGGCAATTGAAAATTCCCTATGGGGTTGAATCTGTAGTAGAATCCCTTAAAGAGAAATACCAGCAAGTATTACTTTGTTCCTAAAAGTGGTGTACACTTCTTTTTGTACGGCACTCAAAATCTAATTCTTCACTTGCCCTTAGGTTTGCCATAAGTTAATCGGAGGTCACGTAGCAAGCTATGTTTTTGCTAGCAAAAACTGCTCACTTTGTTCGCAAGCTTGTCGGGGATCCTCCCCAAACCCCTAAAATTATGGCACGTCCAAAAAAGAATTTGGAATCTTTAA